>Ga0207050_1081_pt1 | contig 15689 bp, 16 predicted proteins | sample Alteio_BWMinCont_64_FD_153291 | JGI IMG/M metagenome (GOLD analysis project Ga0207050, IMG submission 153291) | Enriched cells from forest soil in Barre Woods Harvard Forest LTER site, Petersham, Massachusetts, United States -... | ecosystem: Environmental > Terrestrial > Soil > Temperate forest >...
TGCTGCTAAAAACATTGGATTTAAGACGGTTGAAATATTTAATATGAGTGATTTGATCCAGAAAGTTCCAAGCTTTACCAGCGACTGTGATACCATTATGGTTTTGAAAGATAACATGGTGGTTTCTGGCATTGAAAGTTTGGTAAATCTTTGTAACCGCGCTGGAAAAACGCTGTATGCATCAGATCTGAATTCAGGTGATAAGGGAGCAGCACTTTCGTATGGTGTGCGTGAATATCAAGATGGTGTTGAATCAGCTCTTAAGGCTATTGAAATTTTAAAACATGGTAAAAAACCAACCGATGTACCAAGTTGCGCAACGACAAAATTTAAAATTAAAGTAAATACCAAAACAATGAACCAGCAGGGGCTTTCTCTTTGTCCTGAGTTGTTGCTTGTGATGCAGTCAGGGGAGGTTATATGAATTTAGCCATTGTAGAACAGATTGGATTGTATATTCCCCTAGTTTTAGGCGCCTATCTATCAATTAGTCTTATGAAAATTCCGAACTTGAGCATTGAAGCTGCGTATGTTTTTGGTGCAATTATAGCATCACAAGTTTTAATGTTTGAAGGAAATAGTGGCATGGTAACATTGCTGCTTGCAGTAATTTTAAGTGCATGTGGTGGAGCGATGGTTGGTATTGTTGCTGCAACTTTGTGTCAGGCTGCTCAGTTTTCACATATTTTATCGGCAATTATTACGATGGGCTTATTTCATGGTATTGCTCAATGGGTCATGGGTGGTGCACATGTAACGATTTCTCACTTGTATAATCCCTTAAGACTGCTTGATGTTGTCAAAGAGTTTCCTGAGTTGCCTGTGATTGTATTGATTGTTGTGGGAGTCTGTTTACTATTTTATATGTTTTTGAAAACGGAACTTGGCATTAGTTGTGCATTGTACGGAGACAATATTGTTTTTTTAAAAAATTATCGCATGAATCAATCCTATGTTGTCGTTGCTGGCATGGCAATCAGTGGAGCTCTTGCAGGAATTTCTGGGTATATGGTTGCTCAGAGCAATGGTTTTGCAGATAGTACGATGGGCGTTGGATTACCATTGCTTTGTTTGAGTTCTCTTATTATTGGCAAATCGCTGTATCATTCTGATCGACCAATTCAAATGAGCAGCGCACTTGTTGGTGTTGTTGGATATTTTATGGTGCAAACGGTACTTTTGCGCATTGGCTTTGATTTGCGATATTTCACTTCGGTGCAAGCAATACTTGTAGCGACACTTTTGATTATTTCATCTCGATTATTTGTGCGCCGTGGTCAGCAAAATTTCTTGGGGATATAATTATGAAATCATTATTTTCTTTAAAATCGTTTTCATTTGCATTTGATCATAAATCACCTCGTTTTTTTGATAATGTATCGCTTGAAGTTACTGTGCCAGGGCTTACTTTTGTGCAGGGTAAAAATGGCGCAGGAAAGTCTACTTTGTTTCGATTGTTGCAGGGCATTGTAGGTCGCCATGAACAGGTGCATGGAATCGTTGAAGTTCGTGGTCACCAGTATAATTTAGAGCTTGCAGGGGACCGGCAACGGTTGCACCGTAAATCGATGATTTTGCATCAAAGCTTTGATAGTATGCTTGCTCCAAGTTTTACCGGTTTTGAAAATCTACAATTTGCAAAGTTTGATGAAAACCCTGGGCTTACCCTGGTACCTTTGGACCCTCAAATTTCTGATTTTGCAGTTCAGTTTGCCCTTCCGCTTGAAAAGCCGGTTTATCAATTTTCAGGAGGGCAGCGGCAAATGCTTGCCATGTTGATGATCACTCAAAAATCGCTTGATCTGTTGTTTCTTGATGAACCGACAGCTGCTCTTGATCATAAAAATAGTGATTATCTGATGCGGGGGATTGAGCAACTGGTTCAAGACACAGGTATATCGGTTTTGTGCGTGTCACATGATCAGGATATCGTGCGCAATTATGCTCGTAGCATTATTGAAATTACTCAGTCTTTGTCTGGTAGCAGACAGTTTACGGTTAAATAATGATCGGATGCATGCATCTTTACTCTCACTTTGAGGGCAAAATGTTTATAAATATGGTGCGCTTGTTGAAAGATATAATTAATCGATTAAGAATCAGCACAATGTGTGATAAACTGTTAGTGAGGGATGTTTTTGGATAAGGGTGTACACATATGCGTCGAATATTTGTGATGATGTTGTTAGGGTTAAATTTAGTAAGTATACAGATTTACTCTGTTTATATCACGGTTTGGGTTCATGGGACTTATCCTGCGTTGTCGGTGTTGCGTGCCTCGTGGTCGCCGGTTCGAAAAATGGTGTATGCCCAGCGAGGGTTATCTTTAGCTAAGCAGCTTCCCGGAAATTACTATTTTGCTCGGCTTGCAAAGCAGCTTCATGAATGTGATGATTGCGTGTACTGCCTGGATCATTTTTATCTGTATGGTTGGCATTCAAGTAATGTACGACCAGGGCATAGAATATCCGAGGGGCGCTTACTTTATGAACAGTTGCAGGAGTTGCTCAAAAACTATAGTCATCATGATGAAATTATTGTTCGATGTATCGGATTTTCGCATGGTGGCAATGTTATTTTAAACATGTTGCCACATTTACCGTTTCTTGCGCCAAACGTCAAAGTAGAGGTTATTTTGCTTGCTACGCCTATTCAAGAATCAACTCGGCCATACATTAACAACCCGCATGTCAGTAAAGCTTATTCAGTATATTCTGATGGAGATTGGATCCAAAGGATTGATGCTCAAAGATTTCATCATAATTGTCCTAAGGGTGCATCATTTTGGTCGCAGCGTACATTTCGCGATGAAGACTGTGTGCAACAAATTTGTTTGAAAGTAAATGGCAAGAAAATTGGACATGCAAAATATCGTTATTTGGTAAAATATTTACCAGATATGTTACAACAAATTGAAAGTTTGTTTCAAGGGCAAACAACCGCTAAGAAAGTTTGCTTAAATTATATAACGCCATAAGGAATTATTGTGAAAGAAAAAACATTCATTGATACTCAAATTTTACAAAATTGTTGGAATTTTATACGACAACAGATGAAACAGTTTGATGTTTGGTTTGGTCTGTGTGGTTTAAGTTTTTTGTTTGGCTTGTTGTTTAGTTGCACCTTCGTGCTGGTTGCAGTTGTGGCTGTTTGGCTTTTGATCATTATGAGTCCCATTGGTCTTTTGGGCACCATTATTTTGGCGGTTGCTGCAGGCCATCCCATCTTAGCTCCACTGCTTGCATTGGTACTGATACTAGGTGCTGGAGTGCTTGGCCTTGTGTTGCTGAGCAAAGTTATGTTGTGGGGTCTTGGTTTTTTTAATGCCATAGCTGTCAATGCTCTTGACCAGGCGCATGGAAAACCAATGCGAAAATTTAAAAATCGAGTTACTGGATTGATCTTTTTTATGGGTCCTGTTTTGTATTTTTTGATTATTTGTATAGGAACAGCGTTTTTTGTTATTCCAGGAATTATTTTTGGGATTCGATTTTCACTGGCTCGATACGTTATGCTTGATCAGGGTGGTACTGTTTGGGAAGCATTCATGACGAGTTGGGATATGACGCGTGGACATTTTTGGACGCTTTTATTGTTGTATGGAATTTCGTTGGTATTGTATATGATCCCGTTTGTATTTTTGATAGACATGTTTTTTCCGTTTTCAAATTTATGTAAGGCATCGTTGTATGTGCAATTACAATCACGAAAATTGACACCCGAACTTGTTTCTGTGTAATTTGGGACTGTGTATTGATGTAGGATGTTAGATATTATTTTGATATCCACTATCTCTACCATTCCGGACAAGTTGTCAGAGACAACGGGATCCGGAATCTATCTATGATCTATATAGGAAAAGTGAACATGGATCCCGTGCCTGTGATTCGTAGTTCTATGCATAGAAAGGTGAACATGGATCCCGTGATTCCAGGCTTCGCTTGTCAGCTTCGCCGGACACGGCAAGTCACGGCCGTGCCCGCCATAGTCGTTAGACGACGGCTGGGGATGGTAGAGGCGGGAGGTGTAAGTGCGTAGAATTAATCGAGTCCGGCCGTGCCCGCCATAGCTGCAAGTGACGGCTGGGGATGGTAGAGGTGAGAGTTCAAATCAAATTAATTGAATGTTGCTGAACATAAGTTATATGTGTTACAAAAAAAGGAGATACATATGTTTACCAAACGATTTTCACTTGAGTCGGCGTACGCCACCGGTGGTCGAATTGTCATGAATTATTTCACATTTTTCTTGTTTGCTACTGGTATTGGAATTGTTGCTTGTGCCATTCATTTGGTGGTTTTGGGCGTGATTGATTTCTTTGCCTTAAGATATCATATGGCACCGCTTATCAAAATGTTTCAACATGCATTTAACTCTGCAACAGGATCTTTACATCATGCAGGGTTTACGGTGCGTGATGCGGTGAGTTCGTATGTACCCGCAGATTTAATGAATCAAACGCTTGGTCGCGATATGATATCATTTGATATTTCTCAGTATGACATTATGTATATTTTATCATGGGTGCTGCCAACAGCTTTAGCATTAAAGCTTTTTCTTGATATGATTTCTGTTGGTTGGACCAAAATTGCGCTTGATTTAAATGCTGGAAAAAAAGTTTCTGCGCGTTATTTGTATCAATTTTATTATTTAGTGCCCCGAGTTTTTTTAGTGAATTTAATCGTTGGTCTTGCAACCATTGTTGGATTTCTGTTGTTTTTGGTACCGGGTATTTTTATTTATCAACGTTTCCGTTTTGCAAAATATTTTATTATCGATAAAAATCTAAGCATGGTTAAAGCTTTGCAATCAAGCTGGGCTCTTACCGATGGCGCAGTGCTCCAACTGTTTGGCTTTTCTGTTCTTTCTTTGATGCTCGATAGTTTGGGAAATTTGATTGTAGTGGTTGGGCTTTTTATGACACCACTTCAAAATCAAGTTGAAGCAAATGTGTACTCACAGCTGCTATCTGCACGTTAATATCGTACAAAGCTAATTAAGGATTTGATGTGATTAATTCAAGGTTTTCTTTGCTTCAGGCCTATTTTGTCGGCATCAAGATGCTTTTAGAATATATATCTTTTTATATGGTATGGTATGCCATTGTTATGGCGGTTGGTTTTCTGCTTTCTATTGGGCTTGGGGTCTATTTAGATTTGTTAGATTATAAAGCTCTGGCTACAGACTGGTCTTGGGTTGGCTCAATCATATCACAATGGTTTTCAGAGATTAAACTTAGTTATTCAGCTATTCCCAAGGATGCAACAGTTTACGGTCTTTTAAATCACTTGCTGCCCAACAATATTTTAAATCATTCCATTGAGTCTATGTCATGGGCCGAATATTTTAACATTATTGTTTTGCCTAAAAAAATAGTGTTACTCATCGCGCTTGCTGTTGCATCATGGCTCTCTATGTCAGTTTCGATTGGATTTATTAAAACAGCTTTGGCTTTTCAATCAAACAAGGTTGCAAGCTTTCATGACATGTACCGATATTTTTATTTGGTACCACCCTATGTTGCAACAAAGATTATTATGATGCTTGCCTGTATCGTGCCAATCGCGCTGTTGTTGGTGACGCACTTTTACTTGGGCATGTTTACGTATGTGATGATAGTGGTGAGTGGTGCGATTATAGTGTTTTTATATCAACGATTGCGCTTTGCAAAATATTTTGTAATCGATAAGAATCAAAATCCTATCGCTGCATGTGTGGCAAGTTGGCATGTAACCAAGGGCTGTGTATTTCACTTGTTGATATTTTCAATTTGCGCAGTTGCAGTTATGACACATCATTTTTCAGGATTGCTCATGTATTTTTTTGTGACGCTTGACAAGCAAACAGAGGTGAGTGTCTATCGACAGTTAATGGGTTATAAATAGTGCAAATTCAATGTACTTTTGCTACCCACATAATCACGTTTAAAATGTTTTTCTATTTCCTTGAGGCTCATGTTCCACATAGTAGGTCGGCCGTGCGGACAGCTGAAACGATTGTTGGTGATCATCAATTCTTTAAGTAGCGTTTGCATCTGTTGCATATCGAGCGTATCGCCTGCTTTGCAAGCTGTTTTGCAGGCTTTAGAGCTCATTATTTTTTCGGCCAAAGTACTGCTTGAAAGAGCTACTTTTTCTTGGCACAAATCTGAAAGCATGCGAACAATTTCTTCAGCTGCAGCAGCTTGCATGCCTACAGGGGTTGCAGTGATAATCAGTTCATGATCACTAAAAGGCTCAGTAGCAATTCCATGTTGTTGAAGTAGGTATTGATGCTGATGAAGTTGGCTTATGGTAGTTGATGATAGTTTTACCATGTGGGGAAACATGAGTTGTACCGATGGGCTTTCTGGTTGCTGCAAAAGTCGCTCATAGATGATGCGTTCATGTGCCCCGTGTTGATCCACCATGATCAGCTCATGTTCTTGTTCAATGATGATGTATGTTTTTTTAAATTGTCCCACAATTGAATACTGTTGCTCATGAAATATCGGATCGTTGATTTCTTGGGGTACGTTTGAACTTTGCGCAAAGATTTGTTTTGGGGGTATTGGTGATTGAGCTATATGGTTAAGTTGCGTGGTTGGTTTGCTAAGCGGTGAAAAAATAGACATGGAAGAATACTTTGAAACTATTTTTTCAGTTGAACTTACAAATTCTTCTTGTGCAAATGGATCGCTATCAACAAAGGTAGCAGCTAATTTTTCTGATTGCCCAGTAGTTGGTACAGATTCTTGTGGTTGCGTAGTTTGTATTTTTTGATTCACAAAGTTGCTGAGTGCTGTTTGCACTGCAGTTGCAGTGAGTCGTTGTACAATTCCTGGGTTAAGAAATTTTACTTCTTCTTTTTTGGGGTGAATGTTAACGTCGATCAGTTCTGGATCAATGTCGATAAACAAAAATGCTGCAGGATATTTTTGGTGCGGCAGTACGCCATCAAAGCCTTGCAGTATTCCTTTCGTGAGTTCGTGGTTTTTGACCCAGCGATTATTCACAAAAGTAAAAATTTGTCCTCGATTGAATCGGTAGTAGTGTGGCGTTGAAATAGCACCATGAATGGTGATTTGTTTTTCCGTTACCTGAGGAACTGCAATGAGCTGGTCGTGCAGATTGCCACTCCAAAGTTGCGCGCAGCGAATCATGATGCTGCTAGTTGCAGGGCAGTGATAACTCAGCGTGTCGTTGTGAAAAAGTTTGAAGCTAATCTGTAAGTAACGCAGACAAAATGCCTGAAAAATTGAAACGATTTGATTCCATTCGGTATCATCAGATTTCAAAAATTTTTTACGTGCAGGAATGTTTGCAAACAGATCGGTGATTATAAATGTTGTGCCTGTTTGATGAGCAATGCTGGTTTGATCGATACATGTTGAATGTTGAATTTTTATGTGGGTACCAAGTTTTTGGTCTTCTGTTTTAGTCATGAGCTCAACGGTGCTGACAGCAGCAATGCTGGAAAGTGCTTCACCGCGAAATCCGTAGGTGGTGATCGAGCTCAAGTCATTTACCGATTTGATTTTGCTGGTTGCATGATGCGCAAAACAGAGTTTGGCATCGATGTCAGACATGCCACAACCATTATCGATAATTTTGATTAAATCTTTGCCTGCAGCGCTTAGGTGAATGGAAATCGATGTAGCTCCAGCATCAATGCTATTTTCAAGTAGCTCTTTGATGATGTTTGCAGGACGTTCAATGACTTCACCTGCAGCTATTTTGATAGCTTCATGTGGATCTAAGATTTTTATTTTTTGTTGTTGCATGTTGTTGTTGGGGAGTAAATATTGAAATTGAATATTGATAAAGAGTATATCAAGATTTAGTTGAAATACGAAGTAGATATGCCATAAAAAAAAGAGAGCTACGGTTGTCGCGCAGCTCTCTTTTTTATTTGCGGTTCAATTATTCTTGTGAAGTTGGAGACTTTGGTGTTGTAAATCTTCCGGTTGATGCAACAACGGTTGCTGTCAGAGCTGTTATTTTGGCATGTCTTTCAAGTTCTGTTTCTTCTGGAGGAGGCGTACCTTTTCTAGGTTTAGCATATCTGCTTAATTTTGCATACTTAGCTATTTGTTTATCATGTGCTAAGAGATCATCTTCTAAGTTTTGTGTTAAGGCATGAGCTTGTAATTCGTAAAAGTTATCTATATTGGTTCTAGTTGATTCACCCAAATCTTTTATTAAATCCAAATTTTTTAAAGCTTCAACAATCTTTGATACCATCTTTTCCTGAGAAGCTTCAATTTGTTCTTCAAGAACTTCAGTTGCAAGCGATGTTCCTCTCGTTGCTTTTTCTGCATTTATTTTTGCAATATTATATCCAATCTCTTCAGAGCTTTGGCCGTTTGCAGTGAGCACTTGTAACGGCTTGATAAGATTTGCAGCTAAAGCGATCTCGCGAACTTTGGGGTTGTTTAAAATACTTTTCGTCATACTTTGTATTTTTTGAAGCCAAGATCTGTCACCGGGTGCTTTTTGTGATGATGGATCTTCATCGTCTGTTGCTAAATCCCAGTCATCTGGATTGATTCCTTTTGCTATTAACTCCTTTTTGAGTTCTTCGTATGACATTCTATTTGATTCTTCATCTAATTGAGGTTGAACTGATGATGTTGGTTGAGTTGATAATTGAGGTTGAACTGATGATGCTTGTTGAGCTGAATCACGGTCAAGTATAAATCTTACCGAGCTAGGGCCTGCATTAAGTGGGTTTTCATCTGTTTGTGAAGCAAAAGTTGCTGCAAGCATTTCTACTGGAGATTGAACAGGCGATGTTGGATTTGCTGATTTTGATACTGCAATTGGAGCTGTTGAAGCAGCTACAGTTAATTTTTGAGGCAATTGGTCAACGACAGATGCTGTAACTACTGTTGGTACACTCCCGAAAGGCGTAGCAGTGGCTGGTTTTGGTGTGACAGTTTGATATGTTGGTGCTACTGGCGCTGGAGTAGTAGTATTTACTGACGATTCTGGGGGAGTTGTAGGTTTTTTTGTGTCATTTGCTGTTCCTGTTCGTGGTGGTTTTGGAACTAGCTCAGTCCAAGGGGTGATAAGCAACAGCCCCAAAAGCGTAACGTTAGTTTTTATGTTCATATGAATTTTCTCCATGGTTTATTTGATTATTTATTTCGTGGGTTAGGCCGTGGGCTGATAGGAGTGATATTTTCTCGTTCTGGATGGGCTTTATACAAATTTTCGCGTAAAGCATGTATGATAGTTATTGTGTCATCGATATCATCTGAATCTTTAGAATCGTTTGGATTTTGTTGATCTAATTGTTGATATTTTTCCTGCATTTCTTTAAGGGATGTTAAAATATTTTGTACGCGAGTAGTTTCAAGGATATTTGAAGCTTCAGGAATTGTGTTGGCAGCGTGTATGATGAATGTTAAATTATCTATGCTTTCTAGCATACAACGTTCATCTGCATCAGCTAAGATAAATCCATGTGCATGAGCACGTTGTTGTTCTCGATTTTTATCTGTTGTTGTTTTGAAATTTTCGAATGCCATTTGTAAGGCTAAATTGAACTCTTTTCGAATAAAATTTTGGTCGTTGTCCCAGGCTGTGGCAAGTTCATTATTGTTAAATAAATTTAATATAAATGTAAAAGGAGTTCTATGAGTTATAGTATTTTCTGGAGTTGTAGCATTTTTTGAGGATAAATCAGGGATGTCCCATTTTGTTTGCCAATCTATATCTTGTTCTACGTCATACCATTCTGACGAAGGCACCAAGTGGCCATTTGGTGCTTGGTACGGTTTATCATTACCAAAAATTGCAGCTGCAACTCGTTGAAAAGTTGTGAGGTTTTGGGGGTGGAGGGTTGACTGGGTTGCAACATGAAGAGCTTGGTTGACGATTGATTGGTTCGTAAAAGCGGGGTATTGCAATGTTGGGGTAAGTAGCATCAGAAGAAGGCCAATAAGTAAAAATTTTTTTGCAATCACGATATATCCTTTTTATTGATTGAATCGATGTAGTCATTGCTGAGCGCATACTAAGTTAAAGTATTTTTTAAAAAAAAGCGAGAGTGTTTTTTCTAATTGAATGATAGCTTGGTTCTATCTGTTACTTTGTTGTATGCATTGTCGTATGTAGTTTTATCATGCAAAGTAGGGATAACGTATTTTTTTGCAGTATTTTGGGCTATATCTAAAAAAATAAACTATGTTGTGTACATTTTTTGGGCGGTTGGAGAAAAAATGATTTTGATTATTCTTTTGTATGCCATATTTTCGGCAATGACTTTTATTAACAGTGCGCTTATGGATTCAAATCCATACCCCTTGATGGTTGGCATGATTCGGGCCTTGGGCAGTGGTATCATTATTTTGGGATACATGTTGATTTTTCGACGAGCAGCGCTTTTGAGCATTCGTCTTTCGCGTCAGCAATGGAGATGGCTCATTGCGTATGCAGTTTTAATACATGCAGTTGCGATGTGTGCTTTTTCATTTTCCGTGTTGTATGCAAATCCTGTTACGGTTTGTTTTATGTTTGCGATGGCTCCTTTTATTACGGCATTGATTCAATATCTGCACGGACAAGAGCGTTTAACGCCCCAAAAATTTTGTGGACTTGTTGTCGGAGTCATTGGTTTAGTTCCTATTTTAATTCAGAGTTCTTACGTTGGGCATGCAAGCCCCTTAAAATCGGCAGCATTGGGTAATTGGATTACTTTTGGAGCAATGATTCTTTTTTGTTACGGATGGGTTCTTTTTAAAAAGTTATTGCAAAGTTGTCATTATTCTATTCAGATGCTCAATGGTATTGCAATGATGATCGGGGGCCTATTGTCAGTTGTTATGGTGCTTGCAGTACATGGGGTCTCTTTAGGTTCTTTATCTTATTCATCTGATTTTGGATGGTTAATGGCTGCATTTTTGGCGTCAAGCTTGATAACCTATTCTTTGTATGCCTATTTACTGCAACATTTTTCACCCACTTTTATTTCCTTTGCAGGCTTTTTGGAGCCAGCGTTTGGTATGATTTATGGCTTTTTTTTGGTTGGGTATCAGATTTCGGGTATTGATCTTGCTTCATTTTTTGTGTTGTTTTTGGGGCTTTATATCTTTTATCTTGATGAGCTTAATAAAAAGAGGGGTAGGAAGGGGGATATAGAATCTTTCTTGTAAGATTTGTAACGCTACATTTTGCCGTGCTCGCCATAGCGTTACGAAGCTGGTTACGCAGTAACGCGTAGTAAGGCGACGGCTGGGCGGTTCCCGCATGGTTGATTCGTGTGTTTCATGTCTTGAGGTCGCCTCAGGCCCGCGACTTGGCCCCAAGCTGTATTGCGACAGCTTGGAACGCGCAGCCAGGAGGTTTCCTGGCAACCTCTGACGGATATAATATCCGTGTTCGCCTTCGGCTCATCACTGCATATATCCTAATAATGTCGTTTCATGTTAATTAATGTGAACCGAGATCCCAGTCAACAGCCCTAAGAGCTTTGCTCACAGAAGAAGTGAACCGAGATCCCCAGCCTGCCCGACGACCGTGTCCGTCGAAGCCTTGGCGAAGTCGGAAGCTTCAATCATAGAAGAAGTGAACCGAGATCCCCGATGACGCTCGGGGATGACAAGAGATGGAAGATGTAAAAGCGTAGTCTGGGATGACGCTCGGATATGATCAAAACCGAAGAATAAAATTATTGCTATCACACTCTTGTCATCCCCTTGAAGAAGGGGATCTCTGTAGCACTCTTAGTAAATCTCGCAATATAATAAAAAACTTGGTGCAGGAACAGTTTTCTGTTTTTTACAAACAGATGCATAGGTAGAGATAAAACTTGAAACAACTCACCAACTCATCCGAAACGAAGTGAAGGATCAAATAGATAAAAAGCTTTGACGGCCAGATAAGCTTCGGGTGTTTGAGCGCGGCGGATTATGAAATAATCTGGCTAGCGAGTTGGAAGCGTCAGAGGTTGTCAGGATTCTTCCTGACGGTCCGATTCTTAAGCCGTGACCAGACGGCTTAAGTGCGTGTGGTGCATAACCACCTCAAAACTAACATAAACAGATAACCAATCATGCCGGAACGACGCAATGCCCTGTTATAAAACATCGTCTGAATGGGCGAAACCAGACAAAACCCCTGCCCCCTTTTGCTCATTTTATGCCTAAAGGGTACTCTATATCTAAGTTAAAAATAATGGAGGATTTTATGAAGAAATTAATGATATCAATATTGCTTGTTCTTGGCATGTATCAAACGACTACACCGATGTTTTCAACAGCAACTAAGGCGGCGTATGCCTCTTTGGGCGCAAAAACCACTTCTCAAGCACTGTTTAATGCAGCAGCAAAAGGAATGCGAATGGCGACTAGATCAGCCCTTTTGGGGGGTCTTATGGTAGCTCCTATGTTCCTTCAATCAGAAAAGGCGCATAGTGTCTTGCCTGCAGCAATGGTGAGTTTTCTTTGTAAGTATGGCTTGATGACTGAAAAGTTAGGTTGGGGATGGAATTTCTGGGAAAAATCTCAGTATTGGGATGCCCAATTGAGTCATGCTGTGCGTATTGCAGGACTTGTAGGGGGTCTAGGTAGTGGTGCTGGAGGCGCGTATTCCTTTTTTAAAGGTACCTCTCAGCAGGAGCAGCCAGTAGGAGCTCCAGTAGCACAGGGTCAGTTAGTTCCGAGTCAGCCAGCTCAAAATCAACCCATCAAGGCAACTCCAGAAATGATTGCTGCGCGAAAAAGTCTCAATGCAAGAACCGCGCAAAAAGTAGCATATAAACCCTTGGTTATACGAGCAAATCAAAAATAATAAAATATGAGAATTTTAAAGGGCATCCGAAAGGGTGCCTTTTTTTTGTTGAAAAATTAAACTAAATGGTCCGACGAAGTCTGGGTAGACAGGTTGCACCAGGCAGTACGCCAATTGCCAAACAGATCTTGAGTTACTGCGCAGTCCCAATCATGCAATTGGGCTATTTTTTTGACCGATTCATGTTGTGTTCGATCAATTTCAAGAACCATCTGGAATGGTAATGTTCTGTTTGGGACCAAGAAATCGGCACTTTGAGCTATGATTTTACCTAGTATTTCAAGGCCGTCTTGATCTGCAAGTAGCGCTCCATGGTCTTCCCAGAGCGTAACGCTGGCACTCAGGCCATCTAGGGCTGATCGGGGGATGTAGGGAGGATTTGATACGATGAGATCGAACATTTGGTCAGATTTAAGGGCTGAAAATAGGTCAGACTTAATAAACTCTATATTTTGGATATTATTGATAGTTGCGTTTTTACGGGCTAGATCGAGGGCCGCAGGATTGATATCTAGGGCTGTAATTTGAGCTAGGGGGAACTTTTGAGCCAGGGCGAGACCTATCACGCCAGACCCAGTTCCTATGTCCAGGATACGTTGAATTTGGCTCGATTTTGGGATTAACAGGTCGATAAGCTGATTCAGCCATTCTTCCGTCTCTGGGCGGGGTATTAAAATGGGTGGTTGAACTTCGATATAAAGGTCCAGAAAAGGCACCCAGCCGATCACATAGGCAAGTGGCTTATGGCGACGGGCGATTTGATCGATATATTCTTCCAATTTCTGGCTTTGCGCTTCGGTGAGCTCGTTTTGAGTAACCAGGGGCATGGGTGTAGGCTTGAGGACGTGCTCTAGGAGCCACCAAGCCTCTTGGCTTGATAAATTGGTTTTTTGCTGAATGTGGGCAATGTATCGATGAATCATGTTATCCCTCGATACTATTTGGGTTCAATAAAATAGAACCTATTTGTAGCAAAGCTCCAAAATCACTCGGGACGAACGGTAAAAAAATGGAAGACTTTAAGGGGTTGGTCCAATTGGTTTTTTGCTGGATGTGGGCAATGTATCGATGAACCATGGTATATTCAATTTTTTTTATGGGTTTAAAGTTCACGATTCTCTTCCTACCGTTCGTCCCGAGTGAAATCGCCTTGCGATTTAGTATCGAGGGATAGATTCTTATTAAAAGCTCTCTCACTGCCGTTCGTCCCGAGTGAAATCGCTTTGCGATTTAGTATCGAGGGATATATCTTTTTTGAATTTTTTTTTGCCATGTATGGTTAAAAGATCCCAGTTTCCATCAATTAAAGCTTCTTTCTTTTTACGCGACCAGTCTTTTATTTTTCGCTCTGCAACTAAGGCTTCTGCTCTCGAGTCAAAATGTTGCATGAAAATCAGTTTCACTGGAAGTCTTTTGGATGTATAACCACCAATCGATCCAAGTTGATGCTGGGATATGCGCTGTTCGATCTGGTCGGTGTGGCCTACGTAGTAGCTATCGTCGTTGCATTTAAGAATATAAACAGTAAATGGGAGCATAATTTTAATCCTTTATCCCTCGATACTATTTTGTCGCAAGGCTTCAAAATCACTCGGGACGAACGGTAAATAAGAATATAAACAGTAACATGGAAGCATAACTTTAATCCTTTATCCCTCGATACTATTTTGTCGCAAAGCTCCAAAATCACTCGGGACGAACGGTGAAAAATAAATATCAATCATTGCGTAGTGGAATGTTTTCATTACATAGTGGAATGTTTTAAAAAAAATCATTTCTTGTTGGTTTGAAAGGTCGGTGTTTCGCCTAGAAGATTGTTGATATATTGTTTACTGTCAAATGGCGTTAGATCATCGATATGCTCACCCCATGAAAGGAATGCGACCGGTACATGCAAATCTTGAACGATTGAAAAAACAATGCCACCCTTGGCGGTGCCATCCATTTTGGTGAGTACAATGCCGTCCAGTTGCGTTGCTTCATGAAATATTTTTGCCTGAGAAAATGAATTTTGTCCAAGCATGCTATCAACCGTCAGGAGCGTACAAACTGTATAGTCTGGTAGCTGTTTGGTAACAATGCGTTTAATCTTTTCAAGCTCTTTCATCAAATTGTCTTTGGTTTGCAGTCGGCCTGCAGTATCAATAATTAAAATATCTGACTTTGACGCTTTAAGTTGCTCGCATGCATTAAAGGTAACAGCGGCTGGATCTTGCCCTGGTTTACCCATGATCAGATGCGCTCCTGCTTGATTTGCCCATTGTTGCAGTTGTTCAGGTGCTGCTGCTCGGAATGTGTCTGCAGCTGCAAGCATGACCGATTTATTTTGTTTTTTGAAATAGTTGGCAAGCTTTCCACTCAGCGTTGTTTTACCGCTGCCATTGATTCCCACAAGAAGGTATACCTGAGCCTCTGGGACGGTTTTTTGGTTTTGTAAAATACGCAAAAGTTCTTGCTCTATGATGAGTTGTACATCTTTTCCTGTTTGAACAGATCCCTGGCGGTGAGCTTGCTGTATTTGGTCAATGAGTTTTTTGGTTGTTGCAACGCCTGTGTCGGCTTTGATGAGGAGTTGGTAGAGTTCATCGATCGTTGTTTGATCAATGGTTGATTGGCTAAAAATAGCGTGCAGCTTTGTGGTAACCGAGCTGTAGATTTTTTGTAATTTTTCTTTGATAAAATTGAACATGGTTGAAGCCTTCATCAAAAATAGGTATGCAAATTGGGATTGTACGGGTTGTCTGGATAAGTATCGCATAGTTTATTGCTTTCTGCAAAGTAATAAAAAGCCTTTTTAAATAGACTTTTTTCTTGTTTTTGATAGCATAAAAGTAATAAGTTTTGTGCTCGATGATTCAATCGATGATTCAATCAATAATCGAAGTGCAATCCCAATTTGCATACCTATTTTTGATG
>Ga0207050_1097_pt1 | contig 15426 bp, 16 predicted proteins | sample Alteio_BWMinCont_64_FD_153291 | JGI IMG/M metagenome (GOLD analysis project Ga0207050, IMG submission 153291) | Enriched cells from forest soil in Barre Woods Harvard Forest LTER site, Petersham, Massachusetts, United States -... | ecosystem: Environmental > Terrestrial > Soil > Temperate forest >...
TATTTTACATATTGCTTATTCCGATCCCGGCCGCTTAAAGTTAACAAAAATTTTGTATCCTATTAATGTTTTATTGGACGAAACTTTATTCTCCCTGAAAAGTAAATTGGGTAACAAAGCAGTTTTTCTGAATCTTGATCCTACGTTGCCTAGTATTCCATTCGACAAAATTCTAATAAAGGAAGTGTTCATTAATTTAATCGATAATGCGATAAAATTTAGTCCTGTTGAATCGCCAATTGATATTTCGGTTCAGCTTCAAAAAAATTCTGTCATTATTAGTGTTGCTGATCGAGGGGAGGGGATATTAGTAAACGAAGCTGATAAACTGTTTGAAAAATTTTATCGTGGTCAAAGTTCCGCTTCTGATAGGGGGCTTGGCTTGGGTCTTGCCATTTGTCGTAATATTATTAGAGCACATGGGGGTGAAATTTGGGTGGAAAATCGTTCCGAAGGAGGGGCGGTCTTTCGTTTTAGTTTGCCCTTATAGGCTCTGCCCACTAAAAAGTAGAAGCGCCCACAAGCTAATGCAGTATCCAGAGAAGAGCAGGGATGGGCTATGGGGGTATCTGAAGCCATGGTTGCGATAGCTTGGGGAACAACACCTTTGGTTTCAACCTATTTAGAAAATTGGGCCTTGGCTTTGCCATTACAAGTTTCAACTGCACTCTTAGTATTGACGATACTGTTACTGCAAATATGGAAATTTCCTTCTTTGCAAAAAACTAAAGAAAACGAAAGAAGTATTAGCATTGATAATAAGCTTATGGCAAAAGATATTACCTCGGAGATTTAATGACATTTTGGGCGTTTGATAAAAGGCAGATATTGATTTCGTCTAAATTGACATAGAGATCTGGCATGTAGGTTGATATACAAGTAAGTAGGCAGTGGTTAGTGTGATGGCCTTGTTACATTTTTATTTATAACTGGATTTAAAAACAGTTTGCATTGAGTTTTGTAACTGATAATATACCTCGATTAACACTAAGATTATATGGGGATATTCCATGGCTGTTTCGAAAAATACACTAGATACACTAAAGTTAAAAGAGTTAGCAGATGATCTTCCTCCTTTAGAGGGTGAGGACGCATCAAGCCTAGAAACTGAAATAGAAGATATTCCAAAGAAAATGGATGCAAAACTAGAGGAGATAATACATCGTTATAGATCCTATCGGCGTCTATCGTATCAATATCCGGGTAAAAAAGAAGAAGCCTTCAAAGAACTTATTGAGCTCTTAAAGTCATGTTATCAGATTAAACCTCTGCTAGCCATAGAAAAAATAATAATGCTTATTTCACAATCTTTCTGCAAGAGATCTCCCCTAGAATCTGCAGACAGTTTATCTATGCTTGCCTTTTTGCGAACACTTTCCCAAGTGGAATTTGAAAGTCAAATTACGGGTATTAAAAACGATAAAAATAAAATAGAAATTTTTTGCAATGTGATGTTATCAATAAATAATTTCGACAAAGCTTTTGCAGGAACCTCATTGTCCTTTGCAAATATTGTAAAAATATATCTGGAAAGATTTGCAACTGAGAAAAATGATACTTTTAGTGACGATTATCTACCACGTCTCATGACAGAAATAAAAACTTTTATTGCTGCACTACCCGCCATCGGACTTCAAAATCCATCAGTCATCAGGTCCTTATATGCTTCTTTTTCAGAAAAAATCAAAAATGAACATGTGATGAAAAGTATCAAAGAAACCATGTTACAGTATTGCAAAATTAATCCAATTAATCCACTTGCTTCAAGCTTATATTATAAATTAGAATTTTTAAATATTTTATATCAATCAGGTAATGTTACGTTGGAAGAAAAACATGGCTATTATCAGGAATATTTTAAAAATACGACCAATACCAAAGATGCCATGAGTATTATTCATACATTATTTAAAACAAACAATTTTAAGGATAAAGAACTCGGTTATGCACTGCTTGTGAAATTATTAAAAGTATCCGATAAGATTTTACTGTCGGATAAAAATCCCTTAAGAAATCCTTCCTTTGCTCCGAAAAGTGAAATCATGCGATGGGCAGAAGTCATTCAATTTCTGTTCAAGCATGCTGAAGCAGACGAAAATGTCCAAGCAGACGCATTATATTCAGGTTCTGTAGCGTGTGAATTAGGATGGTATCTTGAGCAGACAGTTCCATTATCAACATCAACAGTTAATGTCAATAAAGAAGCGGCCGATAAAGAACTGGTCGAACTCATCCCAAATAAACATTATAAAGCCATGATGGAATTAGTAAAAAAACCGGTGGGCATTTCAGAAGAACAAATAAATATCGCTGTAAAATGGTGGGGGGATATTTTGAGAAGAAAAGTTTCCGATTCAACCATTAAAGCATTTTTTGAGTATATAGCAACCAATGCAAATGCAGTGTTTAGCAAGCTAATACCTAATTTGCCAGGCGAGACCGAGAATGATATTCAAATATCTGAAAAGGCTTTAAAAAGAAAGACGTTTATTTCTGAGTTGAATCGCTGTCAGCTTAAATCTAAAACAGGTGACCCAAAAGGTATTTTTGAAGAAGCTGCTGCGAGAGAGGCTCATATAGATGGTTTTTTGTCTTTTGTAAAATGGTGGCAGAATACTTCAAGAACAAAAGGTTTCGATTCAATCAATGAACTATTTGGAAATGCAGTGTTTGATGGGCTAATGACTAGTTTGCCAGACAAGACCGAAGATGATATTCAAACCTTTGAAAAAGCTTTAAAAAGAAAGATGCTTGCTTTTGCGTTGAATCGGTACCAGTTTGTTCTTACAATGGATTATGACGCAGCAGATATTTTGGGAGATGCTGCGAAGGAGGCTCATATAGATGTCTTTTCGTCTCTTCCCTGGAAAACAAACATGAGCATAGTAGGAAACTCAAAGCTGAAAAAGGGAAGTATTACCGTGCATGGCCAAGTGATTGAACTTGTCACTGCTCAAACCCCAATCCTAGTAACACCCGTTTTTAATATGACCGCGCAACCTAGTTTAGAAGAATTGACGAAAAAAAATACTGCCGCAGCTGCGACCGTAACTAATTCGAGCAACCCGGCTCCGGCTACTTCAAGCAGCAGCTCAGCTACAACAAGTAGTAATACAACTGCTGCAGTTGCGGCTACAACTACAACAAGCAGTAGTACACCGGCTATCGCTTCTACTAATACTAATAATTGCCTAAGTAGCACTTGTCTAGGACAACCAATGAAGGGTATATCAAAAAATAATAAATAATTTTTGCATAAACGGGGTAGACATAGGAGTACGCATTTAGAGAACGCGATATCAGCCGCGTGAACACTATACGGTGAAATTTGGGTGGAAAATCGTTCCGAAGGAGGGGCGGTCTTTCGTTTTAGTTTGCCCTTATAGGCTCTGCATGCCCAGCAATCATTGGCATCGCCCCCGTTAACTCACGCAAAGTAATTCATGCCAATCTGTTGTATAGGATTGTGAACGATGGGTACAGCGTGCAGACCAAGTCTTTTTAAAGATCTGGATTCCGTAGCGAAGTGTCCCCCGTCCCAGTATGCTATTGATGCTATCTAGGGTGTCCATCAGTTTTTGTGAGCGTTGATAATCATGAGGTGAGAACAGATCATATTGTAAATTTTCTTTTGGTTTAAGATCGAGTAGCATAATACCGATTTTCTTATAAAAAAAATCGTGACGATACCAGGTATTTAACTGTTGTAAAGCAATCGATATAAGTTCAGTGCTATTGTCTGTTGGTGTTTCTAACGGTATGGTAATGGAATGTTCATCTGTTGATTTTTGCCCATGGTGATCTTTGAAAGAATGCGTTTTTAAAAAAATAAATATAGTTTTTGTTGTTGATCCTTGTTGCCTTAATTTAGAAGCCGCATGGCAGATATGATCTGTTAAGGCTGCCTTTAAATCTCCCAACTCATTCACTTTTTTTCCAAAGGAGCGTGACACAATAATTTGTTTTCGAGGTTTGGATTCTGTTTCTAACCATTTTATTCCTTTGCCTTGTAATTCAAGAATCGTATCAACCAAGCAAATATTAAAATGCCTTCTTGCGAATTCTATACGGGTGTTGCGCAGTTGTAATGCGGTGTGAATGCCGATTTGATTTAGTTTTTCTGAGGTTCTACGTCCAATACCCCAAATATCCTTGACCTGCATTTGAGCTAACTGTTCTATTTGAAACTGGGTATCCAGCAAGTGACAGATATTGGTTGATGTTTTTTGTTTTTTAGCTGCAAAATTAGCGGCTTTGGCCAGTGTCTTTGTAGGTGCTATTCCAATAGAAACCGGTAATCCTGTCCATTGGTAGATCTGTTTTACCAAATTTTCAGCATAATGAGAAACATTTTCAGAAAAATGGGAGAGGTCTAAAAATGCCTCATCAATCGAATATATTTCAACTGTAGGTGCAGCGCTTTTTAAGATGTTCATCACTCTCTTGGACATATCACCATATAGCTTAAAATTAGATGAAAAAACAAAAATTTTATTTTTTTTTACCTGATTAGCAATTTGAAAATAGGGGACACCCATCTCAATACCTAAGGCTTTACTTTCATTAGAGCGGGCGATAACGCAACCATCATTACTCGATAATACAATAACCGGTTTTTTTTTCTAGTTTTGGCTGAAATACTCTTTCACAAGAGACAAAGAAATTGTTTACATCCACTAAAGCAATCATTGAATGGGCGTTTTTTTGGTTCTCGTCTGCTTTTGGTTTCTTCATCGGTTCCTCGGCGTGGATAGTTCCATACTCTTCGTGAATGAATTCGTAGGTGTTGTTGCTCACCCCCGCTCGCAATGCTCATGTAGATTTAGGAACGAACTTGCTCAGGGGGATGTGAGCCTAACCTAGGAAATCATTCGCTTTGAGTATAGAATCCAATCTTTTTGATTAATGTTCTATAATCAAATTATGATTTAAATAGAGATAAAATGCAAGCCTTAAAAAACTGTGTAGATTCACTTTAAAAATGAGTGCAGCACTCATTTTTAAAGCAGGGATAAACGTGGTGGCCTTGTTCGGAGATGAGATCAAATTAAGGCCAAAAAATATATGGCTTCAGTTCAGTTTGAACTCACAAAAATAAAGAATTTTTAAAGCGAGATTGCCCCAAAAATAGGCGTTCTTAGATGGATCGTAAACGGTTACCTATTTTTGCATTATACTGTCTAAATGAATGTTACTCATTACCCATTATACCTTTTGTAAAGGGACCTACCAATCCCACTGCATGTAATAGACTTCATCTTGTTCTACGCAGACTGGAACATCACCACCTTTTTGTATGGCATCATTCACTCGCTTAAGGGCATTTTGGTATTCAGGATGTTTTCCGTTATCCTCTTTTATCCCTTCCTCATAAAAACGTTTAGCTTCTGTTAGATCGGCTTTAGTTGCTTTACCACATTCAAAAAAACGACCTAAGGTCATATTAATCGCAGGTATTTGTTCTTTTGGGCTGGTGTTTAAACGTTTTTTGAGTTCATCTAAAGCTCGAGCATGATGAACATTGGAAAGTTCTTTTCCAGTAACATTAGAATAATTGTAAAAATCACCAATATATTGTTCAGCACGAGGACTATCTTTGAAAGCTAGATAGAATCGAGCTCCGGTGGTCATTAATTCTCCTCGAAAAGCAATCACAAGAATAATGAGTAAAATCGTTTCAATAATAAAAGCTACTTTTAGCATTCCTGATACCTCGCAATACTGGCCTATAATTAATTAACAATTGAAGTCTGTTAGGTCAAATTTGACCCAGACATTTTAAGCATCTTATCAATCAACTTCTCATCAATCAAATTTTTACTATCCGAAATCATCCCAAAAAGTGAAGCATGGAATTTGGTAGTTCATCGAAATCTTCTGATTATCACTTTCCCTTCTCAATAACCTGGCTTTCTGGGCTCTTTATATCGAATCAGCTTTACCATAGGTTTTCTTGCCTTGCAGATAATGATTTCTTCTCCTTCAAAAGCAAGCTCAATACACTGAGACAAATGCGTTTTAGCTTCATGTATAGTCATCACTTTCATATTTATTATCTCCCTCTTTAAACTTAATCTGGTTTAGGCTGGTTTTCTCTAAATTTCAACTGCCATTAAACGCTACTAAATTCAAAGAGGAAGGGTGGTTAATATTTTATAATTTCAATCGAATTAATCCTGTACGAACCATTCTCCACGGCGGTCACGCATATCTCGGCAAGCTCTGCCATGAACCTGCTGCTGGCGACCATCAATAATAACGCTATGTACATAATCGCGACAAACTAAATTGTCTTCTGGTAATTCTTCAGTACAGGTGACTCGGAAATTACCAGAATGGTTGGTATTTGGGTTTCTCCAGCTTCGTACTTGCCGATCAGGGGCATGTTCCAAAGTGTTCATCATAGTTCTCTGCGCCATCGCTTTATCATCGCGATCTAGTTTTTCCCCAATCATCCCACCAAATGCAGCACCTGCTAGGGTGCCAAGAGCGACTCCGACGAGTTTACCGTCGCCGTGTCCAAATTGTGAGGCGATTAAAGCTCCGGCAGCACCACCAATCAGGTGTCCTGCCCCTTGTTTAGGTCCCATATTCATACAGCCGCTGAGACTGATAGTGAGTAGAGCTAAACAAACTGTCTTTTTCATCGTCTTTTTCATCATATTGTATACTCCGACATAAAGTTAGTCATTAGAATTGTGCAATCTCAATTTACTTTGGGTTTCATCTTAGAGGGGAAAATTATTTTAAGTCAATGAGCAAAAAAATATTGCTCAAGACTTTTCAGGGAAATAAAAGCTTAATATATATACTCAAAGCAATAATTTCCTAGGCTCGCCTCCGAGCCTCTCGCAACCTTCGTACCCATTAAAGTAAATGAGGATTGCGAGAAGGCGCAGGCAACAACTTCCCTGAAACAGGGGGCAGGCAACAACCGCCTACAATTCATTCGCGCAGAGTGTATCTGTTCCAAAGTTCCTCTGTCTCAAGTTTATCTTTCTCATATATAGCAGATAGGGCCATATATCCATCTCAATCTAATTTTAGGTGTGAAAAAATGCTTGGGCAGCTTGCCTGTAAATACGTTAAGGATATGCTTAGGCAATGATACTTGTGTTTCCTTCTCCCAATTTTGGGAGAAGGTGCCCTTCAGGGCGGATGAGGGTTAACTAAAAATCTTTTTTTCACACCTAAAATTAGGTTGAGATGGGTATAGGCTGTATTTAATTGATTTTTGTACGATAACCTGGTATATAATTATAATATATAGTAACCTGAACACTTGAAGTCAATCACTTGTACAGACACTGGAAATAACTTGCAATATACTCAAAACGAATGAGTATAACTGGAGAAACTTAAGCGTTGAGAAAGTGTGTCTCGTTTTTTGAGATCTGGGAGGAAAGGAATACAATGCTAAAAAAATCAAAATCAGGCGGTTTTCGACCAGGTTCTGGTCGTCCCAAAGGTACAGGTAAATATCGGGAAGCAACAGAACCCCTGCGAGTCCCGCGAAGCCTGTTACCCCAAGTCAAGGATTTACTCGCCTATTACCTGGAACAAAGAGAAGGAGCCTTAATAGATGGAATAGATGGAATAGATGAAATTGTAAAAAAACAGGCGACCTCTGCTTATCGGTCGGAACCCATTAGAACGGAATCAATTCCTGCTCATCGCTCTGTTGTCTCTGCTAACCGTACAACTTTTGGAAAGTCTGCCTCTGTTATCTCTAGTCAATCTGCTCAATCTGAAAAATCTAGCCCTCATTTCAATTCAGCCTTTCCACTCTATGCGACTCGAGTCGCTGCAGGTTTTCCTTCACCAGCAGATGATCATATAGAAGCCAAACTGGATCTTAACCAACATTTGGTAAAACACCCTGCTTCAACTTTCTTTGTCCGTGTGGAAGGGGAGTCTATGATAGGCGCAGGTATTTATCCAAACGATATTTTAGTGGTGGATCGTTCTTTAAAACCAAGCAGCGGTAAAGTCATTATTGCCGTAGTGAATAGTGAGCTTACTGTAAAGCGTTTAAAAATTGGGAAAGGAACTCTAACATTACTAGCTGAAAATCCAGAGTATCCTTCCATCCCAATCACGGAAGAAATGAGTTTTAGTATATGGGGGGTTGTCACCAACGTTATACACGCTCTATGAGCAGCTAGTGATTGTTCAGTGTATTTCTGAATTAGTCGCTGGCGCGAAATTCATTTTTGAGTCGTCATTGCGGGGAGCCTGCAGCCTGCGACCGAAGCAATCCAGAAAAAAATCTGATATATCAACACCTTGTTTTCTGGATTGCTTCACCTCCGCTATCGCTTCGGTTCGCAATGACGCAAAAATTTGAATTTCGCGCCAGCGACTAGTTACTGTTCAGGGTATTGTCTCTGGGCGTTCAAGGATAGTCCGTGAACAATTGCAAGCACTATTTCCTGTGAGCGCGTTTTGAATTGGTTGGATTTAATTGGTGGGATCCTCAATCCAAGTAGGAAGATATTGACTCGCCTTGCGCAGCATTTTTCGGTGGATTAAACAATTAGGATCAAAACGTTTCAGTAAAGTCCAATAACGATTAGAATGATTGAGGTGTTGGGTATGACAGAGTTCATGCAGCAAAACATATCGGGTTAGTTCTTGGGGTAAGAAAAGTAATTTGACATTTAAGCTAATATTTTTTGCCGCAGTACAACTACCCCATAGGGTAGATTGACTTCGAATACTAGCAGTCTTGTAGGGTAAGGCGATTTCTAAGCTTAAACGCCGTAACAGGGGAATTAAATATTCTTGTGCTATTTGTTTTAGGAAGCGTTTTAAAGCCTTAATCAGTAATAAAGGTTGTTCAATGGGGCCGAGAATAAGATAGCTTAATTCATCGCTGCTAAATTCAATAGTTTGCTCAAGATTGTGCTCGGAATTGTGCTCAAGATCGGGATTGCAGAGTAGCAAACTCTTCTTATTCTTAATTTGATGAATTTTGATATATTTATGGTCTGTTTTTAGATAGTCCAGTGTAAGCGTTTTTCCAATGGCATGCAAATGCAATGAGGTAGGGGGAATAAAAATGGGAGGATTCACTTGTTGATCAGTTTGGATATGCGAAAGATTTTTTTGGATCCATTGTCTTTTTTGCAGTAAAACCTCTTCTATCTTGGGATGGCGTCGTTGAATAGGAACAATGACAACCAAACCACGTCTTGGTGAAATTTGTAGAATGACTTGCTTTGCGCGCGTAGAATTTCGAATAGTATAAGCAGGGGGCCAATCAGTCGTGAAATTTGTCATCTGTTAAATTATCATCTAGAAATTAGTAGTATGCCTTATATACCTCAGTTAAAGCAAGAGAAATGTAAGCTGGACGAATTTGAGGTAGGTTATTTCTCTCGCTTTGAGTATAGTTTGATTATTATTTTGTTATTCTTGATTGTTATTCTTGATTGTTATTCTTGGTTATTATTTTGACCTTTTCAGTGGCATAGAAATTAACAATGAATATTGGTCAAAAAATTAATTATATATTATTAAACTTCTGTCGTTAAAACAAATAATAAATCTCCTGTGATAACAGAAAAGGCTATGATCATGAAAAAAACTTTAAAAAAAAACCTCTTATCAATTTTTTGTATAACGCTAGCCATATTTTTTATGTCTGCTGCCTATTTGGTTCATGGCTTCGCCAGAGATCCATTGCCCTGCATGCTAAAAATTTATGTCAATCAGCAAGGTCAAGTATTGGTTGTTCCTCGAGAAGGGTATCCTGCCAGAAATATACGTGTCGCTAATATTTCCATCAAAAATCCAGGCTGTTATATTGCTTGTCATTCGACCAATCCTGATAAAGCTGTTTATGCTATTTCACCTAAGATATTTGTGATTGGATTGATTCGCATCCAAGGTCAATATGAAGGACAATTTTGTCGGCCTAAAGATTATGAAAAAGCTGAAATTCGAGATGAGGTAATCTTCAAGGAAATATGCAGTAAAACTTTCCAATGTATTGGCAATAGTTGCTGGGCTGGCGGAGACACTGGCAAATTATTTGGGGTGAGATAATTTGAGGGAGATAATTTGAAGTGAGATAGTATTTTTTTTACCTTATTTTTAAGGTGGTTTCATCCAATTTCCTAGATAAAAAAAATAGAAATTATAAAATTTATTTTTAAAAAATTTCGCTCCTTGTAATTACACCTCGTCAATTTTTAATCTATTTTAACCAAAAGCGTCAAAAAACTGTCTATACTCCAGTTTGTAGTAATTCAACCGAATTACAAATTTTAATAAATAGTAGGAGTACTTCAAATGAAGAAACTTGCAATTGCTTTACTTTCCTTTGCAGCCTTAAGTATGGTTGCAGTACCGGCAAGCGCACATCGTCACCACCACCACCGTCATCATGGTCATCATCATCATTGTGGTGTTAAGCATCATGCTAAATGTTGCCCAACCTACCGTAGTTCATGTTGCAGCTATCGTTCAAGCTGTGGCTATTCCAACTGCGGTTATCGTTCAAGCTGCTGCTCCCCCTGCAGAACGTCATGCTGCTATAGAACAGTAAGATGCTGCTATCGTTATGTTCCAAGCTGCTCCTCATCCTGCTGCGGCGGATGTGGCTTTTTTGGCGGTTGGTTCTAAGCAATAGAACAGTAAAACTTGAAAACAAACAACCCATCCTCTTTGTAAAAGGAGGGTGGGTTGTTTTTATACTCGTAACCGTTCACCGATCTATTCATGAATGCCCATTTTTGGGCAAAGTCGCTTTAAAAATTGTAATGTTAAAATTTTATGCCATGTTTCTTATTTTGGCCAAGGCGTAAAAGGAAATGGCTTCTTTTCTGAAACATAGGTAAGGAAACAAATAATCTCGTAGACGTAGGATGATAAACTTTTCGCAAAATCCATGAGATTTTTATTGGGTGTTTTTAGGATGAAATCTAGAACAAACTGTAAGATAGTAACCACAATAATGATAAAAACAGAGACATAGCCAATCGCTAAAAAAAGGATAAGATATAGTCCCTTCAGTAATTTTTGTTTGTTATCGGTGCTGCCATTTTGATTAAAAACGGGTCTAGAATCATTAGGGGTACTCATATTGACAATCTCCAAACTAACCAGGGCCTAGATACTCTAAGGTTAAACCAATGTTTGGAGAAAGTAAATACCAATAACTTCAAGAAGATCAAGAATATTTTGATGGAGGCGGATATACTCTTCGCGAATGAGTTCCTAGGTGTTGTTGCGTAGCCTTAGCGAATAATGCTCATGTAGATTTGGGAACGAAGCTTGCTCGGGGGGGGATGCGCGCCTAACCTACGAACTCATTCGCTTTGAGTATAGTTGCAAAATAAGATCAATAATGAACTGATTATTTTTTTTTAAAAAATACAAAAAACCTGGTTTTAATAGTCTATACTAACCTATGAGTTAAATAATTTATGAGGAGAAATTTATGTATCCACAACAACCAAGTCAACCAGGCAAAACCCCAAATCGAACCCCAGGGCAGCCACAAAAGTAATTGGGTTTATTGGAGAAGGGTTACACTTAATTGTGTGTCCTGATCCAAAGCAATCCAAAGCAATCTAGAGAAATCTAGAATGTTATACAGCGAGCGGGAGGGGAGCGCTACCTCCCTTCGTTGTTAATATAAGGTAACACCAGATTCTCTTCTCGCAAATTTAACCTATATGCATTCATTTCGAAGAGTTAAAGGACTAAAGGTCTGATATTTCAACCGGTGACACTTTGAAACATTAAAGAGTTCAAAAATTCATAAAATTAAATTAAAAAAGTTACAGTTGCAAAGTTAATAAAGTTAAAAAGAAATTTAACAAAACAGTGAAATGCATTATTCATTATTAAAGTTAAAAGTTTTACATTGAAATTATAATGAAATTATAAAATTGAAAAGGATATAAATCAGTGCCGGTGCTCACTAAACTTCAATTGTTATTGTATATTCAACATAGCATATCATTTTTGGGGGTTCTTCTGATTTTATCTGGGGTTTTAATAGCTACAACAGAATATATTAAACATTTTTTTTCTAAATCCAACAAAAACCAGCAAGATCCTTTTATTAATAGAATTCGTCTTAATTTAGGCCGAACGCTTATTTTGGGATTGGAGTTTATAGTGGCTGCTGATTTAATTGGGACCACAACAGCTCCAGATTATTATTCTGTTGGAATTGTGGCATGCATTGTGCTCATTAGAACATTATTAAGTTTTTCACTGAATAAAGAGATTAATGCATTAACAAAAGAAGAAGCTAATTATAAAAGCTGAGATAATTCTTCGGATTATTGGTTGGATCCCTGCTGTTTTGCCCCATACTGTTTTTCTGCTCTGGCAGAAAAATCTTTAAGTAGATGGTTGATTTCATTTTTAAGGAGAGGGGTGATTGTCCATCCAAAAAGACGGTTGCTGAGTTCATATTGTACTTCAAAACCAAGTTGTGTTTCATGATTGGTTAGCGTTTTAAAACGCCAGAGCGCTTCTATGCTACGGAATGGTCCATTATTTAATAAATGAATTCTAATCATTTTGCTAGGTTCTGGTTGATATATTATAGAAAAAGTAAAGTCCATACCAAATTTAGAGGCTTGAATACTAGCTGTAGTTTTGTATGAGGTCTGGCTATGAATGCTGACTCCTTTACACCAGGATATAAATTCCGGGTATCTTTCTAGATCATTCACTAAATCATATATTTGTGTTGAGGTATAAGGCAAAACTATATTTTTTTTAATTTCCGTCATTGTTTTTAATCCTCTTGTGATGGATTGATTTTCCCAGTAGACACTATATTCTCGGCCCTGACAATCTATTTCTGAATGAATCTTCTTGTCATCTATCCCTGTCCTCTATTCTTGCTTTTTGTCTGTCCGTGTCATCTGTCTCTGTCATGTGTCTCTGTCATATGTCTCTGTCATATGCCCTTGTTATATAGTCGCTGGCGCGAAATTCAAATTTTTGCGTCATTGCGAACCGAAGCGCTAGCGGAGGTGAAGCAATCCAGAAAACAAGGTATTGATATATCAAATTTTTTTCTGGATTGCTTCGGTCGCAGGCTGCAGGCTCCCTCGCAATGACGACTCAAAAATGAATTTCGCGCCAGCGACTATATATCCCCATCACCTGTTCTTGCCAACTATCCTTGCTTTTCTAAGAACAGGATCGCATTCTTTCAACCTGTTTTGTTAGTTAATTTAGTTGTTAAGTTAGTGTTTTAAGTATAAAATTTATCATAAGGGATGATATACAGGTAGCTTAGGGGAAATAGATGGATGGAGTTAGGTCCGGCGACAATTCGAATGAAGATAAGCCAAAGAATGACCTGTCTCATCGAAATATCAATAATATAGATTTACCCCATGATCATCATAATACAGATTCAAAAACAGATTCAAAAGGAATAAAGAAAACAGGCGCTTTTGAGAAAATAACGGGATCTCCAGAAGAAATAACGGGATCTCAAGAAGAAATAACGGAGTCTCCAAAAGAAATAACGGAGTCCCCCGCAGAAATCACAGAATCTCTCGAAGAAGTGACGGAATCTCCAAAAGAAATTACAGAATCTTCATCAGAAATCACGCAATCCTCAAAGCAAGCGACGAACTCCCCATCAGACATCACGGAAAAAATCACGAAAGAAATCACGGAAGAAACTACAGAAGAAACCACGGAACCCCCTTTAAGCCATCAATCCAATGACAAGACGCTAGATGAACCTGAATCTCTTGTTGAGAATGAGCCTAGTTCAGAACCCCCAACCCCCGACAATCAAACAGAAGATCCGCCTATTGAGCCTGAATTCGGTTCAAAACCTAAACCTCCTAGCCCTCATCGAGTGAAGCTTTGGATAATCAGAATTCTCTTAATCTTGCTTGCGCTTATTTTTATTCGTTGGACAATGAGTTGGTATCAAAGACAGACTGCAAAAACCGCCATAAAACCTGTGCCTGTCGTTTTAGATAAAGTTCAAAAAAAAGATATGCCAATTTATATTCCAGCACTAGGGACAGTGACTCCGCTCGAAACGGTGACTGTTAAAACTCAGATTAATGGGATACTGCAAAAGGTTTTATATACAGAAGGGCAGAAGGTTAATATCGGGGATTTATTAGCAGAAATTGATCCTAGACCTTATGAAGCACAGTTGGAAGAATTTCAAGGGCAAATAGCACGTGATGAAGCATTGCTGGCCAATGCCAGAATAGACTTAGAACGATATGAAAAACTTTTTATTCAAGATTCCGTTTCCCAGCAAACATTGGAAACGCAACGATGGTTAGTCAAGCAATTAGAAGGCTCCGTAAAATTAGATCAAGGACTCATTGATCAGGTAAAAGTTAACTTGCTCTATTGTCGCATTATCTCTCCCATTGATGGACATGTCGGTTTGCGCTTAGTAGATGCTGGTAATTTTGTACAAACAACGGATACGACAGGATTAGTCGTCATTAATACTATTCAGCCAATCACGGTAATATTTGCGATTCCTGAGGATTATCTGCCGACAATTTTTCAACAAAGCACTGAGGGAAAAGGATTAGTTGTAGAAGCTTATGATCGTGCCCAAAATAAATTACTGGCCACTGGCTCAGTATTAACCTTTGATAATCGCATTGATACGACGACGGGCACTGTGAAAGTCAGGGCTGTATTTCAAAATGAAAATAAAATTTTGTTTCCAAATCAATTTGTGAATGTGTTTTTAAAAGTCACCACTTTACAAAATGCAACGGTAATTCCTCAAACCGCTTTGCAATATGGTGCTCAAGGTTCTTTTGTATTTGTGGTTAACAAAAAAGAAAACCAAATGCTGGTCAAGGTAAAGCCAATCGTGGTAAGTGCGATGGTGAAAGGCGAGGCCGTTATTAGCGGAGATGTATTTCCTGATCAGGAGGTGGTTGTAGAAGGGGGAGATAATTTAAGAGATGATAGCTTGATCCAAGCAGAACCCAGTAATAATAATTCTACAGGAAACTTGATGAAAATTCAGAATAACGTCACTCAAAATAAGGCAGTTTTGTATCATATCACTCAAAATAATGCAGCTCAGTATAATATAACTCAAAATCATGTAGTTCAGCATAATATAACTCAAAATCATGCAGCTCAGCATAATATAACTCAAAATCATGCAGCTCAGCATAAGGTAACACAAACTAATGTCACTCAAAATAATGTCATTCAGAATAATGCAACTCATCATCATGCTATTCGAAATCACGCCATTCAAAATCCTGCAATCCAAAAAGAGATCGATAAAATATGAGTAGTGTCAGCCTATCCAGACCCTTCATTCTTCGTCCCATTGCGACCTCTTTATTAATGTTTGCTTTGCTATTATCAGGGGTTATTGCCTATCCATTATTGCCAGTTTCTGCTTTGCCTGAGGTGGATTATCCTACTATAAAAGTT
>Ga0207050_1098_pt1 | contig 15421 bp, 16 predicted proteins | sample Alteio_BWMinCont_64_FD_153291 | JGI IMG/M metagenome (GOLD analysis project Ga0207050, IMG submission 153291) | Enriched cells from forest soil in Barre Woods Harvard Forest LTER site, Petersham, Massachusetts, United States -... | ecosystem: Environmental > Terrestrial > Soil > Temperate forest >...
TACATCATCTCGTAAGTGCTGCAGTATCAACAACAACGCCCTAACAATATCTTTACGACCTCTAGATGTCCCTCTTTACAGCTTGTGTTAAGGGGAGTAAACCCAAACTTATCCGGATTGGTGAGCAAAGACCGAAATTCATTGCGAGGAAGCTTGTCTTTGGCAGTCTGTAGTAATGCAGAAACCAGATCCGTGAGACCATGTCTACACGCTAAAATCAAGACAGAAAAACCCGTATTCGTGCTTTTTATTTGTATAAGTTCGCGTAAAGTGTTTGGATCGAGCCTACAATCCATTGTGATGCGCTTCAACAGGTCAATGCTTAGTTTTTGGTCATCTTGTTCACAAGCACCCACGCTGCCCATTAACACCGTATATCTTTCCTTGGGATCTACCCAGAAATTGGGCATTATGAACAAAGAATCACCAAATTTTTCAAGTATTGCGGCTAACAGGGTTCTCACATAGGCCTTGCGCTTAGCTAGTGCTTGTGCAGTTAGTGCTTGTGCAGTTAGTGCATGTGGCAGATAATAAAATAGATTTTGTAGGAATTCTGAGAAATAGGATGCAGTATGTTGTTCTTTTTTTTGTAAGTCGGATAATTTGGATAAAATTATTTCCCGATCGCTTTGCTGACAAGATAACTGATAAATTTTATTTACCAAGGGACATCGATTTTTTGTCTGTCGAAAATCAAGACAGGGCTGGCGTTTAATTTGTTTAAGGTCATTACTCTCCGTTACCCCATCCTGAAACATATCATCTGCATGAGATAATCGTTCGTGAGACGAATCAGTACTTCGTTTTCTGTCGTTAGTAGATGAATATCCCTTACTTTCAAAACGAGCTCTTTCTTCTCTTGCGTGAGAACAAAAAGGTCTAGTATGTGTATTATTTTCTTGCCCATCAAAATTACGTGGCACGGCAACCTTTTCAGCTAACAGAACTGAGAATAAGGATACTGCTACTAACTGAAGGCAATATTAAGGGCACCTCTAAAAATTAAGCATTTTTTAGTAAAGTGAGAAGAAATGACGATATAATTGATTAAGTATTAGAATAAAGGTGAAAACGTACAAAGGATAAAAAACAAATGAAACAGTTAAATTTTTTTGATGTAGCCAATCGCTATGAGCAATTATCGAAACAAGGGGATCCCTTGGAGAAGTTAAATGCGAGAATGGACTGGAGTATTTTTGAACCACTCCTGAATCGTGCGTTTAAAAAAACTAATAAAGAGTGAGGTGGGACGGAAACCATTGAATCGATTAATGATGTTCAAAATCTTATTACTGCAGACCCTGTACAAATTATCCGATGCGCAAACTGAATATCAAATCAAAGACTGTTTAAGTTTTTCCAGATTTTTGAAATTAGAATTAGGAGACACGGTACCGGATGAAAAAACGATCTGGTTATTTCGCGAACAGCTTTCGGAAACGAAAACACTTGCGTGCTTATTTAAACGCTTTGATAAGTACTTAGCTGAACAAGGCATATTAGCTGAATTGGGCCATATTGTGGATGCCAGCCTGATTGAGGTGCCAAAGCAACGCAATAGTCGAGAGGAGAATGCCCAAATTAAACAAGGAAAAATCCCCGAATCCTTTACGAGGAACCCGTCGCAATGGCGTCAAAAGGACGTAGAAGCCCGTTGGGCTGTGAAGGGAGGAAAAACGTCTTATGGATATAAGAACCACATCAATATCGATGCAAAAAATAAAATTATTCGCGCCTACTGTGTGACGACGGCGTCAGCAGGGGATAAGAGTCAAGTAGAAAAATTACTCCATGCAGTGTCTGAAAATGATAAGAGGGTATGGGGAGAAGGAGCGTATTTTTCTGCAGAACAAGAAGTTCGATTACAGCAAGAGGGTTTCATCAGCCGAATTATCAACCGCACTAAGAATTTTCCTGAACATTCCGCTATTGCACGAGAAAATCATCGGCGTTCCAAGATTCGTCAGCGGGTAGAACATGTATTTGGTTTTATTCAAAATTCCATGCGAGGAAAGTTTATTCGTACCATTGGTTTAGCACGAGCCACTGTAAAAGTTGGGCTCATGAATTTCATGTACAATTTGCGTCGTTACGAGCAGTTAACTAGGATAGTTGCGTCTTAGTCTCAGCGAAACTCCGCTTTTCGACGTATTTTGAAACAAACCTTCTTATAAATATCAAAAAAACGGTCGCTTCCTTTTACAAATAAATCATTTACCTCTTTTTTATCGTCATTTCTTTTCACTTTATTAAAAAATGCTTAATTTTTAGAGGTGCCCTTAAGTTTATAAAAACAGATGACTTACAGTGCGCCCAATGTGCAGCTAATGAGGAAATAGGATGATCTTCAAGCTTTATACCTACATTCGCATTCTGTAACAGAGTGTTATGGTAATACAAAGCCAAACTGGGTGGAGCCATAATTTCATGGATTCCGTTTTTTAACTGCTTAATTTATATGAAGCTAGCTTAGTCACCCTCCTTAGTTTTACAGTACCTATAGGTAAATAGGCTACTAGCTCCTCTAACGCACGACGATAAACGTGCCGCTTAAAAGTGATGACTTGCTTAATAGGGTGCCAATAAGGCGCCCACCGCCAACGATCAAATTCAGGTGAGGAAGTAACGTTAAATCGAATTTTCTCAGCATTTCCCGTCAAGCACAACAAAAACCATTTTTGTTTTTGCCCAATGCATAAAGGATAAACATGCGCGCGTTGCAAATGGGGCGGCAACCAGTAATACAACCAACTTTTAGTACCTCCAAGCAATTCCACATCAGAGCCTTCAAGCCCCAATTCTTCATATAGCTCTCTGAACAACGCTTGCTCAGGTGTTTCATCCGCTTGCAATCCTCCTTGCGGAAACTGCCAAGCATGCTGGCCTATACGTCGCGCCAAAAGCACCTGGCCACTACTATTAACAACAATGATCCCCACACCTACGCGAAAGCCTTCTACATCGATCACACTATCCTCTCCGCACAACTTTGCATTGTTTCATAAAAACGAAAAAGGGTAAACCATAGTAATTTTACGCTAACCTCCGTTAGACACTAACTAACGGACAGATTCATATCCGTTGGCAACTCCACCTTTAGAAAAAACAACCTGCCAAAGTTGGAGGTCCCGTGCCCTAAAGGCGCCTGCACATGCTAATAAGTAATATTTCCACATTCGATAAAAAGCTTGATCGTAGTACTTTTGCAACAAACTCCAGTTCCTTTCAAAGTTTGCATACCAAGTCATTAAGGTTTGATCGTAATAGCTGCCAAAGTTATGCCAATCCTCCATAACAAAGAAAGATTCGCTGGATTTACCGATCTGCTGAATAGAAGGTAAAACCCCGTTTGGAAAAATATACTTGTGAATCCACGGATTTGGATATCGTTGCGATACATTATTACCAATTGTGTGTAACAAAAATAATCCATTTTCTTTCAAGCATCGATGAACCAATTTCATATAGTGATGATAATTTTTTGGACCCACATGTTCAAACATACCGATAGAACAAACTCGATCGAATGATCCTTGTATAGCTCGATAGTCTGATAAATAAATTTCTACGGGCAGCCCTTGACAATAACTATTAGCGTATCGATATTGCTCCTGGGACACAGTAAATCCTACAACAGACACCCCATAGTTTTCTGCTACATAACGACAAAAGCTGCCCCAACCACAACCGATGTCTAGGACTCGCATTCCCGGCTTTATCTGTAATTTTTTACAAATCAATGCCAATTTGGCTAGTTGCGCCTCATCCAAAGTGGCATGTTCCTTCCAATAGGCACAGCTATAGGTCAAATTTTTATCTAACATCGCTTGATATAGCATGTTTCCCTTGTCGTAGTGTCTCCTACCTACTTCAAAAGCATCAGACTTAGTTTGCAAATTCCACGTTTTTAAAAAAAAATCCAGAAACTTTGTTTTCAAAATATAATACAAAAAGTGCCAATCTTTTTTGATTTTTTCAGATAAATTTGCTTTCAAAAGACGATAAAAAAATTGATCAAGACATCGACAGTCCCACCATTTTTCAACATAAGCTTCACCTAACCCTAAGATAGGATCCCTGAAAACCCGCGTATAAAACCTTTCATCATGCACCTGAATATCTGCGTCGCCGTCACCATTGAGCTCTATTTTAGCGACTAGCAATAACTCTTGAATCCGCTTTTTAGCGTCCCGTACACTCATTAAAGCTACCTATGCAAGTTTCCTATAGAGAAGGTCTAATACCCTTACAACAAATAACAAGTTACGTTATAGTTGTTCAATAATTTAAGATTCCGGATAGTAAACCATAGCATTAAACCATGTCTACTCACCCTTTAATTGAAAATTTGCTTTCTAGCAAGATATATGGTCACGCTGTATCCCACCTAAAATTAATCGAAACTCATATTTCATGGGTCATTTTAACAGGGGACTATGCTTATAAAATAAAAAAATCCGTTAATTTTGAGTTCCTAGATTTCTCTACATTAGAAAAGCGTAGATATTATTGCGAAGAGGAGCTGCGCTTAGGTCAGCAACTTGCACCAGAAATTTACCTTTCTGTTTTACCCATTACCGGAGACAGCGAACACCCACAAATTAATGGCACGGGACCTGTTTTGGAATGGGCCATCAAAATGAAAGAATTTCCACAGAAGAATTTACTGAACGTGCTGTTGAAGCAAGGTTACCTAACAGAAACTATTATTGAAAAACTTGGTGCATTACTTGCAGAATTTCATAAAAATACAGTTATAGCATCGGAAGAATCACGTTTTGGATTAGCCACAGAAGTCCATGCACCGACTAAACAAAATTTTGAACAAATAGTTTCTTTTTTATCTAAGGTCGCCGATATTAATCGTTTAAAATGCCTAAAAAACTGGTCTGATCAGCAATATGAAAAAAATTACGATTTATTTGTTGAACGAAAAAAACAGGGCTTTATACGCAACTGCCATGGTGATTTGCACCTAGCAAACATCTTTCTTTATAAGGATAAACCCGTGCTTTTCGATCGTTTAGAATTTAATGAAGATCTCAGGTGGACGGATGTTATCGCAGATCTTGCTTTTTTAATGATGGACTTAACAGAAAAAAAACAAATTGGTTTGGCTAATGTACTACTTAACACCTACTTGCATCACACAGGAGACTATCAAGGACTTGCTCTACTACCTTATTATCTCACTTATCGTGCCATAACAAGGGCAAAAATTTCACTATTTCGCCTAAAACAAGAACTGAGCGACAAAGAAAGAAAGGAAGTACAGAACGATTACCGTGGCTTCATTGCACTTGCAGAATCTTACACCAAAGCACCCAGACCAAGTCTAATTATCATGCACGGGCTTGCTGGCTCTGGAAAAACAACGGTTGCACAACGCATCGCTAGACATTGTAATGCCATACATATCAGCTCTGATATCATACGCAAGCAATTATTCCACATACCACTGTATGCAAGTTCTCACTCCAGCTTACATAGCGGCATCTATACCACTACAGCAACTGAAGAAACCTATAGGACACTTGCTAAGCTAGCAGAGGTTGTCCTTAAAGCAAATTTAACAGTGGTTGTCGACGCTACCTTTCTCAAGCAGGTACAGCGAACTGCATTTCATGAACTCTCGGTTCAACTGCAAGCACCCTTCTATCTGTTGGACTGTCAAGAAAATAGCCATGAAATAGAGCAACGCATTAAAAATCGTCTACATCATGCAGTTAGCATTTCTGAAGCTGATTTAACCATTCTGAGCAACCAAAAAAAATATAGGGAACCACTAACAAACGCGGAAAAAAGCTATACACTCGTTATAGATGCTAAACAAATTTCTCTGGAAGATGTTTTCAAGCGAATTTGTTCAGAATCTACTAAAATCTGATTTCGAGATGCTATCCTAATTTCTAGAGGCACCATTATGTTTGATATAAGTTTTATCGAAGATATCGTTAGACGACTCGGTGATAGTGTTCCACCTGACTTACAGAAATTTAAGCATGACCTAGAAAAGAATTTTCGCGCTGTTTTGCAGAGCATGTTTTCGAAGCTTGATTTAGTAACGCGGGAGGAATTTAATGTACAACAGGGAGTTTTAACAAAAACTCGCGCCAAGATAAGTGTTTTAGAGAAGCAAATCGCTCAATTGGAAAAGTCTATACACAAAAAAACAGTGAAAAAAAAAGGATTGTAGTCTCTTGCACTATTGATACGCTACGAAAATAATCTGAATAAAGTAATTAGAAGGAGCTACTATGTCGTTGGCCGTCGTGCAGACACGAGCAAGCACAGGGATCAAAGCTCCCACCGTTTCGGTGGAGGTCCATATTTCCAACGGTCTACCTCGTCTGTCTATTGTCGGTTTACCTGAAGCAACAGTGAAAGAAAGTCGCGATCGCGTACGTAGCGCGCTTCTAAATTCACGATTCGATTTCCCTATCCGTCGAATTACCGTTAGTCTCGCACCGGCTGATTTACCAAAACAAGGAAGTCGCTTTGACTTAGCCATTGCGCTGGGAATTTTGGCAGCTTCCAAACAAATTCCAAGCGATGCATTGGAAAACTATGAATTTATAGGCGAATTAGCCTTATCAGGTGAGCTACGCCCCGTTTCCGGTGTATTACCCTTTGCGCTGGAAGCTCACAGAGTCAAACACAAAATTATACTACCGAGTGAAAACGCCTTAGAAGCTAGTTTGAGTCGAAATGGCAACATATTTCCTGCCAAAGATATCCTACAAATTTGTGCACACCTGCATGGGAAGGAGCAACTTATTCCGTATGCACCTGATATCATATCGTCTAAAATAAAAATTTTAGCAGATTTTTCTGAAATTCACGGACAATCTCACGCAAAACGTGCGATGGAGATCGCAGCTAGCGGTAATCATAGCTTATTACTAAGAGGCCCCCCAGGTACTGGAAAAACGATGCTTGCTACGCGTTTGATTGGCATACTTCCCGCCTTGAATGATGACGAAGCCTTGGAACTAGCTGCTATACGTTCCATCGCTGGAAAAACGTTAGAATTACATAATTGGAAATTACCACCCTTTCGAGCACCTCATCATACGGCCTCTAGTGTTGCATTAGTTGGCGGTGGTAGTCCACCTAGACCCGGTGAAATTTCTTTAGCCCACCAAGGAGTTTTGTTTCTTGATGAACTGCCGGAATTTGATCGAAAAGTTTTAGAATCTTTGCGTGAACCCCTAGAATCGGGAATTATTACTATCTCTCGCGCAGCACGCCAAGCTGAATTTCCTGCAAAATTTCAACTAATCGCTGCTATGAACCCATGTCCCTGTGGTTATTTTGGTAGTATTGTCCAATCGTGCAAATGTTCCACCGAACACATTCAACGTTATTACAGAAAGCTATCAGGACCTTTTTTAGATCGCATTGATATGCAAATTGAGGTTACTTTGCCTTCTAAAAATTTCTTTTTAAAAAAAATACGATCAGAAGATAGTGAAACTATTCGCCTTCGCGTACAAAAAACGCGAGACAAGCAACTTCGTTGTCGTGGTAAGTTAAATAACAGTTTACTAGGAAAGGCATTAAAAGACGCATGTAAAATTTCTGAGAATGATCAAGAGCTATTAGGGACCGCTTTCGAAAAATTTCGGCTTTCTGCACGCGCTTATCACCGTGTGTTGCGAGTAGCACGAACGATTGCTGATATGAATGACTTTGAAAAAATAGAAACTCCGCATTTAATGGAAGCCTTAAGCTATAGACCAACCATTCTCAACATAAAACAAATTTAATAGCAGCAGCTGTTGCAACTAAGCATATGTTCTGTTGACTCTTTATTGAAAGAAAGATAGTATTGTATCATAGGTTTTTTATATATGAATGTATTATCTACCTACAGTATCAATGCTTGGGACAAACCGCTTAAAGAAGAAGAACAGCAATCAGCCTTAATTAGTTTGGAAGCTGGAAAGGTTCTACTTTGTCCGCAGCTCTGTTTTCAATTATTGCCCAAAGAGCAGGTTTTGTTCATTCCATGCAACTTAGATACCAAAAATATCAGTTTTGATGCCAGTACAAACAGCATAAAAGGTATCCAAGGAAATCAAAAGCATGGAATGCAACTGAAACCGATATTAGCTCGTTTTTCACAACAGGCAAGGATATTTATGAATTCCTTGTTTCCTCTCTACGCAAGCATGCTCATTGTAGGGCGCACTAGTTATAGACCTGTACAAATTAAAAATCGAAAAAGCTCCGCGTACAAAGATGATAGTCGCTTACATATCGATGCATTCCATGCTAATCCAAATCAAGGAAAGCGTATCTTGCGTTTATTCTGTAATATTAATCCTTATGGGCAAGATCGAGTATGGCGTCTAGGTGAAGCGTTTCCTGATGTAGCAAATCGCTTTTTACCAAAAATTTCAAAACCAATTCCCGGTATTGCTAAATTTCTACACTGGGTAGGCCTTACTAAAGGTATTCGTAGTCATTACGACCATATCATGCTGGAAATTCATAATCGAATGAAGCTAGATATGAATTACCAAAAACAGGTCAAATACACAGAGGTTTGCTTTCCCTCGGGTGCTAGCTGGATTGTTTCCACCGATTCCGTCTCTCATGCGGCTATGTCAGGGCAGTATGTATTGGAGCAAACGTTTTTATTGCCTGTAACTGCCATGCAAAATCCTGTAGCAGCGCCGCTGCGTATACTAGAAAATCTGCTAGGTAGCTCCCTAGTTTAATGGCACTCTAGATAAGAAGAACCATACTCTGTATGCTTTCTGAGATATCACAACAGTTTTTAGATATCAGCATTAACATGAGGAAACTTGATAAAAAGGGCTATCACATTCCGGAAAAGCTTGAGTTATTCGATAAGGAACTCATTTTTAATGAGCTAGGTAGCACTGGCCAATTACTTGATCACTTAGAAATTTTAAATTCTGTCGATTCCACAAACACCTACTTGTTAAAAAAGGCAGCTGATTTAAAAAGATATGCCGTTTTTGCAGAACAGCAAACTAACGGAAGAGGTCAACATAATCGACACTGGATATCAGAATTTGGAAAAGGTATTGCCTTGTCCATTTTGTCTTATTTCCCTCATGATACCAATCATAGGTTAAGTGGTTTAAGTCTTGCCATGGGGTTAACTGTTGCACAGACTCTAGAGGAGTATGGGTTAAATGAAATTCAACTGAAATGGCCAAATGATGTAGTACATCGAGAAAAAAAATTAGCTGGAATTTTAATCGAAACAAAAATATCCAAGCCAAAGCTTTCTACTATTGTAGTCGGTATAGGACTAAATCTTTATAGACCAAATAACGGGTCACGTACCATCGATCAAGCAATTACGGATGTTCACACTATTTTGGCACTTCCTTTGCAACGAAATCGTCTAGCTGGCCTTCTATTAAAGAAAATATTGATAGCACTCTTCAAGTTTCAAGCAGAAGGCTTTTTTCCATTTTTAGAAGCTTGGCAAAGGATGGATAGCTTAAATAATCAGTACATAGATATACGAACATCTAAATCGAGTGTCATTGAGGGTGTTGCTAAAGGGGTCAATGTTCTAGGGCAGCTTTGCGTCGAGATCAATGGGGAAACACATTGTTTTTACAGTGGAGAAATTCGTATTAGAAAAAAATTTGATTTAAAAGCGCCACCAACATACAACCAACAACTGCAATAAAAGATTCTAGCAATACAGTTGCTCTCTATTTAAAGTAAGATTCTATATAATCATTCAGTTGAGCAAGCTGAATTCGTGTTTGTTTCATGGAATCTCGCTCTCTTATTGTCACTGTGTTATGGTTACTCCTATTATTACTTTTTCCAACCGTATCAAAATCGATGGTGATGCACAGTGGGGTACCAATTTCATCGTGACGCCGATAGCTTTTACCGATATTTCCAGTATTTTCATAAGCGATGCGTCCAATACTCATGGACTGAATGCTTCTCTGCACTATTTTAGCTTTTTCCACCAGTGCAGATTCATTCGATTTTAATGGAATAACAGCAACTTTTACTGGCGCTAGATGGGGTTTTATTTTTAATACAATACGTTTTTTGTCACCTTCTAATCGTTCTTCTTCATACGCCTCTGTCAAAACAGCTAATAAACCCCTATCTAGGCCAGCAGAAGGTTCAATAACATATGGCAGAAAATGCTGACCTGAAGGATCCTTGACCGTTAATTTACCTGTACTATCCCTATTAATAGACACGCTCGCTGTGATTTTTAATTCAGCCTGCCCTTGTGTGTGGGAGCCTAGATCATAATCTGTTCTATTAGAAATGCCTTCTAATTCTTCAAAACCATGTGGAAATCGGTATAATATATCAACGGTTGCTTTTGCATAATGAGATAATTGTTCCCTGGGTTGTAAAAATAATTTCAGGTTGTTTTCAGATAAGCCCTGATCCTTCCACCAAGCTAGGTGTTCTTCTACCCAATATTGTAGCCATTTCTCGGCTTCGGCTTTTTCCGGTGGAACAAAGAACTCTAGTTCCATTTGTTCAAACTCTCGTACTCTAAAAATAAAATTTCGCGGGGTTATTTCATTGCGAAATGCTTTCCCAATTTGGGCAACACCAAAAGGCAAGGTAGGAGACATAGAATCCATAATATTTTTAAAATTAATAAATATTCCTTGCGCCGTTTCTGGACGTAGATAAGCGTAAGAATCTTTATCTTCCAATGGGCCCATCGTCGTTTTAAACATCAAATTGAACGCTCGTGGCGCCATCAAATCCTCTGAACCACAGTTTTCACATTTTCCTTCAATGAGATGATCAGATCGCCAACGTTTCTTGCAAACTTTGCAGTCAACCATACAATCTATAAACGTACTTTCATGACCAGAGTAATAAAAAACATTCTTTTGTGTCAGAATTGCGGAATCTAGTCCGTAAATATCATCACGTTCATAGACATTCGATTTCCACCAAGCAGCTTTTAAGTTATTTTTTAGTTCCACTCCCAAAGGACCGTAATCGTAGATACCTTGCAGACCACCATAAATTTCGGCACTTGGAAAGATAAATCCCCTGCGTTTGCACAGAGAAACTATTTCTTCTAGATTTTTTGCTGACATAATAGTTTCAAAAATAATCTTGACTAATTAATCAAATTAGCTTGGAGTTATAACAGGTTTCGTTAAGCCTGTTAAGGGTTTTTAGGCTGAGCAGCTTACAGTAAATCGTTTTTCATCTTCCAAACGCATAGCCGTCAAACAATGACCCCATACGCAACCCGTATCCAAAGCAACAACCATAGGATCGCCTGTCTTACCCGCTAATGCTGCCCAGTGACCAAATAAAATCTTTATATTTTTACTTCGTCGATGTGGTACCTTAAACCAGGGAAAATAATCTTTTTTTGCAATATTTCCCTTAGTATTGAGATCTAAATTCCCTTCTTGGTCACAAAATCGCAACCGTGTCAGACAGTTGGCGATGACTCGTAGTCTATCCCAACCCTGCAGACTATTATCCCAACGGCTGGGAACATTACCGTACATACATTCGAAAAATGCAGGATATTGCTGACTCTTGAGTATTGTTTCCAGCTCATTGGCGCACTGTAGTGCGTCACTAAGGTCCCATTGTGGAGGTAGACCAGCGTGCACCAAGATAACATTCAAAGCGGCATCATAGTGTAACAGCGGCCTGTGACGTAACCAAGTTCCCAACTCTTCTTTATCAGGAGCACTCAAGATTGCTCCTAAAGTATCTTGAGTGTCCAAATTCGCCTTACCACAAAGTACAGACAACAGATGTAAATCGTGATTACCCAATACAACCTGGCTATGTTTTAATGTCTTAATAAAACGAAGTACTTCCAAGGAAGCGGGACCCCGATTAACGAGATCACCTGTTAACCATAAATTGTCCCGATTTGAATTAAATTTAATCTTTTCTAGTAAGTGGGTAAAAGGATCCAAACAACCCTGAATATCTCCTACAACATAGGTTGCCACGTTAAAAAATTACATTCCTGAATTATTGGAAGAGGGTCTTATTGTACTTTTTGCGGTCACATCCAAGGACAGCAATTTATGAAGTGGACCTGAAATAATCAGAGCAAGTAGACCAATATCCCCCTTTAAATATCGATGTCGATGTACGGGTGGTGCTTTTTCGTTCTCTTGGATAGAGGATAAGCCACCGATGCTGCGGTATCGCTGACCTAAATCACTGATTCCTGACAGTCCACCCTGAGATCTGTAGCGCTGATCCAGTTCACTGATAGAGATCGAATATACTTTTAGCACGTCGATAAATTGCTTTTCAACGATGGCTGGATGTCCACAGTGAGGATTTGCGCTGATGAACTGCTGAAAAAGCGCATCGGATAGGAAAATTTCTTTTTCTGTTACGCGCAGCTCACTGCCCTTATTAATGACAATCCTTTCATTCTCAATTTCTTTACGTAACCACTGCAAAAATGCATCTCCTTCTGAATCCACTAGCGAGATTCTTGTTCCTTTTCGATAATTTTCTACCATTTCTATCTTAGCGCGTGGAATCACTGACATAAAAGAAGTCATCGGAATACGACCTTCTTCTCCAGCAAGAAAAGCAAACCAATCAGCAAGTACTTTTAAATCACTGGCTATCCAGTTGAAACCACTCATTTCCTCTGAATGTTCAGTTACACTATCAAGTACTTGGCGCGCAATAGTAGGAGTTACATAGCGGCGCAGATCATCAAAATTTTCCTTGATGTAATCAAACTTATAGTGACTCCCTTGATTCAACATCGCCCCTACGTAGGGATTCCATTTTTTAAAATGATTAGCTTTTTCATTAAAAACCGCAACGTTATATTTGACAGCAATTTTACCTATGCTAGAAAACAGCGCGGCAGTAAATATGGCATAGATCTTTCGCCTATCATTCTGATTAGAAATTTTTGAAAAATCAGCTTCTTCGGAAAAAAAATAAGCTCTACACAAATCAAGTGTTCGAGCAGCTAGCTCCAGGCCCAACGTTAAAAATTCCGCCTGTTGGCCAAAAAATTCTCGCTGATTTTCAGGTATGTTTTGCACAAATTCGGCGAATTTTTCTATAACTGGAAGATAAACACTATCAAATTGCTGAGATGATTTAATTAGTCGTTTAATAGATTGTAAAAATCCATGATTGTCCTTTGTACTTAGGAGATCAGTGGCTGATTTTATGGGATAAATGACGGGTGCTTGGCTACCTTTCTTAGCATCAATATTTTTTTGGCTGTGAAATAACACCACTACACACTTCTCGACAATTTTTATCTATACAGGACACCTTAAAATTATTACATCACGATCGTCAATCAAACTTACCAACAGTTAAACACCCAGATCACATGACTGTTGTTAGCTTGACACTCCACGGCACTTACCGTCATCACAAATTAACTGTGGTACCTTACTGCAATATAACTATGCAGTTTAGCACAAAACTGGCAAAATAGCAGGTATAATCTATTAAAATGAGATTTTTCCATGATTAAGCCGTTATTTACTAGAAGCGCGCAGCGCTATTATGAAATTCTCCCTCAAGAACTACCTCTTTGTTGTCCTTTACCAGGCAATCGTTTATGGGATTCACATCCTAGGGTTTATTTACCGCTTGCTAAAATGATGCGCGTTACCTGTCCTTATTGTGGAACTGTATATTTCTTATCGAAATAAATTAATCGATAATACTTTATTAAATCTGAAAAAATGCGATGAATTTTCATAAAAAAATTCTTATTATCAGCCCTGCTTGGTTGGGAGATATAGTCATTGCACAAACTCTTTTTAAATATCTAAAACAACAAGATTCCTCAATAAAAATTGATGTAATGGCGCCGCCTTGGAGTCATGATTTGCTTTCCTTAATGCCAGAAGTAAACGAAATCATAGATATGCCATTCGGTCATTCTCAGTTTCAATTAAAACAGCGTTGGAAACTTGGAAAACGGTTAAAAAATAAAAAATATCAACAAGCAATAGTTTTACCAAATTCTTGGAAATCTAGCATCATTCCCTTTGCTGCTAACATTCCTTTACGAACCGGTTGGCTTGGAGAAATGCGTTTTGGTCTACTGAATAATTGGAAAACGCTAAATAAAGATAAGCTTCCATTGATAGTGCATCGCTTTCTTGCGCTAGGCACGTTTCCAATTTCTGAAAAACTCATCCATTGGGAAGCATATAAACCCTCCTTAAGACTAAAATCTGAACAAACTGAAGCTATTTTACAAAAATTATTACCAAAACTTTCTGAAAAGCCACTCCTTATTTTGTGTCCAGGTGCCGCATTCGGTCCTGCTAAACGCTGGCCTAGTGAGTATTTTGCTGAAATAGCTCAAAAAAAGCATCAAGAAGGATGGCAAATTTGTTTGCTAGGTTCGCACAGCGATCAGCCCATTGCACAATCTATACAAAAGTTGACAGGAAATTTATGTATAGATCTAATTGGTAAAACTTCGCTAATACAAGCTATTAGTATCTTATCTATAGCTACATTGGTCATCAGTAATGATTCTGGTTTAATGCATTGTACCGCTGCATTACAACGCCCACTTATTGTACTATATGGTTCAAGTAGTCCCGCATTCACTCCTCCTTTAATGGATAATAAACGTATACTGACGCTTAACTTATCTTGTAGCCCCTGTTTTCAGCGAGTGTGTCCACTTATACATTTTAAATGCTTGAAAGAATTAAAACCTAGACTAGTGTTAACGGCCATTGATGAATTAGTTCAATAATTTCCTTTGATATTTAAGATGTTTCACATGAAACAAATGTTCATTTCTCCAAGATTCTTCCTTTATCTATTTGAAATATTTTTCCATCTACGTTATTGCTAAGTATCTTAACTAAATTATCTTCTATTACTGTGACAAAAACCTGTGATTCCAATTTTTTTAACAATGCAATAAGATAGCCCTGTTTAATTGAATCAAGTTCTGCAAATAAATCATCAAATAAATAAATACATGCTTTTTCCGTTAGCTTCTTAAGTAATAAGCCCTGTGCTAGCTGTAGTGCGTAAGCAAGTAACTTTTGCTCACCTCGCGATAATATTTCATGAACAGGATTGCTTCGTAATTTTATTAATAAATCTGCTCTTTGTGGTCCATGCTGCGTATAACCTAACATAACATCTTTTGATAAGGATTGGTGTAAAATTTCTGCGAGCGCATGCCGTTGATCCCAGCCTTGATAAAATTTAATCGTTAATCCTTTTAAATTGATTAATTCCTCTACCAATTCAGTAATTAACGGCATTAATTGTTGTAAATATTTTTCTCTCATCCGTGTTATTTCAAAGGAAATTTCAATAAATTCGTGATTCCAAATCTGTAATTGCTCCGTTAAATCTTGTCTTTGCAATGCAGCGTTGCGTTGTTTCAATATTTGTTGAAATTTTTTCCATATAGAAAAGAATT
>Ga0207050_1092_pt3 | contig 15402 bp, 17 predicted proteins | sample Alteio_BWMinCont_64_FD_153291 | JGI IMG/M metagenome (GOLD analysis project Ga0207050, IMG submission 153291) | Enriched cells from forest soil in Barre Woods Harvard Forest LTER site, Petersham, Massachusetts, United States -... | ecosystem: Environmental > Terrestrial > Soil > Temperate forest >...
AGGTGAAATGCTAGCTTCTTGTTTACCCAAAGGAACACCTCCAGGTGTCACGACTGCTGTTTCTATCTCGACTGCTTTAGCCACGCTTGGATCAACATGCTCTTTTATTTTTCCACCCGCCAACAAAGATATCTGAACTACCGCTAAAGGTTTGGACGCTGTGTTGATTATAGGAACAGCAGCAATAGCAGCACTTTTTATCGATGCTCCGGCAGCAGTGGCTTTTGCTGCAGCTGCCGCGGCGGCTGCTTTTATAGCAGCGACGGTGCTGGCTGGCAGGACCAACGGTCCAATAATGAGTGCGGCAGCGACGGCTGTAACTCCTACTGCGCCAATTATTACTACTTTTTTAGTCGTTGACATACTATCGCCAGCAGGTTCATTGCCATCTGGAGTATGTGCGATTGCATTATGGCATGCAGTGATTATGCAGACCGAAATCCAGATTTTTTTTAACATGATGACGTTCCTTGTATAGCGTTTTTTAATCCATTAGCTGCTAGCATTGCAACAACTAATGCTAGCCCGTCTTCTAAATACAGAAACCATTTACGGTTCTTATAAAAGTCTGTTATGTTTTCCTTTTCTTGTAAAATGAGAATTTCTGCTCCAAGCGTGGCTAAAGCAGTCGAGATAGAAACAGCAGTCGTGACACCTGGAGGTGTTCCTTTGGGTAAACAAGAAGCTAGCATTTCACCTAAAGCTTTTGAAATTACTAGACTCTCGATTACTGTATAAACATATGCTCTTTTTTTTTCATTTGGTGATAATTCTTTATCGGGAAAATCATTTGTTTGAATCGAATGTGTTGTGAGTATGCTTGAGCTAAGCAGTAGAAGTAGCATTATTTTTATCATGTTATCTTTCATTAAAAATATTTGTTGTAAGCTTCTTTTATATCATTTGCTTTTTGAATTCCAGCCATCATGGCATATAATTGGGCCGATTCCTCACAAGCACAAGGAATGCCTGAAGAATTTTTTTCTGTGTGAGCTTTTTTTAAAAGGCACTCTTTGAATGCTTTTTTTGCCACAAGAGATTGATATTCATCTTCAACTTCCGTAGCATGAGCTGTTTCTTCTTTGCTTGGCCAAAGGTATGATATTGCATCTTTGCTCAGTGAATATATCGTAATTACTGTACCGATAGCCTTCAATGCATCCAAGGCTGCAACTAGGTTCGCTACCGTTTCAGATCCTAATTTTGGGATTGTTTCTTTTGCTAAATCTCCAGCTTTTGTTAAATGATTTTCTGCTAATATATTAATGCTTTCGCCTGCCATTTTGGTTGTATCTTTAAGGCCCTCAACAAGGATTGTCGACGCTACTTCTAGCGTTTCTTTTGCATAGGCATCATGTTCTGTTTGCATAGAGAAAATAAGAGTTGAATATAAGAGAATCTTTTTAATATTTTGCATAATATATACCTTGTTAATTGTGCCAAGCCTATTTTTCTAAGGTTGCCAATTCTTGATCGATATCAATTAACATTTGGCCGCATTCCTCGCATTTCCCAACCAAGCTCTCCAGTAGATTTGTTTCAATCATTATTCTCATCAACAAAAAACGGATCGTTATAAATGTGCCAGATTCATCAAAAAGCTCTTTAACCAACACTTTATTAATCTTTTTTTGTTCTTTAATGGCACTCAATAAGTTATTTAAAAAAAGTTCAATTGGATCTGTTACTGATTTGCGAATCGTTTCTGCTTCTTCGTTTGAAGGTTCTTTACTGCCTTTTTTTTCAAAGCATTCTTGTTTTTTACTTTTCATTAATTCTAGAAGAAGATTTGAGTAATCTTTTTTAATAGATGTAACCAAATAATCCTTATCGGCAATTTTTTCGCCAATTTCAGAAAGCTCTAGCTCTTTTTGAAAACGAACTTCTTTGAGCTCTTTAATACGCGCTTGAGTGCTTTTGCCATAGCTTGCAACTGGTAATAAGAGTGCGCTTAAAAGTATGATTTTGTGCATCATGAGGATCCTTTGAGTAAAATGTTAATGAGTTTTTGTTTTTTTGTTTGCGCTTCATCAAAACTCAACGATTCATTTTAGAGAGAATATCATGATGTACTATAATTATGCTTGGTATGATTTTTATATACTGATTGCAGTTTGTTTGATCTGTTTGTCTTAATAAGACATGGAAGAAAATAAGCCAGATAGGCCTGCATTGAAAAATTTTTAACAGTGGAATGTGTGAGTGTCATGGACGTGATCCAGTCGTAAGTGCATGTTGATAATAATGTGCTCTTGCTCTCTGATTTGCTTAAAATGCATGAGGCAACAACGTCTAAATTCAGGGTTTGTTTGTGTTAATTTAGGATTATATCTATATGTTGTCCTTTTGAGTGGCTTGATTTTGTTAATGCTGTGTTGGATTATTTTATACACATTACAATAGTAATTAAATCAATCAAAGTCAATGTGCCATGGACATATATTTATTAACCAAAGATAGGCAATCATAGAAAGTCACATGCATCGATAAATCACCACAAGATGCTACCACCATCGAAGAAGTTGAGCGTCTGTATAAAGATCAATTTGTGAGATAATTTTTAAAATTAAGTAGGGAGAAGTATGTTAACTTCTCCCTACAAATAAAATTCGTGTATTTCTAGTTCTTAATATTGCTATTATGAATAGAGGTTTACTGGTGTTCTTCGACCACCATGATTTTGATCGTGGTAATATCCGTTTTCTACTATATCTTTAACTCGCTTGAGTGTTCTGGAAAAGTGACTTATCTTTGTTGTATCATGGTGTCGTTCAACGTGGATATAATTAAGATTGCCTGCAACATACATAAGTACGCCTGCGTCATCAGTAAATGTATGGTTTGCTGGTACATCAATCACTGGAGTTTTGGCTGCATTCTTTACTGCTTGAGCTTGCTCCCTAGCTAGATTAGCTGCACATTCTTTTTCATAACGTGCACGTAGTTCTTGTTGACGTGCTTTTATTTCAGCCTTTATTCTTTCAAAGTCTGTTTCATATCTTGATTTACAAAGTTGTGCTACGCGTGGCTGTGAACCTTTAGGTTTAGGTTGAAGAGCAAGCAATTGAACAAAATTTGGTATATTTTCCAAATGTTTAGATTTTTTTTGTTGGGCCTTATGGCGTTTGAGAGCTTTGCTCAGGCTGTTTGTACTGGTAATTTTTACTGAACCATGCAATAAAGCTGTTGAGCATAATAATACACTTAATAAAATTTTCTTCATTTATTTTTCCTTAGTGATTGTTTGTATGATGTTATGACACGACGCTCTATTGTGTATTACCATTGAGTCAGTGTCAAGAGCATATTTTGCGAGATTTATTTTGATGCAGGTTCTGGTGCAAGTGCTGCTAGCTGGGCTTTAAGGTTGGCATTTTCGGCTTCGCTTTTTTCAAATTTTGCTTTATATAAGTCAATTTGAGACGTATATGATTTTGTTAATAAATGTTGCGTTACGGCTATTAATCCTAACTCGCTTGAGTATGCAAGTGAGGTATAGAACTTGTGAGCAGACTGTAGTCGTTTTTGTTGTCTTTCATCAGGGTCAAGATTCTCAGTAGATTTTATTTCAGCGAACAAAGTTTCTGCTTTTTTTAATATTTGTTGATGGTCAGGGTTCTCTGTTTTTTCTTTTATTTTTTGATCAATAAGCTGAATGTGTAATTCTAATTTTCTAATGTTCATTTGTCTAGGTGAGTCCGGGGTAGCGGATGCCAACATACTTGAAGTTTGCATGACTAAGATGAGTGTGATCACCCCATATAAATTCGATTTCATTTTTTTCCTTTTAGATTTTTAATAAACCTAAATGATTGTTTGTAGGATATTAAAATATGATGCTCTATTGTCTAACACCATTGAGTCAGTGTCAAGAGCATATTTTGCGAGATTTATTTTGATGCAGGTTCTTGTGCGAGTGCTGCCAGCTGGGCTTTAAGTTTGACGTTTTCAGCCTGGCTTTCTTCAAGCATAGCTTTATGTAGCTCATTCTCGAGTTTATATTCTACTTTGCTATAGTCGAGTGACATAACGAGACATCCCAAGCGCTCTGCAGGATCGGGACAAGCCACAATAGAGTGCAATAATTCGTGAGCTGCTCGCACGTACGCAGTATCTTTATCGATATCTGGGGTTTTATTTATTGAATCAATAGCTTGTAAAAAATCATTTTTATGCTTGATTGTTTCTTGATGTTCAGGATCTTTCCGCCATTTATCGTGAGTCTTCTTTATTTTTTGGTAATCAGTTTTGAGTTTTGCAATTTTTTCTGTATCTGGTGCAGGAGCAGGAGCTGATCCAAAAATGGAGCAGGTGTGTAGGCAGATAATAGCAACCAGCGTTGTGTACAATATTTTATTCTTCATACTATTTTTCTCCTAATTTTTGAAACATAATATTTTGTCGATACATGAATGACATTAAATGTTGATGATATTTATTTTGATGCAGGTTCTTGTGCGAGTGCTGCCAGCTGGGTTTTAAGTTTGGCGTTTTCAGCTTGGCTTTCTTCAAGCATTGCTTTATGTAAGTTATTTTCGAATTTATATTTTACCTGATTAAAGTGCTCTGATGTAATTATATATCCCAAGTGCGTGGCAGGAGTTGGGCATGTATTAATAGAGTGCAATAATTCTTGAGCGGCTCTCAGGCTAACTTGGTTACTTATATTGGTGGGGTCCCCTATTGTTGCGCGAAGAATTTGTAGAAATTCATCTTTACGTTTGATTGGTTCTTGATAGTCAGGATTTTTGCGCCAATTATCTTGAATTTCTTGGAATTTTTTACAAGTTTGTTTTAGCTCTTCAATTCTTTCTGGATATTGTGAAGGAGCAGGAGCTGATCCAAAAATAGAGCAGGGGTGTAAGCAGATAATAGCGACTAAGGTTGCGTATAACAATTTATTTTTCATATTGTTTCTCTGAGATTTTAGGACCTAATATTTCGATGCAAGTTCATAAAAGTATTGGGCTTCTTGTGCTGGGTTATCCGCGTTCGTGATGCATTTATCAATAATAATGCCATTGGGCTGACTATTGAGAACTTCTTGAATATTTGCGCGACTAATTTTTGCGGAAATGAAAACGGGTAAAGTAGTATTTCCTTTTACCATATCCCATTTATCCAAGAAGGTGAGTGTTTCTTCTTCATCGTAAGGTTGATGAAGCAGAAGCGCGCTCACACCCAGATTTTTTGCTTCAAGAGCAGATTGCCCCAATGAGTTTGAATCGAGCAGATCAAGCATGACTTTCACATTTAGACTCGCAGCAGTAGAGCAGCTGGTGTGAATGACATCTTTTCCAGTTCCGGCCATAACGGTTACCCAATCAGCACCAGCTTGTGCGAATAGGGTGACGGCATCTTTGCCACGATCGGCAATTTTGCAATCTGCAAAAATTATTTTCTTAGGGAATGCTTCTTTAAAAGCTTGGACCGCTTTTATGCCATGATGATAGATCAAAAGAGTACCAACTTCAAATATGTCCACATACGGGGCTACCTGTGCGGCGATTGATAGCGCTTTTTCTAGATCAGGCTTATCGAATGAGATCTGTACCTTCATACTCTCTTTTTCCTCATATAATGGTTGATATGGTCCATGCTTGTCTTTTTGTCATCATGCGACAAGTAGTATAACAGTATTTATATACTTTGAAATAAAAGCAAGGGTAGCAGAACTATATGCTGCTTAAAAGCCTTTTAAACAGCCAAAGGTGCATTCCAGCTTTTTTTTATTTTTTATTTTAATTCCTTTTTTGTCCAATCAAAAAGGAGTGTTTTTGTTTTTACATTAAAGGATAAGCCGACTAAAGTTATAGGTTTTTTAAAACGAAAATATTTTTCGTAGTATTGTCGTTTTAAAATTTGATTGAGTGCTTTTTTACCTGTGCTATTGAGTTTGAATTCGAAGATGAAAATTCGTGATCTTGTGTCTATGACTATATCAATGCGCCCTTTATCGGTTACAACTTCAGATTCTCCTTTGAAACCTAATAAATTAACAACTATGTGAAAAAGAGAATGGTAATAGGCCTCTTGATCGATATGTAAATAAGAAGGAATGCCCGCTAACATGCTTTTGAGCATGGAACAAAAATCTTCAATGTCGTTTGCTTCCAGCGCTTGTTTGAGTTGCGAAATTAATTGTTCTACATCTCTTGTATTGCTTTGTGTCAGTGCTGCTACGATATATTCTTGGAAAGACTCCAGAACCTCTTTATTGGGAAATTTCAGGGTGTATTTTTTTGTAATTGGATTATAAGTATCAATAGTAAGATATCCGGCTTGAAATAGAATAGGTACTATCGGCAATTCACCAATTTCAAAAGTCCCTAAAAATGTTTCGCCAACTTCATACTGTTCCAGTTTTTTGATATGATCGTACTGTTTTTTGAGTAATTCAATCAAGAATCCCGGAGTTCCTGTGTTCAGCCAGTAGTTAGAAATATTATTTTTATCAAAGCAATGCAGTACGGAATAAGGATTAAATACCGTTTTTTCATCGCGAGAAAATCGATAGCCATTATAAAATGCTTGGATAGTATCGAATGTTTCTTGTACCGTGATATTGTTATTTTGAGCAAAATTTTCTGCGTATCGGCCAAAGTTTTTAAGTAATTCTTCCTTCGTATAGCCAAGTAAAGCTGCTGCTTCGGGTTCAAGGGTCATATCATTAAGATTATTGAACCCGGAAAAAAGTGATGTCTTGGAAAACTTAGTAACACCAGTAATAAAGATAGCGTGCACATAGCCTAGCCCGTCCATGCTTTTAAGCACACTAAAAAAATTTTTCATTATTTTTTGAATTGCTTGAGCTTTCTTGAGGTTGTCTAAATTGGCCAAAAGTGGTGCATCGTATTCATCAATTAATATTACCGCGTTATTGTTTCGAGATACTGTTTTTATTAATTTTTTTAATTTTGATCCAAGCTCTTTTTTATCTAATAGATCAATGCTAAGATCTTGTCCCATATCATCTAAGGCTTCATTCAGACTATTTTCAAATTTTTCTGCAGTCCCAAAACTGAGATTGGAAAAATCAAAATTTAGTACTGTATGTTTAGGCCATGTGTAATCACTATGTTTGCCTATCCATAAGTCTTTAAATAACTTTTTGTTGCCAGAAAATATTTCTTTGAGCGTTGATATAAGCAGTGATTTACCAAAGCGACGCGGTCGGGACAAAAAATATAAACGTCGCTTGGTGATTAAATCATGAATGATTTTTGTTTTGTCGATGTAGAGATAATTGCCTTCTATCATTAAAGGAAAATAGCTAACATCAACGGGTAATTTTTTCATACACATGGGCTCCTGGTTATTATCAAAAGATTGATCTTGATTTCAGGATATAACTTTTTTTAAGTATCTAACAAGAAATCAAAAAATTCCCATATATTATTAAATGATATGTTTAATGTTCTATCAAGTTGTTATGATGTGGCCAGATATAATTTTAGTATATAGGATTTCTTAATGAGCGGCAAAGGGTGAGGAATGTTAATTAAAAATATGGTCTACGGCTGAGTGATAACCTGTGTTACAAAATGAGGAGCATCTGTTTTTGATGTATAATTCACTGGGCTAAACAGATGTTTTAAGTTAAGAAGATATAATCCATCAGCAACATGATTTATTCCTTTCTTAACATATATAGGAGGTAGTATTAAGGAAGGATTTGGAGCCGTGGGTGTTGCGCCAAGCGGGACATATATATGCTTTGGTTTGGCAATAATGATAATCGTTTGTACGGGAATTTTTTTTGTATCGGGTATATCGATTTGTTGAGTTTCCCAATAGGTGGTACCATCCATAGCATCATTTTTTTGCTCTATACTAAACATGGCAGCAGGTGATTCGGGTTCAATCTCCCAATGATGCACCGTGTTGCCGACCATCATGATGGGAACGATATGGGGGGTGATTAAAATACTGACCGCCTTTTGAGTATGTTTATAAGGGAATGAGATCTGGCCGAGTGTATTTGAAATATTAAGAAATCCGCCATAGGTGGCAAAAACGCCGATTATTGATTTTCTATCAAGAATGCCATTTAAACAATGTTCCGCTAGTACTCCTGGCTGGGAAAGCGCATGGACGACCTCTTTGCAATAGTCGCTATTAGGCATTATGGGATAAGGCTTAAAATAAAAAGTGATCACCGCATCACCAAAGAGCGTGAGATTATATAGAAAATATGTTATCATGCACAATAGAATTTTTTTATTTTTCATATACATTTTTCTTAATTTTTAAGGTTTATATATGCTGATATAGAACTTAGCATGTATCGATTGTTAAATACTACAGTTTGAGGAAATTACCTTGTCTATCACTGAAAAATTTGGCGATAACGCCGATCTACTATGGCAATCTTTTATTAATAAAGAAGGGCTTACGCCTACACAAGCTCATCAATTTGAGCAGTATTTATGTATGCTGCGCGATTGGAATGAGAAGGTTAATTTGACCCGCATACTTGATATCCCTGATATTATTGCATACCATTTTCAAGATTCGATGCAGATTGTGCATCATGTAGATTTCACTAAACTGCGTGGTGTGTGTGATATTGGTTCGGGAGCAGGATTTCCGGGCATCCCATTAAAAATTTTATATCCCGATGTTCCTTTTATTTTGCTTGAAGTGAATAATAAAAAAGTGGCTTTTTTAGAAAGTGTCATTGAACAGTTGGGGTTGACCAATATCATGGTTAGCAATCTAGATTGGCGTACTTTTTTACGTCAAACATCTCACACCATTGATCTTTTTATGGCGCGTGCCTCATTGCAAGTTGATGAGCTCATACGGGTCTTTAAGCCAGTATCTCCTTATAAGCATGCGCAAATGGTCTATTGGGCTTCGCAGCATTGGCAACCAGGTCCGCAAGAGGAACCGTTTTTGGTTGCTCGCAAAACCTACAGTGTAGGCGATCAGCAGCGTTCATATGCGTTTTTCTCTGATCAAAAACCACAGTAACCAGTTGGGCATCAGTACTATTGATTGTGGGTTGATGAGTAAAAAGACCCGCAATTGCTTGCTAAAAAAGGATTTTTTGTTACTGTTACACTCAGTGTCTTTTATCAAAAAGATAACATGCACAATGATTTTTTTATGTACGAAATCATTTATTACAAAGAACGCAGGGGATGAATGGACAAAAAAAATGGTAATAAACCAGACACCAAGGAGCATCCAGTGAGAAAAGGATTAATTGCCAGTTATATTTCAGGCATTCTAGACTCCACGCAAGGGGAAAGTTGCGCAACAATTATACGTTTGTTTTTACCAGAGTTTGTTGGCGCGTTGCTTCTTTATTGCGGCCCGAACTTAATTGAGAATTATTTTATTGGTCAATTGAAATCGACACCAACGTTTGCCACATTGGCAGCCACGAGTAGCTTGATTCATACTCTTACAAAAATGGCAGAAGGCTTTGCAGTAGGTACCTTGATCTTAGCGGGTCAATTTAATGGTAAGGCTGATTATAAAGAGGCTGGTCGATCTGTGAGAGATGCTTTCTGGGTTACCAGCTTTTTGGGCTTAGTTGTGGCGAGTGTATTATATTTTGGAGCCTATTGGATTTATTACTGGTTTGGCGTGCCGACAGAAATTATCGGTTTAGGCGTTCCCTATCTGCGGTTACGTGCAATTGGTATTCTCTTTATGTTTGTCTATCTAGCACTCGTCGGGTTCATTAAGGGTATAAAAAATACTCGTGTGCCTATGCAAATTTTCATTATGGGTGCTTTTATACTCATCGCTTTGGAATATCTGTTAATTTTTGGAAATTTTGGTTTTCCTAGGATGGGACTTCAAGGATCAGCTCTTGCAGCAGTCATTCAATATGGTTTTATGACCGTTGCAGCGGTAAGTTATATTCTTTTCTATCCTGGTAATCGTAAATACGCCGTTGATCTTTTTTCTGTATTTCGATCAAGAACGCATATGTTTGAGTTGGTTAAATTAAGTTGGCCGGTCATCATTGATAAAACAACATTGTCACTGGCATATATTTGGCTTGTGGCGATGATTGCCCACATGGGAAGTCCTATTATTGCCACCTTTGGGGTGATAAAAGATATGGAACGGATTGCTTTAACGCCAGCCATTGCATTTGCTGCAATTATTACCTTTTTGGTAAGTAATGATCTGGGTAAAAAAAATTGGGAAGGTATTAAGAGTAACATAAAAAAGACTGTCTTTTTGGCTTCGTTTTGTGTAATGGTTATTTTAGTAATCTTCTCTTTCATGCCTGAAGTTATTATTGGGCTTTTTGATAAAAAGGGTGATTTTACTATGTATGCTGTTCGGGCATTTCCCATTTTAGCATTGCTTTCATTTTTCGATGTGCTTCAAGTAGTTTTATCGGGCGCATTGCGTGGCGCGGCTAATGTGAAAACGGTAATGATGGTGAGGTTGATTGTTTGTGGTGGTATTTTCGCCCCACTTTCTTACGCATTAACCTTTCTTCCAATTAGCGATCCAGTAGTAAAATTCATTATAATTTACGGTTCATTTTATGTATGTAATGGCATCATGAGTATTATTTATATTAATCGTTTCCGTTCAAATGAATGGAAAAAGAACCTCATTTAGAAAGGACGCCTATTCATGGCAAAAATTAGCAAAGAAGATGTTTTAAAAATTGCACATATATCTCATATAACTATTCATGACAATGAAGTTGATGCTTTGGTTGATCGTCTTGAGCATGTATTGAGCTATGCGGCTCGCGTGCAGGAGATAGGGGCAGATGTTAAGGTTCATTCCATGAAAAACGTTAATGTATTGCGAGAAGATGTTGCGGTTCCGTTTGACGCCCAATTAATACTCGCTCGCGCTCCAGAGAGTCAAGAGCATTATTTTGTAGTTCCTGCCATTTTAGACAGTAACAAATAACCCTTTACGTAAAAATAATATTAACATTAGGTTATTCATGAATAATTTAGCTTTCGCAACGATTAAAGATTTACGCACCAAGTTAGACAATAAAGAGATTTCAGCCAAAGAGTTGGCACAATTTTTCACTCAACGTTTTGCTGATCACGATTCTACCATTCAGTCTGCGTTGGAAATTTTCCAAGTCGATTCAGTACTTAATGCATCCGAACAAAAAGGAACGCTTTACGGTATTCCTGGTTTAATAAAAGATAATATCTCTCAGCAAGATCGTGGACTCACCTGTGCATCAAAAATTCTTCAAAATTTTACCGCTGTATATGATGCAACAGCAACTGCACGATTGAAACAAGAAGGCGCACTCCTTTTGGGGCGCGCAAATATGGATGAGTTTGCTATGGGAAGTTCCGGAGAAACGTCTGCTTATCAAATTACCAAAAATCCGTGGGATACAACCCGTGTACCTGGTGGTTCTAGCAGTGGATCAGCAGCAGCTGTTGCTGCAGGATTAGTCCCTTGGACGCTTGGCACTGATACGGGTGGTTCAGTAAGGCAACCAGCCGCTTTTTGTAATTTAGTGGGCATCAAACCAACATACGGATTAGTTTCACGTTATGGTATTGTAGCTTACGGTTCATCTCTTGATCAAATTGGTGTCATGACGCGTACTGTGTATGATAATGCGCTTGTATTATCGGTAATCGCTGGCCATGATCCTAAGGATTCTTCCTCATTGGCCGTAGCAAAAAAAGATTATACTGCATCACTCGATGGCAAGATTCCTACTGGTTTGCGCATCGGTATTGTTGAAAATGCATTATATGCCGATGGCATGGATAATGAAGTTATCACTGCCATTGAACAAGCAGTTAAAGTTTTGGAAGGGTTAGGCGCTACAATAAAACGCATTAAGCTTCCAGCTTTAGATTATAGTGCTGCAACCTACTTTATTATAAGCCGAGCTGAAGCAGCTTCGAATTTAGCTCGTTTTGATGGCGTACGTTATGGATTGCGTGATAAAAATTCCGCATCATTGCATGATATGTATTTCAATACAAGGCACGATGGCTTTGGGGCAGAAGTTCGTACGCGTATCTTGATTGGTAACTATGTTCTTTCTGCTGGTTATGCCGATGCTTATTATGAAAATGCTAAAAAAGTTCAACATATAATGACTCAAGAGTTTCTTGATGCATATAAAGAGGTTGATTTGGTAATCATGCCAACGGCTCCATGTGCAGCATTTAAGTTCGGCGCTTTTGCCCAAGATAAGCTGCAAATGGATTTGCAAGATTATTTCACTTGTGCGGCTAACTTAACTGGTATGCCTGCAATTGGTATCCCCTGCGGGATGACATCCGAGCAGTTGCCAATTGGCTTGCAATTATATGGCAAACATCTTTCAGAAGAGCTTATATACAAAGTTGCTCATGCGTATCAAGAGGCAACCGCTTGGCATACGATGCATGCACAAATTTGATTAGATTTCTTCTGAAACTAATTCCGTCGACCCTTCAACCCAGCCTTCGCACAAGGCTTCGGCGGGCAGGCAAGTTTTAGGGTGGGTGTTTACTCCTGAGCTTAGTCGAAGGGTCAGGGAGGACGGAAAAAAATATTATCCCCCGTCCTTCTTGAACTTGTTGAATGGGCCCCTTTCGATTTAGAAAGGGTAAAAAGATAGGGGGTAAATTAACGAATCTTCAGAAAAGGTCTATTTTAAAAATCTTTAAAGGCAGATGCTTTTAGGCTCATTATGGGTCATTTCTTGCTCAAGGATTTGTTTGCAGTGTAATCTTATGATAAATAGGGGTTACTAAAGAACATTTTTTTTGGCAGGAAATAGTAATGACAATATTGAGCATTCATCTCAGGCGTCTATGCATTATTATTTTTTGTCTTGAGGTGCATGTTCATGCATCTCAAGCTTTTTCAAGCGACTTTATTGTTGCAACCAAAAAAGGTGGATCCACCAAAGTTACTCGCTGTATTGGCACCGCTGTTATCGATGTAGCTGCAATGTTTAGGAATCTTCTAGATTGGGATTCTTTTAAAACCGTTGTGGCGACTTTTCCATTTTTTGCCGTAGGTCAAATGATTGATGAATCAGTGCAGCAATGGTTTTTTGATAAAAAACGGCGCATCAATACTCATCAACTGCCCGCTATTTTTAATGCAACTGCCGATCGAGCAATTGTCGATTCGCTAGCTGCCTTGAGCGTTACCTTCTTTTTATTTTCCCATAATCAACGATTGCGCGAGACAAGTAAAATGTTTCTTTTGGGTCTGCCTTTTATTGGATGGACCACTAATTTAATAAAATGTTGCTGTAAATCTGATATTTGTTTTCGTCCATTAGATGAAAAACATTGCAAGAATGGTAAAAAATCATTTGGTGGGTTTCCTTCCACTCATGCGGCACAAATTACGTATGCAACGGTATTATTTGGCTCCCAGTTTGGAGTCAAGGCTGCTGTTCCCCTCACTATTGCAGGCCTGTTTATTGCCGTGCCATTTGTTAATGGCAATAGACATTATGTTTCCCAGTTGGTTGCAGGAGCAGGTCTTGGCGTATTGTATGGGCTGGCTGCCAATAAAGTTATACGGGGTACATGTAATGATGATGTGGCTATTAATATTGGTGTTGATCATGGCTGTATTCCTTCACTTAAGTTGTCATATAAATTTTAATATATGTTTCCAAAACTTTAATGCTGCTCAATAAATTGCGATAATTTGTTCATTACTTGCGTACGAACCCAAATTTATATTACCTTTTGAATATAGTGGTGCTTAAAAATAGGGGGTTACATTGGAAATGTTAGTATTGGTTACGGCTACCAAAAAAAATTTACATCGATTCTTGTGTATACTTTTATTGCAGTCAACAATTATCGGTGCGTATGAACCGCTTATTGTTGGCGACAAACATGTTATTTTTGCGACAAAAAAAAACAATAGGACTAAACCCACGACTTTTTTTGTGGACGTGTTGCATGATATTGGTTCTATGTATAGAAATTTTATAGATTGGGATTCGTATAAAACGGTGGTGGCCACGTTTCCTTTATACGCCGCTTCGAGTCTGATAGATCGTCCTATTCATGAGCAGTTTTATGATGATAGATTGCACAAAAACATTAAGCAGATGCCATCAGGATTAGTTTTTTTTGCTGAGCATGTAGCCATTCCGCTTGAGGCAACGGCAGCTTCAGCCATTTTTCTTTTTGCATCTGATCAGCGACTTCGCGAAACAACTAAAATGTTCATTGTGGGACTGCCTTTTGTGGTATGGACTGCTGATCTTATTAAAGTCGTCTTAAAATCTAATTGTTGTTTGCGTCCACTCCATGAACATTTTAGTAAGAATCACAAGCGTAGTTATGGTGGGTTCCCTTCTGCTCATGCTGCGCAGGTGACTTTTGCAGCAGCACTTTTTGGGTTGCAATATGGTGCGCCTGCAATTGTTCCGTTGAGTATTATAGGCTCGCTGGTGGTTTCTGCCTTTATTAATGATAATCGTCATTACGTTTCACAAATTGTGGCCGGTGGTGGGTTGGGCGTTCTGTATGCTTTGGCTGCAAGTAAAGTGGTGGATAATAAAATTGATAGTAGTTTTAAGGTGAGTGTGGGATCTGCCTCAAAGGGCAGACCGGCCTTGCAGTTGGCTTATAGTTTTTAGATTAGATCTTATTTCATACATTCGCAATACGGTTCATCGTATTGCCACTTACTCGGCTCATTCTTGCTTTTAGTGCAGCAGCAGCAGATAATATCGCAAAAATCATAACTCCAACAAGAAAAATTTCTATAACAGCAACAGGCACCACATGCACAACAGCATTTGGTTGCCTTTTTTTGTTTCGCGTCGAAAAAAGTTTTTGTTTGGCTGGTGACCTTTTCAAGATTTTGGGCATTCTGGCCATAATGGTTTTGATACAAAGCGAGTCCTTGTGCAGCCATGATTTTTTCTTTTTCATTGCGTGTGGCAGTAAGTAGCTCTGGGGGAGCCAGATCCGGGAACTGTTGTTTAATGGCAGCTTTTACGGTAGCGTCTGAATATGTTTTTTTTAATATGTTTTCCATTCCTGTTCTTGCTTTGGCAGACAGATTAATAACAGCTAAATCTGCACCAATTAAAATCACCCGAGGAGCTGCGGGTAGGTTTGGCGGGCCACCTGGTATGGATGAGTTGGGTACGCCTTCAAGTTGTATTTCTGGTACGTGGCTTGCCTGCAAGTATAGTGGAGTGCTTAATAAGGCAATGAGTGAAAATAATATTGATTGCATGAATAGTCCTTTTTACTATTGGATGATGCATTTTTCGAGGCAACAATTGGGTTCATCAAGTGCCCATTTATTACCAGGAGCATAATTCTTATAACAAAAGACTCTTGGGTGGAACCCACAGCAAATAGTCTCATTGCTTGATATTCTTTGTTGATTGAAAAAATACTCTTGTTGCTTATTAACTGAAGTAGTTATTTGATCAGCGCTCCATTCGGG
>Ga0207050_1100_pt1 | contig 15206 bp, 16 predicted proteins | sample Alteio_BWMinCont_64_FD_153291 | JGI IMG/M metagenome (GOLD analysis project Ga0207050, IMG submission 153291) | Enriched cells from forest soil in Barre Woods Harvard Forest LTER site, Petersham, Massachusetts, United States -... | ecosystem: Environmental > Terrestrial > Soil > Temperate forest >...
TAAGGCATTTGGTGAGAGTGGAAGAGAGAAAGTAAGAGAAAAGAGTCAAGAGTCTAGAAAACTCTTGGCTCTAATCTCTAGACTCTAAATTTACAAAGGAACAAACAATGAAGCTGAACGACTTAAGAGATAACCCCGGCGCCCGTAAGAAGCGCATGACTGTCGGGCGTGGCATTGGCTCCGGCAAGGGTAAAACCTGCGGCCGTGGCGTGAAGGGCCAGAAAGCCCGCACCGGCGTTTCCATTCGCGGCTTTGAAGGCGGCCAGATGCCCGTGCATCGCCGTTTGCCGAAGCGCGGCTTCAACAGCATGTTCGCCCGCGATTATGCCGAAGTGAATCTCGACCGCCTGCAAAAGGCGATCGACGAAGGCCGTCTCGATACGAAACAATCGATTACGTGTGAAATTCTGATGGAATCCGGCGTGGCGTCGCGCGCCCGTCATGGCGTGCGCGTGCTTGGTAATGGTGAAATTAAGGCCAAGCTGCAATTAACCATTGCCGGCGCGTCGAAATCGGCCATAGCCGCGATTGAAAAAGTTGGCGGTTCCGTAACCTTAACGGCAAAAAAGAAAAAAGAGGCGCAAGAAAAAGCCTCCTGATATCAATCGCATCGCCGCTTGTTACCAAAAAAAGTCAGTTAACGTATAAAGAACGCGAAATTGACATCAAGTCGTTTGCATGTATCATCCCAACGGGATTTGCACTTACCATCATACATTAAAGATTGCCCATAAGTTACGATACGTCCCAAGATTAATGCGATATCAACTTGGGCCCTGGAAACTAGGAAGCAAAAATCCAGTCAAGTGCATACGTTCGAGAAGAACCGAGGGAGGGACCGCATGTCTGTGATCCACTGGCTAAAAGGCGTGTTCGAAAATAAGAAGAACGCCAACGACCCGAAAGAACTGAGGGAAATTAACTCCCAACTCGTTTTCCATAAAAGCGAGGCGCACACGCTCGGCGTCGAATTCGAACTGGCACTAATTGATAAGACGACGCTGAAGCCCGCCCATCTCGGTCCCGAACTTATCGCCGAGGCCAACCAGCCCAATTTCCATAAAGAATTGCTCATGCATATGGTGGAGTTGACCACCGGCATTTGCCGCAATGTCCATGAAGTCGAAGAACAAATGGGCCGCAATATTCGCCTTGTCAGTGAACTCGCTGACAAGAGAGGTCTTTTGGTCACAGGTACCGGCCGCCCGCCGACCATTAAGCTGGCGGAAGGCAAGCGCGTTGAAGATCCGCGCTATGCCTATTTACAAGAAGGCCGCAAAATTTTGACCGAGCGTTTCGGCACGCTCGGCACGCATTTCCATATCGGCATGGAAAATCCGGAGAAATGCATCCGTTATCACAATTTCTATATGCACTTCCTGCCGCACTTCATCGCCCTTGCCGCTGGTTCGCCGTTTGAAGACGGGGTGGAGACTGGCCTGGCCTCGATCCGTCCGACGATTACCGAATCACTGCCGATCGCCGGCATGCCTTACAATTTCAAGACTTGGCAGGAATATGTCCTGATGTGCCAGACCATGTGCCGCGCCGGCTCGATCCGCAATCTCAAGGATCTGTGGTGGGATCTGCGCCCCAGTCCGAAATACGGCACGCTTGAGCTGCGCGTGTTCGACCAATTCTCGAATCTCGGCGAGGCTTTAGCGGTTGCTGCGTTCGTGCATGCGCTCGGCATGTGGTTCGATCATAACCAGAGCTGGCTCGATGAAATGCCGCGGCCCAGCACCTGGCGTCTGCGTGAAAACAAATGGCGCGCGATGCGTTACGGTGTCGATGCGCACCTCGTGATCAACAGCAGCGGCGAAACGCTTCCGCTGGTCGACGATGTGAAAAAATGGCTCGATAGAATTCAGACCCAGTATGCTGCTCTCAATTACGGGCCCTATCGCGATACGCTTCTGGAAATGCTGGCCAAAGGCAACAGCGCCAAGCGTCAGCAGCAGCTGTGGGCGCTTACCGGCTCGCTCGAGGAAATCGCACGGTTCAATTGCCGCGAATTGCAGCATGGCAAGCCGCTGTGGCAGTACATTGCGGATGAGGCCAAAGACAAGAAGGCTGCTGAAGCCGCCGCCAAAGACAGCAAAACTCCGTCTGCACAGATCGTCGCCGCATAACCACAAAAGAGCCTGGCATTACATGATCGCCTTCGACGGCAAGTTCTCGGAGAGCGACCGAGCGGCCACGTTTCGCGGGTTGGGGAAAAATATTTTCTTCATTCAAGTCGGTGCGATGGATGGCGTAGCGCTCGATCCCATTCATCCCTTCGTCAAAGAGTTTGGCTGGCGCGGCATTCTCATCGAGCCGGTTCCCGATCTGTTTGAAAAACTCAAAGCCAATTATGCGAGCTGCGACGGACTGACTTTCATCAATGCAGCCATCGCCGATTTCGACGGCGAGATCGAAATGACACGCATCGATCCCACCGCGGTCGAGCAGGGGAAATTCACTGATCTGGCACTCCATCTCTCTACCATTATGCCGGATCGCGGTATGATGGGCAGTAAGCAGCGTACGGCTGAATTCGAAAAAGCGCTCGAGCCCTACAAACGCATATTCAACGTTCCGTGCTTCCGTTTAAAAACGGTACTGCAGGAAAACAGTGTCGGACATATCGATGCGCTGATAGTAGATACCGAAGGTGCCGACTGGATGGTGGTACGCCAGTTGCCGTTGGAGCAAATACGTCCGCGTGTGGTCTATCTCGAATACAATCATTTAAGCGCTTACGAACAAACCGCCTGCGCCAATCATTTCCGCAACCACGGCTACCGGATTTATATCGAAGAACCCAAGCCCGATAACTTTCTGGCCGTATATCCACACTAAAATGAGTTGTGCAGCGCACCACGGCTTGACCTTGTTTTACACGGCTTAACCCTCTATATCCTCTCAATCTGTTAATAACTCCCCGGTTTAAGAATAATGGCCTCTTCCGCAGAATCTCTCGCCGCCAATCTCAATATGTCCGCCTTTTCCAAGGCGACGGAACTAAAAAAGCGCCTCTGGTTCACGGTCCTGGCGCTGATCGTCTATCGTATCGGCACATATATTCCGATCCCTGGCATCGATCCCGTAGTCCTCGGCGAGCTGTTCAAGCAGCATGGCGGCGGCATCATGGACATGTTCAACATGTTCTCGGGCGGCGCATTGCGGCGCATGACGATCTTTGCGCTCAGCGTCATGCCATACATCACCGCATCCATCATCGTGCAACTCCTCTCGGCGATCCTGCCGCAATTCGAAGCGCTCAAAAAAGAAGGCGAAAGTGGGCGCATCAAGCTTAACCAATATTCGCGCTATCTCACCGTGCTGTTCGCGCTAGTACAATCCTATGCATTATCGATAGGCCTTGAAAACGCGATGGGCGGTTCGGCCGTCGTAATTGCCGGTTCGTTCTTCCGTATCAGCACGATGGTCACGCTCACCGGCGGCACGGTGTTCCTCATGTGGCTCGGCGAGCAGATCACCGCCCGCGGCATCGGTAACGGAACGTCGCTGATCATCTATTCGGGCATTGTCGCCAATCTGCCGAACGCGATGGCGCAGACGCTTGAACTCGGCCGTACCGGCGCACTTTCCACCTGGTTCATATTGGTTATCATCGCGCTTATCTTCGGCGTATTGGCAATATGCGTATTCTGCGAGCGCGCCCAGCGCCGTATTCTGGTGCAATACCCAAAACGTCAGGTAGGCAACCGCATGTTCGGCGGCGAGGCATCGCATATGCCGCTCAAGATCAATACATCTGGCGTCATTCCGCCGATTTTTGCCAGTTCGCTGCTGTTGTTCCCGCTAACCCTCGCCAGCTTTACTAATGTGCAGCAAAAGGGCGGATGGATTTCCGACATTGTTGCTTCGCTAGGCCATGGCAAACCGCTATTCATGGTGCTTTACGCAACTCTCATCATCTTCTTCGCGTTTTTCTATACGGCAGTTGTGTTCAACCCGGTCGAAACTGCCGACAATCTTAAAAAATATGGCGGCTTTGTTCCCGGTATCCGTCCAGGTAAAAATACCGCCGATTATTTTGATTATGTGCTTACGCGCCTCACGGTTCTGGGCGCGATTTATCTTGCGGTCGTTTGTTTGCTGCCGGAATTCCTCATGAGCCGCGGCGCGATACCGTTTTATCTTGGCGGAACTTCGTTGCTGATCGTCGTTAGCGTCACGATCGATACGCTGTCGCGTGTGCAATCGCATCTTATTGCGCATCAATATGAGGGCCTGATCAAAAAATCCCGCCTGCGCGGCGGATTATAAGAACCGGAAGGCGGACCCGGCATGAATGTAATTTTGTTAGGACCGCCGGGAGCCGGCAAGGGTACCCAGGCGAAAATGCTTGAAGAAGAGCACGGCATGCTGCAGCTATCGACCGGTGATATGTTGCGCGCTTCCATCCGCCATAAAGAACCGCTTGGGCTGGAAGCTGAAAAGGTGATGAAGGCAGGCGGTTTGGTTCCCGATGCGCTGATGATCAAGCTGATTGAGGAACGCATCATGTTTCCGGACTGCGAAAACGGATTTATACTCGATGGCTTCCCGCGCACCGTGCCGCAGGCCGAGGCACTTGATCGTATGCTGGCATCGAAAAACAAAAAGCTCGATGCGGTTATCGAATTGAAAGTCGATGAGCCTGAACTTATCGAGCGCGTTTCGGGACGTTTCACCTGCGCCAGTTGCGGCGCCGGCTATCACGACAAATTCAAACCGACCAAAGAACCCGGAGTGTGCGATCAATGCGGTGGCAAGGATTTTACGCGCCGCCCCGACGATAATCCCGAAACGATGAAAACGCGTCTGAAGACATATCATGAGCAGACCGAACCTATTCTCCCGTACTACAAACAAAAGGGTCTGCTTAAAACGGTCGACGGTATGGCCAGCATGGAAGACGTGCACCGTGCGATCGAAGCGCTGCTGAAAACCTGAATTTTCTGTTTTTTCAAAAACTTAAGGCTTTATTAGCGGCCTAAAACAGCACTTTTTCTGCATGTAAGAAATAACCTTAAGTCGTTGTATATCATGATGTTACCAGTCGTTCCTGTATATTTGCATTTCCCCTTAACCATGCGGCAAGATTTTTATGAGAAAAACTTTTGTTGAGGTTTGATGGTTTAGGCAAGGTTTAAGCGCTCCGCACCCGGGTTCTTCGCCCGGTAAGGCAATAACTAAATCCCGAAGATCGCTGCGAAGGAGAAGACCGTGAGTCAATTAGCCAACATGAAAGTTCTGATTGCCGACGACCATTTCCTCATTCGGCAATTCGTCCGCAACACGTTGCAGGAATCAAAAATAACAAACGTGCAGACGGCTGCTGACGGCAATGAGGCGATCGATCTCGTGCAAAAGGCGCGCGACGCGGGTCAAGCCTACGATATCGTGTTCCTCGACTGGAACATGCCGACCATTTCCGGGCTCGAAGTGCTGAGCTATTTCCGCGCCAAGGCGGAGTATGCCGATACTGCCTTCGTCATGTTGACCGCAGAATCCGAACAGCAGAATATCATGAAAGCGATCAAGGCTGGCGCAACTTCGTACATCATCAAACCGGTATCGCCGACCGATCTCGGCAAGAAACTGTTCGAGATCCATGAATGGATCAAGCGCAAGCGTCAAACTGCCCATGCGATGTCGGGTTAGGGGAGAGTCTTATGGGTGAAGTCGCAACAATGGAACATCGTCACCTCTCGCTTGACGAGCAGCTGGCCCAGGATATTTCGAAAGCCGTCGTCAAGGCGATGCGCGAAACATTCAACGTGAACGTCGTGCCGGCCGAGTATGAAATCGGCGAAGGCATGGTCTCGCTTGTGGGCGACGTCTCGGGCGTCATCGGCATGGTGCAGACGCGCCTTGAAGGCACGCTGGCGCTTTGCCTGACCTTTGAGACTATCCGCGACATTCTTCCCCAAGTGATCGGCAAATCGATTTCAGTCACGCATGAAATGGCAGTCGACGCCGTCGGCGAAATCACCAATATGATTTTTGGCCAAATCAAGGCTGATCTCGGCGCGCGCGGTTATGCGTTACGACTTGGCATTCCTTGCGTCGTAACTGGTAAGGGACATTTCGTGAGCCACTTCCATCGTGGCCGCTATATGATCGTGCCATTCCAGTTGGATGGCCAGTTGTTCCAGGTGTATGTGGCGCTGCATCTTGACGACGGCAAGACGCGTTGAGAATGGCCGGGCAATGGTCTGCCATGCCGGACATCAAACGCTCTCTCATCAAATCACCTAGCATTTTCGGCTATGGGTCGGAGGCTGCTAACAGCTCGCTAGACGTTCTTGCTAGTCAGGCAGTGTTGACCGAGGCGACACGCCAGGTCGACATCATTCACACATCCTTTGCCGGTGTTACGGCCATCGTGGTGATGCTACTGGGCGCCGTGGCACTGCCGATTTTTGGCTACGCACCGGTTAAGGCAGCAATCCCCCTCGCCGTCATCATTCTCGCTTCGATTGTGGGCGTTGGTTATCTCTATTACGTCAATTACCGCGTCCATCAACACGTTAGCCAACAGGCGCGCCTAACCGAAGTTCTTGTGAATAGTTTAGGGCAGGGCTTCTTGTCTTTCGACAGTGACGGACTATGTGGCCAGGTTTACTCGCAAGCCTGTATCGAACTCCTCGAAACCATGCCGGCGGGCAAATCCATCGAAGAGGTCCTCCATATCCCTCAAGAACAGCACAATGATTTCAAAGATTGGATGGAAATTCTTTTCTTGCCCAACCATGCGCTGGGTTTCGAGGATGTCATCAAATTCATGCCGCAACTATTTGTGCATAGCAAAGGCCGGCGCATAAACCTGGTTTACCGTCCAATCCGTATGCGCAGCGGCGCTTTATTTCAGGTCGTCGTCATCGCTACCGACCAGACCGAAGAGTATGAAGCGCAGGAACGCGTCAAACAGCAGCAGAATTTCGCCGAAATGATTTGCCGCATTTTCAGGGAACGCAACCAGTTCCGCGCTACACTTGCGCATATCCGCGAATTTCTCGATGCCGCTGAAGCGCCCGATATTAAACGTAACGAAGCTGCGCCGCTTCTACGCTCACTGCATACGTTGAAGGCAGCCGTCAAACATTTCCATTTGGCTGTGCTTGGCGATATTGTCCATAAATTAGAGATGGATCTTCGCAGCGATAAGATTAACAGCGATGCGATGTTCGTCGAAGTGCTTCATGAAGGCAGCAAGAAAATCGCCGTCGCACTGGCTGATGTGAAGAATGAAGTGCGTGATCTGGTTGGCCAGGATTACGAACGGCGCGGCAATATGCATGAAGTCGAAGAAAGCGCGATTCACGCTTTTGCGCGCGAAATGCAAGCGCATAATGTCGATCCCGAAGTCATTCACCGCTTTCTTGCCACCATTGCCGCCGTGTCGGTTCATGATTGTTTCCGTACATTCGAGCGGGAATTGCATGATCTTGCCGATCTCATGGGCAAGCAGGTAAAGCCAATCCGCTACACCGGGACCAACCCGCGTATTCTCACGCAGCCGATTCAGCATTTCCTGTTTTCGCTTACACATATCTGCCGCAACATCGTCGATCATGGCATCGAGCCGCCGATCACGCGCATGGCTCGCGGTAAGGACCCGGCGGGACAGGTTTCAGTTCATGCTGAAATCACGACCGATGATCGGCGCAACGAATGGCTGCATCTCATCGTCTCTGACGATGGCAATGGTATCGATCCGTCGCGTATCCGCACTCGGCTTGCCAGCATCGATCCTGAAGGTTCATGGCGTCACGAGGACGACCAAACGATCATCCAGCGCATCTTCAATTGGGGCGTTTCAACCAGCGACACAGTGACCGATATTTCCGGCCATGGGGTGGGGATGGAAGCTGTGGAGCGCGAAGTCACCTTGCTTGGCGGCACTATCCAGGTTCAATCTGAGCTCTATAAGGGCACCCGTTTCGATATACGGGTGCCGTACATCCTCGATCTGGCCAAACCGGGCGCTATGCCCGTCTCTACCGCCAAGATTCGCCCTGCCGGTGGCTTAAGGCCTGTCTAAACCCCACGATTCTCCCTTTTTCTAATAAGTCCTGAAAAACAGGTGCTTTTGCATCCATACCCGGGCTGCCGGTATGCTTGACTCAGGCCCATGCAACCTTATATTACAAGGCCTCGGCTCCGGAGGGGGAACCGGGCCCTTTTTTGCGTCTCGCCTTCGATTGGTTAACGGCGCCTTCTTGTGAGGCGCTGCCGCGGTCGTTTTGCTTTCGATGCGGAATGACGAGCTTAAGGGAAGAAAAGTTGAAATTGCCGCGCGAATTGTCGCTGTGGCTGGAGAATTAAAGGAGAGGCTAGTGGCCCGTATTGCAGGTGTGAATATTCCGGCGCAGAAGCCGTTGCATATTTCGCTACGTTATATTTTCGGCATTGGCCCGACCAACGCGCTGGAAATTTGCGAGCGTACTGGCGTCGCTCCAACGAAGCGCGTCAATACGCTGAGTGAAGCTGAAATTCTGAAACTGCGCGAAGACATTGACAAGCATTACAAAGTCGAAGGTGATCTGCGCCGCGAAGTGGCGATGAATATCAAGCGCCTGATGGATCTCGGCTGCTACCGCGGCCTGCGCCATCGCAAGGGTCTGCCGGTTCGTGGTCAGCGCACGCACACAAATGCCCGCACCCGTAAGGGCCGCGCCAAGCCGATTGCCGGCAAGAAGATTGCAACGAAGAAATAGGCGGACATAGATAAATGGCTAAAGAACAGAAAGAATCTACTGCGAAGTCGTCTGAGCCCGCGAAAGCTGAAGGCAAGGGCAAGGCTCGCCGCGTCCGTAAGGAAAAGAAGAATATCGCCACCGGCATTGCTCACGTTAATGCGAGCTTCAATAACACCATCATCACCGTCGCCGATGCGCAAGGCAACACCATCGCCTGGTCATCGTCCGGACTTATGGGATTTAAGGGTTCGCGTAAATCGACACCCTATGCCGCTCAGATCGCCGCCGAAGACGCTGGCCGTAAGGCAATGGAACATGGCGTGCGCACGCTCGAAGTCGAAGTGAAGGGACCTGGCACCGGCCGTGAATCGGCGCTTCGCGCATTGCAATCGGTCGGTTTTTCAATCCTGTCGATCCGCGACGTTACGCCCATTCCGCATAACGGATGCAGACCGCGGAAAAGACGCCGCGTTTAAACGAATTATTTTACTCGAACCAGAAGAGGCCAGCCGTGTTGCAGAAAAACTGGAAGTCACTCATTCAACCGACCAAACAGGTGCATGCCGGAGATGACGGCAAGCGCATCGCGACCTTCGTCGCCGAACCGCTCGAACGCGGCTTTGGCATGACGCTGGGCAACGCCCTGCGCCGCATTTTGTTGTCATCGCTTCAGGGCGCCGCCGTTACCTCGATCCAGATCGAAGGCGTGCTGCATGAGTTCTCCTCGATCCCGGGCGTGCGCGAAGATGTCACCGATATCGTCCTCAACATCAAGGCTCTTGCGCTCCGTATGCATAGCGAAGGACCCCGCCGCATCCGTTTGCGCGCGCAGGGCCCTGGCGAGGTGACCGCGAAGCAGATTGAAACCGGCGCCGACGTCGAAATCATGAACCCCAACCTCGTTTTATGCACGCTGGATCACGGCGCGCACCTGACGATGGAAATGACGGTCGAAAGCGGCCGCGGCTATATTCCCGCCGCTGCGCTGCGCAAGGAAGACACGCCGATTGGCCTCATGCCGATCGATGCGCTGTTCAGCCCCGTGCGCAAGGTTGCGTATAAAATCGAAAACAGCCGTGTTGGCCAGGTTACGGACTACGACAAGCTGGTGCTTTCGGTAGAAACCGACGGTTCGATTTCGCCGGAAGACGCCATCGCCGTTGCCGCCCGTATCCTGCAAGACCAGCTCCAGCTCTTCATCAATTTCGAAGAACCGAAGCAGGCCGTTATGCAGGAAGCCGTCGGCGAATTGCCGTTCAACCGCAACCTCCTACGCAAGGTGGACGAGCTCGAGCTTTCGGTGCGTTCCGCCAACTGCCTCAAGAACGACAACATCGTCTATATCGGCGACCTCGTTCAGAAGAGCGAAGGCGAAATGCTCCGCACGCCTAATTTCGGCCGCAAGAGCCTCAACGAAATCAAGGAAGTGCTCACGCAAATGGGCCTGACCCTTGGCATGCAAATCCCCAACTGGCCGCCGGAAAATATCGAAGACCTGGCGCGCAGGCTGGAAGAGCCGTTCTAAGGAGTCTCTATGCTTGACCCTCAATTCGCCAAGGAAGTGGCCCCTTTAATTACAGGATGGAGACTGGGTGCGGTGGAAACCTTAAGTGCAGAGTCTCATCTTCAGCCAGCCGTTTTAGAGGTAGCGAAAGCTATGCAAAGCAGTAATCCGGACGCGATTGTTAATCAAACCCATCTGCTGTCGTTTGAGCTTCAATGGTCGCGGGCAATCAGAGAGAATTCGACAAATCCACGTGGTTATAAATTTGCCGTAGGGGTTACAAAAGCGGCACTGCAGGTGATTGATCGTTTCCAAGTAATGCGTCACTACACATTCATCTAAGGTGAATTATTATGCGTCACACACACGGCCAACGTAAACTCAACAAAACTTCGACCCATCGCGAAGCGATGTTCTCGAACATGGCGATTGCGTTGATTCAGAACGAGCAGATCAAGACCACGCTGCCCAAGGCGAAAGAATTGCGCCCGGTGGTGGAACGCCTCATCACGCTCGGCAAGAAAGGCGGCCTCGCCAATCGCCGCCGCGCCTTTGCGATGCTGCGTTGTGACGAAACCGTGGCCAAGCTCTTTGGTCCGATCACCGAACGCTACAAAAAGCGCGCCGGCGGTTATACCCGCGTGCTGAAGACGGGCTTCCGTTATGGCGACGCGGCCGCCACGGCCCTCGTCGAGCTCGTCGATCGGGATGTCGAAGCGCGCGGCCGGAAAGACCGCGAGCGCACAGCGCAACAGACCGAAAAAGAAGCCGAAGCGGCGAAGGTCTAATCTCTTTCTTAGTGCTTTTTTATACTGCCAGACTCCATCTGACCGTGCTTCCGTACGTCCTCTTGTCGTAAGTGGAATGGCAGTATAGAACTTTCCGAGAATCGCCGTCCTAACGCGACTCCAACAGCGAGGAATCCATGAGAAGCGCCCAGAAATTCGTCATGATCGCCTTGCTGCTGCTTTCCGGCTGTATTTCCGGGCGTCCTCCGCAGGATACCTACACAAGCGACACGACCGGCAAGACCACGGTGTTTCAGACCGACCGTGAAATGTGTGAAAGCTCGTGCAATGAGGATGATTCCCGTTGCATGGACACCGAGCCTGCCAACGAGACTTTACCCGGCACGACGCCCGGAATGTTCGGCGCAGCAGCCGAATGCCGTGACGAGCTGGCAAGCTGCCTGAAGGGCTGCAAGAGCCGCTAATAACGCTGATTAAACTGTGGATTAGAATAACACCTTTCCTGCTTGCCAAACAGACACATGAAAAAATTAGCGGCTCTCGCCTGCATCGCGTTCATTGCGTTTACCGGCTTCGTCAAAGCGCAGCAGCCGCAAGCGGCCATTCCGCAATCCCGTCCGCAAATCACCCTCAGCTTTGCGCCGTTGGTCAAAGATGTGGCGCCTGCTGTGGTCAACATCTATGCCCAGAAAAAGGTCAAGGCGCAGGTGATGTCGCCCTTGCTGGACGATCCCTTTTTCCGCAGGTTTTTCGAGGGCGCGATGCCGCCCGGCTTTTCGCGAGAACGGATGGAGAATTCACTAGGCTCCGGCGTGATTGTGCGGCCGAACGGCGTGATCGTCACCAGCAATCATGTGATCGAAGGAGCCGATCAAATCCGTGTCGTACTAGCCGATCGCCGCGAATTCGATGCCAAAGTCATGCTGTCCGATGATCATTCCGATCTCGCTGTGCTGCGCATCGATACCAAAGGCGAAAATCTGCCTAATCTGGAACTCAAGGATTCCGACGATGCGCAGGTGGGCGATCTGGTGCTCGCCATCGGTGATCCGTTCGGCGTTGGCCAAACAGTGACCAGCGGCATTATCTCCGCTCTCTCGCATACTGCCGTTGGCACCGGCGACCTCAATTATTTCATCCAGACCGATGCTGCGATCAATCCCGGCAATTCTGGCGGCGCGCTGGTGACGATGGACGGCAAGCTGGTCGGCATCAATTCGGCGATTTATTCGCGTGACGGCGGCAATCTCGGCATCGGCTTCGCGGTGCCGTCGAACATGGTACGCGTGGTGCTGAATGGCGTGGCGCAGGGCGAAAAAGCCTTGGTGCATCCATGGACCGGTATCGGCGGCCAGACAGTAACGGCTGCGATGGCTCAATCGTTCAATCTTCCATCGCCTTCGGGCATGCTGGTTAACCTGATTAATCAGGCCAGCCCCGCAATCAAGGCCGGATTGCGTACCGGCGATGTGATTGTCTCCGTCAATGGCCGGCCGGTGGAGGACCCCGAAAGCTTCCGTTACCGCATCGCCACCTTACCAGTGGGCACGATGGCCGATATCGGCATCGTGCGACAAGGCAAGCAATCATCCGTGCAGTTTCAGCTCATCGCACCTCCGGAAACACCGCCACGCGAGCAAACGAAAGTTCCCGGTAAAAATCCTCTGGCGGGAGCGGAAATTGCCAATATTTCCCCCGCCGTCAGCGAGCAAATCGGTATGCATGGTGTGGAGCACGGCGTTGTCATCATAAGCTCTGGCGCCGATACGCCAGCCGCCAGCGTCGGCCTGCAGACCGGTGATGTCATCCTTGGCGTCAATGGCGTCAAGGTTTCCAACGTCTCCGAAGCTTTAAAAGCGCTGCAGCAGCCAGCTAGCAGTTGGAAGCTTTCGGTCCAGCGCGGCGATAGTGTTTTGACGGTTGTGATAGGCGGGTAGTATCCTTTCCCAAGGAAGGATAATGAAACCCTCGAGCCCGAAAGCATCTCTATTTTCCGAAACAGTGGCGCGACCGCTGGCCGACCGTCTGCGCCCGCAGAAACTAAGCGATGTCGTCGGACAAGACCATTTACTGGCTCCCACAGCGTCCATAGGCCGGATGGTGGCGGCAAAACGTCTGGCATCCCTTATTCTCTGGGGCCCGCCCGGTGTTGGCAAAACCACGATAGCGCGTTTACTGGCCGATGAAGTCGGACTTTATTTCGAGCCGGTTTCTGCTACGGCTTCGGGTGTCGGCGAGTTGCGCAAGATTTTCGAAGCCGCCTTGGATCGCCGCGCCGCAGGGCAGGGGACATTACTCTTCATCGATGAGGTGCATCGCTTCAACCGTGCGCAGCAGGATGTGTTGTTGCCCTATGTGGAAGACGGCACGGTAACGCTGATCGGCGCCACCACGGAAAATCCATCCTTCGAACTCAATGGCGCTTTGCTTTCGCGTTGTCAGGTATTGGTTCTCAACCGCCTCGACGTTGCTGCAATGGAACTTCTCTTGCAGCGCGCCGAAGAGATGGAAAAAAAGAAGCTACCGTTGAATGACGATGCCCGCGCCGCGCTTAAGGCCATGGCCGATGGCGACGGGCGCTATTTGTTGGTGATGGCGGAAGATTTGTTTACTGTGCCTGCCAAAGAAAAACTCGATGCGCAGCAGTTGGCCGACTTTGTGCAGCGCCGCCGCCCGCTTTACGACAAAGCGCAGGAAAGCCATTACAATCTTATCAGCGCATTGCATAAATCTTTGCGCGGCAGTGATTGCGATGCAGCGCTCTACTGGTTCGCGCGTATGCTGGCCGGAGGCGAAGACCCGCGTTACATCGCCCGCCGCCTGACACGTTTTGCCAGCGAGGATATCGGCCTCGCCGATCCGCAAGCCCTGCAGATCGCATTGGCTGCATGGGAAGCGTATGAACGCCTCGGCAGCCCGGAAGGTGAATTGGCCATTGCCGAACTCGTGATTTATCTTGCCACTGCACCGAAATCGAATGCAGCCTATGTCGCCATCGGCGCCGCCATGCGCGCGGCACGCGAACACGGCTCACTCATGCCGCCCAAGCATATCCTCAATGCGCCGACCAAGCTGATGAAAGAACTCGGCTACAGCAAAGGCTATGAATACGATCACGATGCCGCCGAAGCATTCTCCGGCCAGAATTACTTTCCCGATGACATGCCACGCGAGGAATTCTACACGCCCGTAGAACGCGGCTTCGAACGCGAAATCAAAAAACGGCTGGATTATTGGGCAGAGTTGAGGCGTAAAAAATCGTCATAGGCTTGCGTTAAGCCATTTCCATGATTATTCTCAATTTATTAGCTCTTGGAGATTAATCACTGATGCCCGCCAACGCCGATTTTTTCGCCAAACGCCTGACCAAAGTCAAGGCTTCGCCCACGCTGGCGATGACGCGTCTGGCCCAGGAATTAAAGGCTTCCGGCAAGGATGTAATTGGCCTCGCGGCGGGTGAGCCGGATTTCGACACGCCTGATCACATCAAAGAAGCTGCTATTGCCGCTATCAAGCGCGGTGAAACCAAATATACAGCCGTCGATGGTACGCCAGCGCTGAAGCAAGCCGTCTGTGACAAGTTCAAACGCGAAAATGGCCTTACCTATAAGCCGAGCCAGATCACCGTCGGCACCGGCGGCAAACAGGTGCTGTTCAACGCCATCATGGCGACCGTTAGTCCCGACGATGAAGTCATTATCCCTGTACCCTATTGGGTTTCCTATCCCGACATCGTTAATCTAGCCGAAGGCACGCCAGTTTTCGTCGGCACTGGCGAAAATACCGGCTTCAAAATGCGGCCGGAGGATCTGGAAAAAGCCATTACGCCGAAAACCAAATGGCTGATCTTCAATTCGCCCAGCAATCCAACCGGCGCTGCCTATACACGCGCGGAATTACGAGCGCTGGCCGACGTGCTGCTGCGCCATCCGCATGTCTGGATTTTGACGGATGATATGTATGAACATCTCATCTATGACAATTTCGAATACACTACCATCGCGCAAGTCGAACCAAAACTTTACGATCGCACGCTCACTTTGAACGGCGTTTCAAAAGCCTATAGCATGACCGGCTGGCGCATCGGCTTTGCCGGCGGGCCGGAGGCGCTGATCAAGAAAATGAGCGAAATCCAAAGCCATTCCACCAGCAACCCAAGTTCCATCAGCCAGGCCGCCGCGGTTGCCGCGCTAAACGGTCCGAAAGATTTCCTACCCAAATGGAAAGAATCCTTCATACAGCGCCGCGATATGG
>Ga0207050_1093_pt1 | contig 15183 bp, 12 predicted proteins | sample Alteio_BWMinCont_64_FD_153291 | JGI IMG/M metagenome (GOLD analysis project Ga0207050, IMG submission 153291) | Enriched cells from forest soil in Barre Woods Harvard Forest LTER site, Petersham, Massachusetts, United States -... | ecosystem: Environmental > Terrestrial > Soil > Temperate forest >...
TCGTGGCTTTGTTAGGGGTTTGGGGATTTATGCGTTTACCTTCTGAGTTGGCCCCCATTGAAGACGAGGATTATATTCAAGGCTATTTTGATTATTCAAATACCGTTCCCGAGGCTGTGCGAATGGGTTGGTTCAATGAAGTCGAAAAAATATTACAAAGTGTTCCTGAGCAGGTTCGAGTTGCTACCGGGGATTGGCAGCAACGTTGGTTATGGTGGTCCTTAATTTTACAACCTCGCTCGATGCGTGATAAAGACTTGAAAACCATTTCGGCTGAATTACAGCCTAAATTAGATAAGGTTGTTGGTCCTCGGGTGGGAATACAAGTAGGAGAAGGAGGTGGGATAGATGGTGACGATTCATTAAAAATTATTCTTCAATATGCTGCGCCTTATGATCAAATTGTAAAATTAGTTAAAACTATTGTAGAAGAAGCGGCAAAATTACCGGAATTTCAACGTTTACATAGCGAAGAAACCGTCGATATTGCAAGAATCAAAGTAGAAGTGGATCGACCCTTTTCTCAAGAAATGGGGGTTCATCCTGAAGAAATTGAAGATACATTATATACTTTTTTATCTGGACGTAAGGCCAATAATTTTAATTTTCAGGGTTTTAATTACGATGTCCAAGTCCAAGCTAATTTACCTTTCCGTTCTGAGCTCAGTAGTATGAATCAGTTTTTTGTAGCTGGTTCAGAAGGGCAATGGATCCCTCTAGGAAGCTTAGTGACCATAAAAGAAATCAATGAGCCCCAAAATTTAAAACATTATGAACGCATGCGTGGCGCGGCTATTACAGTCATTGCTAAGTCTGACGTATCGCTGGAACGATCGATGCAAGTCTTAGAACCGATCATTAAAAAACATCTACCGCCCGGTGCTAGTTATAAATTCGGGGGCAAAGCAGAAAAATATCAGGAAGCCAAACAGGCAATGTGGTTAACGTATGGTTTGTCTTTGATATTTATTTATTTGGTCTTAGCGGCATTATTCGAAAGTTTCATTAACCCTTTTGTGGTTTTATTAACCGTACCTCTATCTCTTGCGGGTGCAGTTTGGGCGGTGAATATGTTTGGGGGATCTAATAATATTTATACTTCTATTGGTCTGGTTACCTTGATAGGATTGATTACCAAGCATGGAATTTTAATTGTCGATTTTTCAAATCGATTAATAGCAGCTGGTTTACCCGTTCAAAAAGCGGTAGAGGAGGCGGCTACTAAACGTTTGCGTCCAGTATTAATGACAACTATGGCGATGGTGTTTGGGGCAGTGCCTTTAGTATTTAGCATTGGTGCTTATGCCAATGCAAGGATTCATATTGGTTGGGTGATTATTGGCGGCATGATTTCTGGCACTTTCTTTTCTCTTTATGTGGTGCCAGTGGTTTATGCTTTATTGGCGACAGTGAAGAACAAGCGGGAAAGGCTGTCTTGAAGTAAGAATGTAACCGTTCACCGATCCATCCATGAACGCCCATTTTTGGACAATCTCGCTTTAAAAATTAAAAATTGCTCACATACTGAGAGTATGCTTCGATTTTTTAAAGAATTTTTTAAGCGTCCTTGCCTCAAAACTGGACGTTTTCGAAAATTCAGATGTTATACCTGAACAATTATGAGTAAATTATCTATACTCTTCGCGAATGAATTCGTAGGTGTTGTTGCGCAGCCCCTCTCGCAATGCTCATGTACTATTTGGGAACGAAGCTTGCTCGGGGGGATGCGCGCTAACCTACGAACTCATTCGCTTTGAGTATACTTTAAAGAATAACACACCTATCCCTACAGCTGGGCTTTGATGATGGAGTCTTTGGTGGTAAAGGAATCTCTGTTACTAATGAAAAACTTGATAAAGAAATCGGAATCGGTTCAAAACCTAAATAATGGCGAGAATTAAATTTCTCACCGGGATAACCACCACTATATCTGAAACAGAAGTGTTCATCCAATTTTGCTTTTATTTTAAGAGCTTCACTTTCTGCTATTACGATGCCACCTGACTCGCTAACATTAAAATCAACATTACGCTTGGGCTTTTTATTAATGAGTGCAAATAGCAACTTAGTAAAGAGGAAGAGTGCTCTGTGAGGTTGGAATCTTTCTTGTGCTTGTGGGAAATAAATACCAAGTTTGCTGGATAAAAGATGTATTTGCAGATTCTCTATGTGCTGAATTATATGATCCAGAAACTAAGCAAAGAAAAATATCGGGCCTAATAGAGGCAATGAATAGATTCTCATTATTTAATGGATTAATTATTACTGAAAATGATGAATATGATGAGATTATAGAAACAAATGATAAAAAATACGACATATCCATTAAGCCCATTTGGAAATGGTTAAGAATGAATGTTGAGTTGTGAAGAACTATATTTGTCATTTCGCGGATTTGAAACGGTAAATTTTTCAATTTAAAATTTATAACCATCTGGATTTAATACTTTTTATTGACACCTATATGCAGGTATTTAGAGGTAGGTTGGCGCGATTTCTCTGATTTCGGGACTAAAACATTAAAAAAAATCTGAGCCGGGCTTTGGCACTGTCATAGGCCTATCCAAACAAGTGGTTCAAAGCGAAGTCATGCCAATTTTGAGAAAAGAGCAATATAATAGAGCGCGGTGAGCGCCACCTTTTGTGCCAAAGGATGAAGTTTGAGTTGTTTCGTTACAATGACCTCTTCGAAAATGCAGTCGCCCAACTTTTTTATGCTTGTTAATTGATCGGGAACCTGTTAGTACTTAATATAGGTAGACCTATAGGTTATATAGTACCTAGATTTGTTACAAGATATTTTTTATAATTTATTCTAGACATTTTGATCATTATGTTTTGATCATTACTCAACCTGAAGCGGAAATGGAAATATGCAAAAATTAGTCAGATTCGATTGGGCCATTAAATATCTCCTAAGGAACAAAGCCAATTTTGATATCTTAGAAGGATTTTTATCGGAATTATTAAAAAAAGACATTTACGTTCTATCGATATTGGAATCGGAAAGTAATAAAAATGACGAGAAAGATAAATTTAATCGAGTCGATTTAATAGCAGAAACCAAAGAAAAAGAACGCATTATTATCGAAGTTCAGTGTACTAGTGAGTGGGATTATTTAAGTCGTGTTTTATATGGAGCCTCTAAGGTTATTACGGAACATTTGAAAGAAGGGCAAGGTTACAAAAATATTTGCAAAGTGATTTCCGTCTCTATTGTTTTTTTTAATATCGGTCAAGGGGAAGATTATATTTATGAGGGTTTGACCGTATTTAAAGGAAGAAACAAACAAGATATTTTAAAATTAAATGAACATGAGCAGAAGATGTACGAATCTAATTTTCAATACCCTGCTGATATTTATCCAGAATTTCATATCATTAAAGTCAATCAATTTAATGAGCGCATTCGAAACAAATTGGATGAATGGGTTTATTTTCTTAAGAATGAGAAAATCAAGCCTACTTTTCAGGCTAAAGGAATTCATAGTGCCGCCAAAAAACTAGACGTGCTTCATTTAAGTGAAGAGCAACGCAAAATTTATGAACGTTATCAAGATGATCTTCATTATCAAGCCAGCATGATCGATTCTCATTACGGCATGGGTAAACAAGATGGTTATGAACAAGCCGTCAGACAATTTGTTCTTTCTTTAAAAAAATCAAATGTTTCTATTGCTGATATTGCTAAATATACTGGATTATCACAAGGCCAAATTACAACTCTTAAACTAGAAGAAGAGTGTCTTTGATATGAGAATGCAAGAATTCATATTGGTTGGGTGATTATTTGTCCGGTCATTTTTTCTACATCACTTCTGAGCTGAGCTCCTCTAGGTTGATGTTGTTGATGTTTAGTTTCGACATATTGCGTTTATATACAAGTATTTAACTTATAGTCGTGCGGTTGCCTTGATACACAAACTCATATCCAAGCCTCAAAAATTGCCCTAGAACTTCCCTAGGACATAACTCTTAGGGTATCCATCTAACTATTTTTTTTATTTCAAAACAGTATAATAAGTCTTAGTTTGTATTTTCTATTACTTCTATTTTCTTATCAAAAACCGGAGATTATTACTATGAGTGCCACTTTAAAAACAGTCAACGATCATCTTAAAGCATTAAATAAATTGACAAAACAGTTGAATGAGATCCATAAAAAACGACAGGCTTTAGAATTACCAAAAAAAACCGCTTCAGATAAACTTAGCAAAGAAGAAGCCGGTCAAAGACTCGAAGCAAGATTGGGGATGGGAATGCAAGATTCAGCAACACAAGATAAGGATCCTCAGAAATGGGTAATCATCAGAAATACAAACCTACCCTCTGAGAATAGTGAGAACCAAGTTTCGCTTTGGGCATGGAATAACGTTAGCAGAACTGCGGGATCTGTTGCTTCGTCTGTTTCTTCATCTGCTTCTGCTCTGGTGAGCTCAGCCGCTGCCTCTACTGCTAGCTTTGTTAAGGGTCTCGCGAGCAAAACTGGCTTTTAGTATCTAGGAGCTAATGCTTATCTTCATTTGCCTTTGTTTGTCTTCATGGCTTGTCTTCATGGCTTGTCTGTATGGCTTGTCTGCATTGTTTGTTTGCATTGTTTGGCTTCATTTGCTGATCGCCATCTTGTTATTCCGTCTTACCATTCTAAATGAGGAGCCTGTCATTCCAAGTTTAATCCAAAAAGGAGAAAGCGGGATGACAGCTTTACTTGTGGAAACTGACCCATTTTTTTTGTTTGGTCCAACCCAATTTTCCATCGCGGATTGACTTGACGTGTCACGCTCCTTGTCTCACAATACATATATGTTGTGCTTTTTCTTGTGGTGAGACCACAAGATATTGGGTTAGTAAGCCGAAATTGGAAAATTAGATCAACTTATAAAATCTTGGAGATTCGCTATGGATGCAAACACCACCCCTTTCAATTCAAGAAAGAATTTCGTTTCTGATCCTTCACAAATCCCGCTGAAGTCTCCGGTTCAATCACCAGTTCAATCCCAATCCCAATCCCAATCCCAATCTCAATCCCACTCCCAATCTCAAGCTCAGGCACATCAAGGCCCCGGCAGTTTTCCTGTTCCAGGTAGCTTAATGGTTATTCGTAGAAATGGTAACTTAGGATCTTTTGATAGTGCAAGAATTGCCTCAGCGATTACTAAAGCTTTTTGGGATGTAGAAGGAACGGTTAATCAAAATTCAAGACGTCTAACTGAAATTGTTGAAAAATTAACTGATGAAGTCATGCAGGCATTTATGCGCCGTCAACCCATTACTGGGGGGATTCTCTCTATTGAAGACATTCAAGATCAAGTAGAACTGGCCTTAATGCGCAATGAATACCATCAAGTTGCCCGCTCCTATGTATTATACAGAGAAGAACATCGCAAATTAAGAGAACTTAAGTTTAATAACACCGATTCTTCTTCAGAGCTGACTATTATTTTAGATAATGGCCAAAAAGCCACTTTAGAGGTTGCTGAATTAGAAGCCTATGTGGAAGATGCTTGCAGTGAATTAGAAGAAGTTTCCTCTGCTCCCATTGTCAGAGACACCATTCGTAGTTTATTTGATGGTATTTCGATTCGCGATGTTCGGCAAGCCTTTATTATGAGTGCTCGCACATTAATTGAACAAGAACCTGCTTACAGTTATGTAGCTGCTCGATTATTATTAAAAAATTTACAGCGCGAAGCTTTACGTTTCTTAAATCTCCCCGTTCCAAAAACTTCTAAAGAGATGGCCTTGCAATATGCGCCGACTCTGGCCGCTTCTATTCGTCGTGGGGTTGAAGTAGAGTTATTAGATCCAAAATTACAGCATTTTGATTTAGATCAATTAGGCCGAGCTTTGCGCCCAGAAAGAGATATGCAATTCACTTATCTTGTTTTGCAAACTTTATATGATCGTTACTTTCTGCATAAGGATGGGCTGCATTTTGAATTGCCTCAAACCTTTTTTATGCGAGTCGCGATGGGTCTCGCTATTGAAGAAAAAGACAAAGAGAGTCGAGCCATTGAATTCTATGAATTATTATCTTCTTTTGATTATATGAGTTCAACACCAACCTTATTTAATTCTGGCACGCCACGCTCGCAGCTGTCTAGTTGCTTTTTAACCACGATCCCCGATGATTTATCCAATATTTATAATGCCATGAAAGATAATGCTTTATTATCGAAATTCGCGGGTGGTTTAGGAAATGATTGGACTCCAGTACGCGCTATGAATGCGCATATTAAGGGAACTAATGGAAAGTCACAAGGCGTTGTCCCTTTTCTAAAAGTTGCTAATGATACTGCTGTGGCGGTTAATCAAGGTGGAAAACGCAAAGGGGCGGTCTGTGCTTATCTTGAAACTTGGCATTTGGATATCGAAGAATTTTTAGAATTAAGAAAAAATACGGGAGATGAGCGTCGTCGCACCCATGACATGAACACGGCCAATTGGATCCCTGATCTATTCATGAAACGTATGATTGAAAACAAAGATTGGACATTATTTTCTCCAGATGAGACGCCAGACCTCCATGATTTATTTGGCGAGGCATTTGAACGGGCTTATGTACGTTATGAACAATTAGCCGATCAGGGTAAGATTCGAAATTATAAAAGACTGTCAGCCATGTCTTTATGGCGGAAAATGCTAGGCATGTTGTATGAAACCGGACATCCTTGGATCACTTTTAAAGATCCTTGTAATTTGCGTTCTCCTCAATCTCATGCTGGTGTCATTCATAGTTCTAATCTTTGCACAGAAATTACCTTGAATACCTCTGTTGATGAAATTGCGGTTTGTAATCTGGGCAGTGTCAATTTAGCTCAACATGTCACAGACTCGGGTCTTGATATTGAAAAATTATATCGTACGATTAAAACCGCTATTCGCATGTTAGATAATGTGATCGATATTAATTATTATTCCGTTATGCAGGCGCGTCGCTCTAATCTTCGTCATCGTCCCATTGGTTTAGGCTTAATGGGATTCCAAGATGCCTTGTATAAACTGGGCATCGCCTACAATTCGGATGCTGCAGTAGAATTTGCAGATCGTTCTATGGAACATATTAGTTTTGCTGCGATTAGTGCTTCTTGTGATTTAGCCGAAGAACGAGGTGTTTATGCCACTTTTGAGGGTTCTTTATGGAGCAAAGGGATTTTACCCATTGATTCTATTGAGCGTTTACAAGAATCCCGTGGTATCTATTTAGATCAAGATCGTAGCCAAACCTTAGATTGGGCTACATTGCGCAAGCGCGTACAGACCGTTGGGATGAGAAATTCTAATGTGATGGCGATTGCTCCTACAGCTACTATTTCCAATATTTGCGGGGTTTCTGCTTCCATTGAGCCGACTTATCAGAATTTATTTGTTAAATCGAATTTATCGGGTGAATTTACCGTTATTAATCCTTATTTAGTCGTTGATTTGAAAAAATTAGGATTATGGGATGCCTCGATGGTTAAAGATCTCAAATATTTCAATGGCAGTGTGCAGGCCATTGAACGAATTCCCAGCGTTTTGAAAGAAAAATATACGACTGTATTTGAAATTGAACCCAAGTGGTTAATTGATGCTGGCTCCAGAAGACAAAAATGGATCGATCAGGCACAATCCCTGAATCTTTATATTGTTGCTCCTTCTGGTAAAAAACTGGATGCTATGTATCGTTCTGCCTGGCTGCGGGGGCTTAAAACCACTTATTATGCGAGGAGTTTAGGTGCCACGGATACCGAAAAATCCACGATTAATGAAGGGGTTTTAAATGCTGTCAATATCTCAACCAATCTTGGAACGGTTGCCCTTTGTTCTATCGATGACCCTGATTGTGAAGCTTGCCAATGAAGCTAAAGATTGATAGTTAAGTTAAAGCTTAACTATCAAGTTAGGGCTTGAAAGTTTGCTAAAGTTGAAACTTGGAATTTGAAACTCTGACAATAAACGTTAAAGTTTGCCAATCAAGCTCAGTTAAAGCTTGTTAAGCAAGCAAAGTGTGATCATAAAACTAAGCCAAAAAAGGAAAAATTATGTCTGAAGTGATGCCTGCTCCCATGAATACTAGTACTGCCCTAGTGGGTACTGGTCTAGAAAGTTTAGATTTTGGTGCTGCAAGAATACGGGTGGATGATAAGAAAATCATTAATTGCCGTGCCGATCTCAATCAATTGGTTCCATTTAAATATGAATGGGCATGGGATAAATATTTAAATGCCTGCGCGAATCATTGGATGCCGAATGAAATTAATATGTCAGGCGATGTGGCTTTATGGAAAAGTTCGACAGGGTTAACAGCAGACGAACGCATGATCATCGAGCGCAATTTAGGATTTTTTGCGACGGCGGATTCTCTCGTTGCCAATAATTTGGTCTTGGCCGTTTATCGTCATATTACGAATCCTGAATGTCGACAATATTTATTAAGACAGGCTTTCGAAGAAGCTTTACATACCCATGCCTATCAACATGTCATTCAAAGCCTTGGGATGGATGAAGCACATGTTTTTAATATGTATCGAGAAGTTCCTTCTGTGGCCAAAAAAGCAGCTTGGGCGCTTACCTATACCGAAAGCCTTGGTGATCCGACTTTTCGCACGGGCACCATCGCAAATGATCAAAGATTACTCCGTGATCTCATCGCATTTTATGTGATTTTTGAAGGTATTTTCTTTTATGTCGGTTTTACACAAATTCTTTCTATGGGAAGACGTAATAAAATGGTTGGAACGTCTGAGCAATTACAATATATTTTACGAGATGAATCTATGCATCTTAATTTTGGGATTGATGTGATTAACCAAATTAAAATAGAAAACCCCCTGCTTTGGACTGCCACTTTCCAACAAGAAATTATTGCGATGGTGGAAGAGGGCGTAGAGTTAGAATATCAATATGCTGTCGATACTATGCCTCGAGGAATTTTAGGATTGAACTCGGGTATGTTTAAAGATTATTTACAGTTTATTGCCAATCGGCGCTTTGCTCAAATAGGATTACCAGAACGTTATCCTGGAGCGGCGAACCCTTTCCCTTGGATGAGTGAAATGGTGGATCTGAAGAAAGAGAAAAATTTCTTTGAAACTCGGGTGACCGAATATCAAACGGGAGGGACCTTATCTTGGGACGATGAAAGCGCCTAAAACCTCGGTTTATCAAAGTCCAGACACGCAAATACAACGGCGTCTCACTGTTTGGGACGCGGTTGTTTTTCTAATTCTATTCGGTATTTTTATTAGTTTAAGTTGGGGCGCAAGCCAAATGGCAGCCCCCTACAGTTTGGGGAAACCTCCCGAAATTTCTCTTCATCCTGCCTATCTTCCTGGCTATGCGATTAATTCTGTTTTACGCATGTTAATTGCTTTGTTGGCTTCTCTTATATTTACTTTTACGGTAGCAGCCTTAGCTGCAAAAAATAAGCATGCTGAAAAATTTATTTTACCGATGTTAGATATTTTGGAATCGGTGCCAATTTTGGGATATTTGTCTATTAGTATTCTGGCTTTTATTCAGTTATTCCCCAATAGTTTATTAGGTCCGCAATTGGCAGCCATTTTCGTGATTTTTACCTCGCAGGTTTGGAATATGACTCTCAGTTTATATCAATCGCTTAAGACTTTACCAAGCGATTTAAAAGATACCGCTGCGGTTTTTCAGTTGAATGCTTGGCAAAAATTTTGGCGTGTGGAGGTCCCTTATGCAATGCCGAGTCTATTATGGAATACCATGATTTCGATGTCAGCGGGTTGGTTTTTTGTCGTGGCCTCTGAGGCCATTTCGGTATCTAATCAGGAGATTTTATTGCCTGGAATAGGATCCTATATTAGTCTTGCTATCCAAGAAGCGAATTTAGGAGCCGTTTATTATGCCATTGGGGCAATGTTTTTGATTATTTTACTCTATGATCAATTGTTGTTTCGACCGCTATTAGCTTGGATGGAGCATTTTAAAGCAGAGCGAGATGAAAATCCTCCTCTACATTCTTGGTTTTATAATTGGTTAGTGAAACCCCATTTTTTTAAAGGCAAAGGTATTGTTCAATATTCAATGAGCGATGCTTGGCTAAGGCTAAGAGGGCTCAAGTTAAGAGGCTTCGAGTTAAAAGGCCTCAAGTTAACAGGCCTGAAGTTAACAGGCCTTGAGTTAAGAAGATTCAGATCAGAAAAAGATCCTAGAAAAAATTCGAGTACAGATCAGCCTAATTCACGAGGAAAGTTAAGTTTTTTTGCTGATTTTTCATGCGAGTCAAGCAGTTCTGTTTCTGGAATTCTAGTTTTTCTATGGTATGTTATTTTATGGTTGTCTGTGGTTGTTGCTTCAATGTTGTTATTCCAATTTATCACGGAAACCATCAGTTCTGCAGAGATATTGCAGGTTTGTTATTTAGGCGCTGTCACTCTCTTCAAAATTATTATTTTAATTGTGATTGCTTCTTTTATTTGGATTCCGGTCGGTGTGTGGATAGGATTAAATCCTAAAATTCGAGAATTTTCCCAACCCATCATTCAATTTTTAGCCGCTTTTCCTATTAATTTAATTTATCCTATCGCGGTTACTTTGATTTTATATTATAACCTGAATGTTGAAATTTGGACTACTCCCTTAATGATCTTAGGGACACAATGGTATATTTTGTTTAACGTTATTGCTGGCGCGGCAACCATTCCTAGAGATTTACAATTGGCAGTCAAAAATTTTGGGTTAAGTTCTTGGTTAAAATGGAAGCGTTTAATTTTACCTGTTATTTTTCCTTATTATGTAACAGGCGCAATGACTGCAGCAGCCGGTTGTTGGAATGTGAGTATTGTTAGCGAAGTATTAGCCTGGGGTGATGAAAAATTAGTGGCCACTGGTTTAGGAAGCTATATTACGGAGCATACTGCGGTTGGTGATTTCCCTCGAATTGTTTTGGGAATTGCGGTGATGTGTTGTTATGTGGTTTTAATTAATCGTCTACTTTGGCAAAGGCTATACCATTTGGCGACTAGTCGCTTTGCATTAGAATCATAATCACTACAAAGGAGTCAATGAGTTAATCATTCATTGGAGCAAAACCTTGAGTCGAAGAGGGGGGTTGTATTTTTTTCACAGCGCATTGCAATGACTAAACGGCGTCATAATGCAGCAAACAAATTCTCCCGAGCTTCGTATCTTTGAAAAAAAGACAAAAAACTCGGGAGGAAATGACTACATGACACTGCATGATTAGAGGAGAGACTATTAAAGTTTAAAGAGGTATTTAAACTATTAAACGGTTTCCAACCAGTTCATCAGATAGTTGCTTTGCTGTTCAATCACTTTCGGATCTTTGAAGGTCATGGTTAATAAACAAATGCCTTGCAGGCCAGAAAGCAAATTTAAAGCCAAGGTTTCAGAGCGTTCGCCTTTACCGAGATCTTTAAACTGAGTTTCAGACCATTTGAGCACATCTTTCAAGAGTTCAGAAGCTGCCAAAGCAATTTCACCTGTCTGACGACATAATTCTTGGCAAATACTGCCCAGCCAGTCACCGAAAGTAGCAGTTTGGGAGCCTTCAATGGAAAGGTGTGTAATCAGTGATCTTAAACGTCCCTTGCTATTTAAGGTATTCCACTCAGAAAATTGTGCTTGGATCATTTGTCGACGACGAGCGATGACTGCCAACACGATAGATTCTTTAGATTTGAAATAATAATAAACATTACCTAACGGTACATCTGCTAATGCTGCGATATTGGCTAATGTAGTGACATTGACGCCTTGTTCATAGAAGAGCTTATCAGCAGCTTCTACGAGTCGAATGCGTTTATCTGTTCTTTTGTTCATGTAGAGTTCCCCTTTTTCTGTGTAATTACATTTGGATACTTGAATAACTTTAACAAGATGCTATTATACAAACTATTTCATTATGTTCAATACTGTACAAAGGTATAACTTCTGACTTAAGTTAATAAACTATTATACATATATACAGGTTTCTATCAGAATTATTTATGGTAGAGTATAAAAAAGTCATTATTTGTAATCCTCCCATTTTTTCTGAGAAAATCCATTTTATGAGATGAATTTTTAATTAAAAGGTAGTAGTAAGGTAGTAGTAAGGTAGTAGTAATAAGGTAATAGTAAGGATAAAAGCTATGGAAAACCAATCTATGCAGAAGGTACCTATGACTGTCCAGGGTGCCGAAAAATTGCGTGAAGAACTGCAGCAATTAAAAACAGTCGCTCGACCAGCCGTCATTGCAGCCATAGCGGAAGCTAGGGCTCATGGAGATTTACGGGAAAATGCAGAATATCAAGCTGCTAAGGATCAACAAGGTTTTATTGAGGGAAGGATTCGAGATATTGAAGGCAAATTGTCGAATTCACAAATTATTGACTTAAGCACCATGAATAATGAAGGCAAAGTCATTTTTGGTGCCTATGTTCGATTAATTAATCTAGACACTGAAGATAAGGTCCAATATCAAATAGTGGGCGATGACGAGGCAGATTTAAAAGAACATAAAATTTCTGTTCATTCTCCCATTGCTCGTGCATTGATTGGTAAGCGAGAGGGGGATTACATTGACGTGAAAGCTCCAAGCGGTTTAATTTCTTATGAAATTGCCAATGTTTATTATGTTGTTTAATAAAATGTTTATTATGTTGTTTAATAAGTAGTATTTCTATTTTTTGTCTTCCAGTATGTGAGCAATTTTTAAAGAATTTTTAAAGCGAGATTGCCCAAAAATGGGTGTTCGTGGATGAATCGTAAATGCTTGCCTCTATTCTGCGTTCTCTCGATAAAAAATAGCGATATGGCCAATAATCTTAAGACAAGTCGCATTAAGTTCACTGGACAAATTTTGAGTAATTGCTAGACGATCTTCTTTATTTTCGGCATTAATTCTTATTTTTATCAGTTCATGGATTTTTAAAGCTTCATCCATTTCAAGGCTAACAGCCTTAGTGAGGCCTTTCTGTCCAATCATGACCACTGGACTTAGAACATGAGCTTTCGCAATGAGAGGGGAGTGACATAGTGTATAATGCTCCAGAAGGTTAAATTAAAATATAAAATATTGAGGGAAATCAGGATACAATAAAATACTCTAGATATATAGAGGGACTGTCATAAATATCCAGCAATACAATACCCAAGGCAAAAACAAATGGCTAAAGTAAGAACAAAGAGCAGCTCTCGCTGGTTAGAAAGACAGCATGCTGATCCATATACCCAACAAGCGAGGAAGCAAGGCTATCGGGGACGAGCAGCTTTTAAATTATTAGAGATTCAAGAGCGAGATAAAATATTAGCGAAAGGGATGAGAGTGGTGGATTTGGGTGCTGCCCCAGGCGGTTGGTCTCAAGTGGCCATAAAAATTTTAGGGTCATCAGGACAATTGATCGCTCTAGATAAATTACCTATGGAATCTTTAGCTGGGGTCGATATAGTGCTAGGAGACTTCCAAGAACAGGAAATTATGGATGAATTAAGACTGCGATTGAATAATCAAGCGGTCGATCTTGTAATTTCAGATATGGCCCCCAACTTAAGTGGTATAAGCTCGGTTGACCAACCGCGCTCTATGGGGCTTGCAGAGCTGGCTTTGGATTTTGCCCAAGAAGTGTTAAAAGTAGAGGGTAACTTCTTAGTAAAAGTCTTTCAAGGCGAAGGTTTTGAAGCATATTGGTCTATGCTTAAAAGACAATTTAAACAAGTGGTCATTCGTAAGCCAAAATCTTCTCGTCGAGAATCACGAGAGATTTATGTTCTAGCGAAAGGATTTAAAGGGTTTATCCCAGAAAAAGCTAAGGGGTTCTAATCTTGAACGATATGCTTAAAAATCTCCTATTATGGTTAGTCATTGCATTAGTGCTGATGTCTGTTTTTAGTAATTTTGGGCCTCCTCCAAAACAAGTCACAAAACTTGCCTATTCCCAATTTATGGAAAAAGTTAAATCTGGGGACATTAAGCAAGTCACTGTCGATGAAAATAGAAATATGAGCGGGTTAACTCAAAATGATAAGGCCATTTCAACTTTTATTCCCCCTTTATCCGAATCTGATAAGCAAGCCATGATTGAAAGTGGCGTTGTGATTCGAGGTAAACCTACCGAGCAACCCAGCCTATTAATGAATATTTTTGTCAGCTGGTTCCCCATTTTGCTCTTTATCGGGGTATGGATATTTTTCATGCGCCAAATGCAAGGGGGCGGGGGTGGCCGAGGTGCTATGTCTTTTGGACGTAGTCGGGCTCGTCTTTTGGGCGAAGATCAAGTCAAGGTGACTTTTGCGGATGTTGCTGGCATTGAAGAAGCTAAAGAGGAAGTGCAGGAATTAGTCGAGTTTCTACGGGATCCGGCGAAATTCCAGAGTTTAGGTGGGCGAATTCCACGTGGTGTGTTAATGGTTGGACAACCAGGGACTGGAAAAACTTTACTGGCCAAAGCCATTGCTGGTGAAGCTAAAGTGCCTTTCTTTACTATATCGGGTTCTGATTTTGTGGAAATGTTTGTCGGGGTAGGGGCTTCTCGTGTACGAGATATGTTTGAACAAGCTAAAAAACATGCCCCCTGTATTATCTTTATTGACGAAATTGATGCAGTGGGACGTCATCGTGGCGCTGGTTTAGGCGGAGGGCACGATGAGCGAGAACAGACCCTCAATCAATTACTGGTTGAAATGGATGGTTTTGAAGGTAATGAGGGCGTTATCGTAATAGCTGCCACCAACCGAGCCGATGTGTTAGATCCGGCATTACTAAGACCCGGACGTTTCGATCGCCAAGTGGTAGTCGGATTACCTGATGTACGTGGACGTGAACAGATCTTAAAAGTTCATATGCGAAAAGTGCCCGTCTCAGAGGATGTCGATGCGCGAGTCATTGCCCGTGGTACCCCTGGATTTTCGGGTGCAGATTTAGCCAATTTGGTGAATGAAGCCGCTTTATTTGCTGCTCGAGGCAATAAGCGTAAAGTCGAGATGCAGGAATTTGAAAAAGCCAAAGACAAACTTTTAATGGGCGTAGAACGCCGTTCTATGGTGATGAGTGAATCAGAACGTAAATTAACGGCTTATCATGAAGCAGGTCACGCGATAGTGGGGCTTTCATTACCCGAAGAACATGACCCCGTTTATAAAGTGAGTATTATACCAAGAGCGCAAGCTTTAGGGGTGACGGTATTTTTACCGGAAGGAGATCGCTACAGTTATAGCAAACTTCGTTT
>Ga0207050_1086_pt2 | contig 15115 bp, 16 predicted proteins | sample Alteio_BWMinCont_64_FD_153291 | JGI IMG/M metagenome (GOLD analysis project Ga0207050, IMG submission 153291) | Enriched cells from forest soil in Barre Woods Harvard Forest LTER site, Petersham, Massachusetts, United States -... | ecosystem: Environmental > Terrestrial > Soil > Temperate forest >...
GCGCTGCACTATCCGTCACAACGGGTAGCAACGAGGCTCGGCGGCTTTCGCCGGGTTCCATAATTCCGTCGCAGGAGGCAGCCAGCCTGGATGCGATAACCGACAAAATGGCAGGCGTCGCCGACAACGCCAACGAGTTGATTACAGAAGTGCGCGGCGAACTGCAAGGAGTCGGCGGGGATGCGCGCACGTTGCTGGCAAATCTGAACACTATTGCCGGCCAAGCCAATCAGCAGAAGATCCAAGCGGCTCTGGATAATGTCAACACGATGCTGGCGACCGAGCGGCCCAAGATCGACCGTCTTACCGATCAGTTGAATGCACTGAGCCAGCACGCTGACGAAACGATTCAAAACGTGAACGGTACGGTCAACGATCTGCGCCAACCAATCCGCGAAGACCTCGCTCAACTCCAGAGCACTTTGCTCCAAACGAAGCAATTGCTGGCTGAGATGCAAGTTCTCGTACGGGCGAATGACTACAAGATTGATGACACGATTGAAAACCTGCGGACGGCGACGGAAAACCTGGGCCAGCTGACCGAGTCGGTGAAACAACAGCCGTGGAGCCTCATTCGGATCAAACAGCCGGAAGACCGGAAGTTGCCCAAATGAATTATTCGGATTGAGGAATAAGCACCTTACGCACGCTGTAGCGGAGGCTAAATATGAAGCGAACTCACATCACGACCGTGCTTGCACTTTTCAGTCTGATCATCCTGGCCGGGTGTTCAGGCAAGATGCGCCATCCGAGTTACTACACGCTCAATCTTCCGGCCCCACCTGATCCCCCAGCGGCTGAAAACGCCAAGGCAACAGTGGCGATTCGTGAGTTCAGCGCGCCTGCCTACCTTCGCCGTGGGGCGATTGTGTTTAAGACGTCGCCGGAATCGGTCGGTTTCTATGCATACCACCGCTGGGCTGTTGATCCATGCGAGTTTGTGACCGACTCGATGAGGGATCGCCTTAGTGCTACGGGACTCTTCGCACACGTGAAGCGTTATGACGGTCGACCTGACGCCGAATACCTCGTGAGCGGACGATTGGAAAAGCTCGAGGAAATTGACTACGAAGGTGGCGTCAAGGTTGTGGTGTCGATCTCCGCCCAGATGATCAGGTTAGATACCGGCGCGACTGTATGGACTAAGGCTGTTTCGAAAGTTGGGAACGTCGACAAGAGAGATGTACCTGCCGTGGTGTCAGCCATGAGCAACACGATGGATCTTGCCATGCAGGAATTGCTTACGCCGTTGCCCGTTGAGTCTCGTTCCGCGGTGCTGAAGCGGAACTAGCATCGTCGTAGTCAGGCGCACATACGGCAGGTTCGACCAAAGGTTCGATTCGATAGAAAGATCGCGGACGCGGTGTAGGCCGAAGCTCTCAAGCGTGAAAGGATGCGAATGAAGGCACTTGTGGTTAACGCGCTGGGTCGAGGATTCGACTACGAGGACGGTCAGATCGCCCAGCCGATAGGACGCGAGGCTCTGATCAATGTGCAGGCATCTGGGCTGTGTCACACCGACCTGTTATTCGCTACTCACAATATCGTTCCTACGCCAGCGGTGCTCGGTCACGAGGTTGCGGGGATCGTGGCTGCAGTGGGTCCGGATGTCACCCAACTCCGCGTTGGAGATCACGGTGTAGGTTCCCTCGCCCAGTCATGCGGAGCCTGCGCTCGATGTTTGTCTGGCCGCCCATTCCAGTGCAAGCATCCGGAAGCGACGCTACGCCGACCGGGCGATCCCCCCCGCCTGAGCCGTAACGGCGCCGCCCTTTTCCAGGGCTTTGGGCTGGGCGGCTTCGCCGAACGCGCGCTGATCCACGAAAACCAACTCGCCGTGGTACCCAAGGAACTTCCGTTCCCCCAGGCTGCTCTCCTCGGTTGCGGCGGTGTAACGGGCGCTGGTTCTATCTTGAACACCGCGAACGTAAGCGCTGGGGACACGGTCGTCATCTTCGGCGCAGGAGGGGTTGGGCTCAACGCTGTCAGCGGCGCGCGCATCGCTGGAGCGACGAGGATCATTGTTATTGACATCAAGGCGAAGCGACTCGACGAGGCCAGACGATTCGGTGCGACTGAGGTCATAGACTCCACGAAAACCGACCCGGTGAACGCCATTCGCGATCTCCTTCCGGGAGGAGCGGACCACGTCTTTGACTTCGTGGGGCAGAAATCAGTTGCTGAACAGGGAATGGCAATGCTCGGTGTCGGCGGCGGACTTTACCTGGTCGGGGTGGCGACTCCCGATGTCGAGTTCGGGGTGAACATCTTTAGCGCGATCGGGGGGCAGAAGCGCGTCCAAGGCGTGAACTTCGGCTCAACCACTGCCAAGCGCGACATCCCGATGTACGCCGAGCTGTACATGCAAGGCCGGATGAACTTGGATGATCTCGTTTCGAAAACAATCTCGCTGCGCGACGTGAACGAAGGTTACGCGGCGCTAAAGGACGGCTCGCTCACGCGCGTAGTCGTTACTTCGTTCTAACTACAATTCGCCCTATAAGGAGAAACGCGATGCCAGCGATCATGGACAAAGCCACGATTAAGACACTCACGACACACTACATTGATGGAGCGTTCGTTGAATCCCATGGCCGGCAAGTCATGGACGTTATCAAACCGACCAACGGGCAAGTGATCGCCCGCGTCACGCTCGGAGATGAGGAAGATACGCGGCGCGCGATCGGCGCGGCCAAGCGCGCGTTCGCCGATTTTGGCCGGACGACAAAGGAAGAGCGCTTGCGTTACTTGCGCCAGCTCCATGAGGCGGTCGCAGCCCGCGTGGATGAATTGACGGCCCTGATGATTGAAGAATACGGCGGAGTCGCCCGCTTCGCCCGCCTCATTGTCGAGTCAGGCGTCAACGCTTTTGCCGCGGCGGAGAAGGCACTTCAAGAGCTCCCGTTGAAAGAAAGCTGGGGCAAGACGACGGTCACGATGGAACCAGTCGGAGTTGCCGGCCTAATTACAGCATGGAACGCGAACGCTCTGTTCATTTGCCTGAAGCTTGCATCGGCTATCGCGGCTGGCTGTACAGTCGTGCTCAAGCCCAGCGAAATGAGCCCGCTGCAAACCCGCGCAATGGTTGAGGCTGTGAACGAGGCCGGACTACCAAAGGGTGTCTTCAATGTGGTGACAGGTCTCGGCACCGTCGTCGGCGCTGAGATGGTGCGCAATCCGGATGTGGCGAAGATATCGTTCACGGGTTCAGTTGCTGTCGGAGAACAGATCATGCGCGACGGCGCCGCGACGATGAAGCGGGTCACGCTCGAACTCGGTGGAAAGTCCCCCACAATCCTGCTGGATGACGCCGCGCTCGACAAGGCCATCCCGACGGCTCTTATCTTGGCCTTCTTGAACAGTGGTCAAGCTTGCGCCGCAGGAACGCGGCTTCTCGTGCCCAAAAGCCGGCTCGACGAGGTGAAGCGAGCCATACGGGATGAGATGCGTAACTACACGGTCGGCGATCCCGCGGATCCCAACATTATGGTTGGACCGATGGTGTCGCAAAAACAGTACGAGCGCATCGAATCCTACATTCGCAAAGGCATTGAACAAGGTGCGGAGGTGCTGGTCGGTGGAGAAGGCCATCCGAAGGGTCTTGAAGCGGGCTTCTTCGTGAAGCCCACGGTGTTTGTCAATGTGAAAAACGACATGACGATTGCCCAGGAGGAGATTTTCGGCCCCGTGCTCAGCGTGATTGCTTACGACTCCGAGGATGAAGCGATCCGCATTGCCAACGACTCCAAATATGGTCTCCACTCTGCTGTCCTGGGGACAGACCTCGATCGCGCACGGCGCGTGGCTTCTCAGCTGCGAGCCGGTCGCGTCGTGATCAATACCATGACGGACGATCCCCAGGCACCCTGGGGCGGATTTAAGTATTCCGGCGTCGGCCGCGAATATGGCAAATACGGAATTGAGGCGTTTCTTGAGCCAAAGGCGATTCTTGAGTAATCGCTCTTGCTGATGAAATAAGAGGACGAATTCATGAGCAAACACGTCAGCATCTCCCCAAATGAAGCCGCGGACCGGCTCGCCATCCGCGAACTGGTTGAGGCCTATGCACACTGCGCTGATCGCCGCGATGCGAAAGGTCAGATGGCTCTTTTTACCGCAGATACGCACTTCGTGGTCTACATGAACGCAAAGGATCCCAATCCATCGCAGGAACTGCGCTCGCGCGAGCAGCTTGCTCCAGTCTTTGCCGATCTGAACAAGTACGCTGCCACCATGCACTTCCTTGGACAGACGACGATCCTCACGCTGACCAGCAATCGAGGCACAGGGGAAACTTATTGCATGCCCCATCACCTCACTATCGAAGGTGGAAAGCGACAGTTGATGATCGCTGCGCTTCGCTATTACGACACATTTGTGAAGGTAGACGGTGAATGGTTATTTGCGGAGCGCCTGTTTTACGTTGACTGGCTGGAACAGCGCGGACTGTCATGAACATTACTTGCGCGGACGATGAGGGCGCGCGCTCGACCGTGATCGCCGCTGGCCAAGGAGATCGGATTCGAGGGCGTGGATGCTGACCTCGGTAAACTAACTTGCCGGATCAGGATTTGGCAGAGCCTTGATCGGGGCTGTCAAACTCAAACGAAAAGAGGAAAGCCGTGATTGACCATATTTATCTCCCCGTCTCTGACCTGAAACGGTCGAGCGAATTCTACAAGAAGCTGCTTGAGCCGCTTGGCATCGACATGCCCTACAAGCTCGATCAACCTCCCCTGCGCGGTTTCGCTATCAATAGCAATCCGGGTTTCTGGCTGAAGAATGGCGAAGTCAGCAAAGACCTCTACGTCGCATTCACCGCCAAGAGCGCGGACGCTGTCAGGGCCAGCTACAAGGCGGCGATAGACGCGGGAGCAACTTCAAATAAGAAACCGAGCCTTCGGCCCGAATGGCGTGCCGAGTACTTCGCGGCAAACATCGGCGACCCGGACGGATACAACATCGAGATTGCCTATAAGCCTTGGCTCTACAAACAAAAGGTACGAGCGCAATAGCGAGGCTGAGGCGAGTGCGCGTTGTTGAGGTTTTCTCATTGAACGTAAGACTTCAATCGCGACCAGACTTGTTGCTCCTCCTGTCCTTGCTAATGGCGATTCTGTTGACTCCGGTGTTAAACCAGGATAATTGGAGGCGGCTGGTGCTCGTGGCCGTCACCTTCATACCGATTCTCTTATCCATTGTCCGGTTGTCGCAGATCAAAAGGTGGGTGTGGCCGTCGGTTCTGTTGGCATTGGGCAATGCGGTTTTTGTGGTGGCGGGCAATACGTTCCCGAACCCAACACTGACCGGAATTCGATGGGCATTTCTCGCTGCCTTCTTCGGGCTCACGGCCACAGGTCTTTTCTCATATCTCAGGAATTCTCGTTCGGTCGCTCAGGCGGAGCTCTACACGGCTGTCAACATCTACTTATTGCTTGGGTTGCTGTGGGCGGCGATTTATCTGGCGATAGACGCTTTCTCTCCGGGTTCGATCCAGATTGGAAGTCACTCAGCCGACCGTCAGACCGAGCTGCTTTATTTCAGTCTGATAACGCTCTCTACCGTCGGATACGGCGATATCGTGCCGCTCAGCGGGATGGCCCGCATACTAACGGCACTGGAAGGAGTGACGGGGGTTCTCTACATAGCGACTACGGTGGCGGTTTTGGTAGGCAGGTTCAGGAACGAATCTTGGGAGTGACAGCGCTGGTTCGAGAACCGCGAAATTTATGACAACTACAAACCAGGCGTCTTTGGATGCGCCGATAACCAATCCAGCGGTCGGCCAAAAAAGTCTTGTCGTTGTGGGCGCGACTGGAATGGTCGGCGGCTACGCTCTTCGCTATGGGCTCAACAATGCCGCCGTGAATAGCGTGACTTCGATTGGGCGCAAGAAGCTCGGCATCAGCCACCCAAAGCTCAAAGAGGTCTTGCACCAAAACTTCGCAGACTGTTCCGCGCTTTCAGATGTACTCTCGGGTCAAGATGGGGCGGTCTTTTGCCTCGGAACCTACACTGGCTCGGTGTCGGACGTGGAACTCCACAGAATAACCGTGGACTATACCGTCGAGTTCTCACGTGTTCTCCGCGGTAGCAGCCCCGGTGCTGCGTTCTCATTCCTGAGCGGAAGCGGCGCCGACCCGACAGGACGAAGCCGGCTTGCGTTCGCGCGCTACAAGGGAGAGGCTGAGAAGGCATTGCTCGCGGGTGGCTTTCCGCGCGTTTATCTTTTCAGGCCCGCGTATATCTACCCCGTCGGCCCGCGGAACGAACCGAACTTCAGCTACCGGCTGTTGCGCACGGTCTATCCGGTATTCCGGGTGCTGTTCCCGAACCAGGTCATTCGCGCCGATGATCTGGCCCGCGCCATGGTGGATCTTGTGCTGCGACAGACGCACGAGCGCCAAGGCTTGATTTTGGAGAACCGCGATATCCGAGCCATGGTCGAGTCGCATGTGCCCCTCGGGAATCGCGTTACGTGAAAAACGCGGTTTCAATGAGGACTCAGGAAGTGAATCACAAATTGAGGTCATGAGGTTGAGGACGGAAGAATCGCGTACGTTGGAAGCGTAAAAGACGACACAAAGGAAATTCTAGGTCGCGAGCCATTGTCGTGAATGGCTTCGATGCTGCGAATAGATTCTCTAGACGCCATCCGGCGAATCCAACGGGTGCAGGCCGTCACAGTCGCTTGGATGAGCGTAGAAGCGGCAGTAGCTCTCTTCGCAGCGTGGCGGGCGACTAGCCCTGCCCTCCTCGCATTCGGTGGAGATAGCGCCATCGAACTTCTCTCAGCGGTGGTAGTGCTGTGGAGGTTTCGCGTCAGTGATGCTTACGAGGACGCGGAAAGGCAGGGCTGCCCGTGTCGCGGGAGGTTTGTTGTTCGCTCTAGCTGCCTTTGTTGCCGTCACTTCGATCGCGAGTCTACTGGGGTATGGCGAACCCAAACCAACATTTCTGGGAATAACCATTGTGGTTGCAGCAGGCGTCATCATGCCGTGGCTAGCGAAAGAGAAGCGGCGGCTGTCAGGAGCTATAGGCAGTGCCGCGTTGAGGGCGGACGCCGCTCAGTCGGCGCTGTGTGCTTACCTCTCGCTCATCGCCTTGGCGGGACTGGCGATCAACGCCATCTGGCGCGTCGCGTGGGCTGACCCGATTGCGGCTTTAGTCGTTCTGCCGCTCATCGCCTGGGAGGGTCGGGAAGCCATGCGTGGGAGGACCTGCGATTGTTGCTAGTTTCGCCCCGAACCCGTGACCCAAGGAGCGTCATGCCAAATCGAGTTCCATCTGATCTGCTGCGTGCGTGGAATTTTGAGGTCAAAGGGGAGTTGTGAGTCTGGGCTTTGTAATTAGCGAGTGGCGGACCGCATTCTGTTCTCGTGCGTGACATGTCCTAGCTGTAGGGACTGGGTTGTCGTTCAGGTGAGCTCACTGCCGATGGCCGCAATAAAGGTAGGCTCAAAAGCACCGCGCGACACAAAACACAAAAGACCGACAACGGATATGACTGCGGCGAGCCGCGCTCTCAAAGGGATGTTCATCTCATCTACCGATCAATTCCCGTGTGATCTGCACCGTCAAATTGCATGATTTAGAGCTCGCGGTTGAGCCCCACTGGTCGTCCGGTCACCTCTTGGCGACACTGCCGGCCAGTCTCCTCTCCATGCGTCAGGGGCTGTGGCGTTTAAGTACCTGATGCTGCGTAGGAGAAAACTTATGAGTGCCACGAGCAACAGGATCAGCGCGCCGCCTGTCCACCAAAGCCGCGCAGAGCGCCCTCGAGTTGGCCGCTGCGTGTCAATGGCGCCGGTCACCAACACTCCTAATCACTGTGCGGCGAGCTTCCGCGTCGATCGCAAACAGCTCGTCCATCTGCGCCACAATTGCAGCTGCAACGGTCTCGGGGATTCAGTTGCACAACCTCGAAAAACTGTCTTCTGGCATGGGCCCAACAAGCATGTGAATTCGAACTCTTTTGCGCACTGCTTGCAAGAAATTTTTATTGTCTTGAACTTGCCCCATGTCATTGATTTTCATGTCCCCCCTAATTCCTGTGGTGAGCCGGCTCACACTTCACTGGTGCATCAAAGACGGCGTGACCACGTGGTGACTCCTGTGGGACGAAGCGTGTCGGACGGCGGACATTTGGTCCGCACGTTGTTGAAGTGGCAATCTCATCAACCTCAGTTTCGCAGCATTTAATGACTTCCGCCGTTTCTCCTGCTCAATCGCACTTTGGCAAGCGCTTTGCATGTGTTAAGCGTGAATGCCAAACGGCAAACTTACAACGAGGAGAAAAGTCATGAAGAAACCAATTACGTATCTGATAAGCATGTTGTTTGCAGTTCTCGCCATTTCTTCCTCTTCAGCTTCCGCAGCTGATCAGGAGAAAGACAAAGATCGTTTACAGAACAGCGGCACAGTATTGAAGGAGATTCTCGATGTTCCCGACGAAATCCCACAGAACTTGCTCGACAAGGCCGATTGTGTGGTTGTCTTTCCGTCCGTCCTGAAAGCTGCATTCATTGTTGGAGGAAGCTACGGCCGGGGCGCCATGTCCTGTCGCAGAGGCGAAGATTTTACAGGATCGTGGGGAGCTCCCACCATGATGGCTCTTGAGGGCGGAAGCTTTGGTTTCCAAATCGGTGGCGAGGCAACAGACTTTGTGCTGCTGGTAATGAATGAGCGCGGTGCGGGCGGAATTCTCACCAGCAAGGTCAAGCTTGGAGCGGACGTGTCGGTTGCGGCAGGTCCCGTCGGCCGCACTGCTTCGGCAGAAACGGACGCCACCCTGCGTGCGGACATCTTGAGCTATTCTCGCGCCCGCGGAGCATTTGCAGGGGTCGCACTTGAAGGATCAACCATTCGCCCGGATGATGGCGCCAATAAACAGGTTTACGGAAAGGACATTCCCGCAAGGGAGATCGTACTGTCTCGGCATGAAGCCATCCCGTTAGCAGCTGAGAGAATGGTTTCGACACTGGATACCAAAACTCCAGGGCATAAGTCCTGACCCCGAGGAGAGAACTAGGTTGGCAGGGTATACGAAGGTTTTGATGAGTTGTGAGCATACAGAGGCATAGAGAAGAATTGGTATTCGTTCTCATGGGAGGCTTCTTAGCGGCGGATCTTCAGGGCCCTAGTGCCCGAGATTCGAAGGCTATGGAGCCTTTTGGCTGCGCCTGCAGCTTCTGCGAAGATTTGCTCGTTGCAGATGCTCAGAGCGCCATGAACATCGTGCATTGAGACACTGACCTTGATTTTGTGCTACCGCAATTGCGACAGCGGGTTCTGCTCCTGGGTGCGTGGGGAGCGTTGGTGAGAGGATCTGGAAATCCCCAGCTTTTGCATCTTATGGATCAGTGTAGTGCGCTTCAAACCAAGCTGCACGGCTGCTCCCTTCGGGCCGCCGATCACCCAACCGACCGATTCCAACGCGCGCAGAATCAGAATGCGTTCGGAGTCCTTTAGAGTGGTTGCGGCCGGAGAAGAAGCGGCACTCGAAGTCGAAGCGGAACCCGAAGTTGCCGCCGCCGGTAAAGGATTGGGGAGCACGCCATCGTTGGAAAGGATCACGGCACGTTCGATCAGGTTTTGCAGTTCGCGGATGTTGCCGGGCCACTGGTACGACGTGAACGCAGACATCGTGGTCGGAGGAATGTGATCGATCGGGCGGCTCATCCGGCGGCCATAGATCTCGACAAAATGCGCCACGAGTGCCGGAATGTCTTCGCGACGTTCACGCAACGGCGGCAACAGGACGGGAAATACGTTCAAGCGGTAGTAGAGATCGGTGCGAAACTCGCCCTGGTTCGACATCTCCAATAAATTACGATTCGTGGCAGCCACCAGCCGAACGTCTACCTGATGAGTGCGAGTGCTGCCCAAGCGCTCGAACTCCTGCTCCTGAAGGACGCGCAGCAACTTCGGCTGCAACGCCGGGGGAATATCCCCTATTTCATCCAGGAAAAGCGTGCCTTTGTCGGCTAGTTCGAAGCGGCCAATCTTTTGCGCGATGGCTCCGGTAAACGCACCTTTCTCATGGCCGAAGAGTTCACTCTCCAGCAGATCCAGCGGAATGGCCGCGCAATTCAGCCTTACGAAGGGTCGTCCGCAACGCGAACTGAGGTTGTGAATCGCGTGCGCGATCAACTCCTTGCCGGTGCCGGTTTCTCCTTGGATCAGAACGGTGGAATCCGTCGGCGCCACCCGTTCGACTTGTTCGAGCACCGACTCCAGAGCAGGACTATTGCCAATAATCTGCTCGAATCGACGCTCATAAGACGCTTGATCAACACTCCCGAATCTTTGGAAAGCTCCCACTAAGGACCTCCTGGCGCGCACGCGCTCTTTATCCGATCGGGCTCAATTCTCCAGGGCGGCTCGAACGCTGTCCAGCAGGACTTCATCGTCAAACGGTTTGGCCAGGAACTCCACCGCACCGGCTCTTAGCGCCTGCATCCGCATTTTTGTGTCGCCATGCGCCGTGATGAAGATGGTCGGGATTCTGTAGTGTTCAGCGTTGAGTTTGGCCTGTAGTTCCAGACCGGACATCCCCGGCATGCGAATATCTGCGATCAGGCATGCGGTCTGCTGCTGCTGGCCGGACTTCAGGAATTCTTCGGCTGAAGCAAACGCCTGTGACGGCAATCCGACGGATTTAAGCATGCCCAGCAATGCGCTGCGCATCAACTCATCGTCGTCGACAATCGTGACCAGTTTTGCCTTCGTCTGAGTAGCCATAGTTGCAAGGTATCCTTCCGCCGGCGACGGCGCAATCATGCTTTGGTATAAGGTCGATCATACCGGCCTGAAGCCGGTGGGAGGCTATCATGATCATTCATGGGCCTCGACTTTGGGAAGGGTCAAGTGAAAGCTTGCTCCGCGCGATGAGTTGCTGGCAGCCCACAAGCGACCGCCATGCGATTCCACAATAGATCGGCTGATGCGAAGTCCCATGCCGGTTCCATGAGGTTTGGTGGTAAAGAAGGAATCGAAAATCTGATCCGCCTGCTGCGCAGGCAGCCCCACTCCGGTATCGCTGACCGACACCACAAGTGCCTCGTTCTCGCCTGGTTGTGAGTGGATGGTGAGCTCACGCGTCCCATCGACGTCCCTCATCGCGTCAATACTGTTCATGATGAGATTCATCAGCACCTGCTGCAATTGCACACGGTCCCCCATGGCGCGGGGGATACCTGCGGCCAGTTCCGTCCGAACCGAAATGGAGTACCGTGCTGCTTCACTGCGAAGGAGGGCCACCATCTCTCGAATGACCTCGTTCATATCGACCGGCTCCCATTGCGGGTTAGCTTTTTTGAAAAGCAGGCGAGTTCGGCTGATGATCTCCGCCGCACGCGCCGCGTCTTTGACGACTCTCGATGCGGCCAGGCGAGCCTCTTGCAGATCGGGTTGATCGCGATTGAGCCAGCGCAGGCAAGTGTTCGCGTCGGTGACGGCGGCGGCAATCGGTTGATTCACTTCGTGTGCCAGGGAAGCAGTCAGCTCTCCCATCGTGGTGATGCGGTTGATGCGCGCAAGATCCGCCTGCGCCTGACGCAGAGCTTCTTCGGCCTGCCTGCGCTCGGTAATGTCGGTGGAGCTGCCAACAAATTGCACCAGATTCCCGGAAGCGTCCAAAACAGGATGTCCGACACTGTGGAGGTGTCTTATGGTGCCAGTGGGAATAAGAATTCGGTATTCAATGTCGTAATCCGACTTTTCGTTTATTGCACGATCTATTTCTTGCTGCCGCCTGGCTCGATCATCCGGATGAATGCGCTGTGATCGTTTGTTCCAAGCCGCCATGCCGTCTTTTTGATCGAAGCCATAGATGCGATACCATTCTTCGGATAGATGCAACGCGCGTCTCGCAGCTACGTCCCAGACCCAACTCCCAGTATGCGTGAGCTTCTGCGCCTCCGCTAAATAAGCTTCGCTCTGCCGGAGCTTCTCTTCAGCACGCTTGTGCTCCGTCACGTCCATCACGGTACCCACGTACTCAACGAGATCGCCCGATGGGTTGAAAACGGGGTGAGCGACGACGTGAATGTCTCTGATCTCGCCGTCGGGATGGATGATTCGGTAATCCGTCTCGTAGTCGACCTTCTCACGACCCGCTGCCGCCGATATTTCCCTGACCTTGCCTCGATCATCCGGATGGACACGCTGCAGGAATGTTTCAAATCGCGGCTGTCCGTCGTGCGGATCAAAACCTAGCACGCGGTAGCATTCTTCGGACCAGTACCTCATCTCGCCGGTGGCGGATACCCGCGCCCAGCTGCCAGTGTGGCTTAGTCTCTGCGCTTCTGCTAAGTATGCCTCGCGCTCCTGCAACTTCTCCTCGGTGTGCTTGCGCTCGGCGATCTCAAGGCTCAGTTCTTGATTGGCCCGAGTCAGATCGGCGGTTCGCTGTGCGACTCTGACTTCAAGTTCACTGCGTGCCCGGGTTAGCTCGATCATTAGCAGTGCAAAAATCACAAACACAAGATCATAGAGAGCACCAGACACCACGCCGCCTTCAGACCAACGGTAGTAACGCAGAAGTGAAGCGAGCACGGTTGCGACGATGCCCGGCTTAACGCCGCCATACCAAAACGTAATCGCGATTGCGGATAGCGCAAGTGCCGCAAACGGCTGCGGCAAGTGAAAGTATAGAAAAACACGCGCAAGGCCAAGAGCCGCGGCGATCGAGGCGAAGGCCAATCCGTAGCGTAGAGCCGCAGATGCCGCCGGCCGTGTAGTCCATCTTCCTGTAACGCGATCAGTCATCGGCGAAACTATCCCGTTCCGGATGCATCGGACTGCTATTTCTTGCCGGCGGGAATCTCAAGCTTCGCCGCCATTCTGACTAATTCCGCGAGCGATTCAGCCTGCATCTTGTGCATCACGTGACCGCGATGAATCTTCACGGTGATTTCGCTCGTCCCGAGGTCATACGCGATTTGCTTATTCAGCATGCCCGAAACCACCAGTCCCATGACTTCACGCTCGCGTGCGGTCAGCGACTGGTAGCGTTTTCGCAACTCGCCGAGCTCACTCTGTTGCTGGCGTGATGCGCGGTCACGGTCCAAAGCCTGGTGGATCGCATCCAGTAAATCCTGGTCCCGGAATGGTTTGGTCAGGAACTCGACCGCGCCGGACTTCATGGCCCTTACCGTCATCGGAATATCTCCATGACCTGTGATAAAGATGATGGGAATGTGTACGCCCGCTGCCGATAACTCGCGCTGAAAATCCAGGCCGTTAACTCCAGGAAGTCTCACGTCCAGGACAAGGCAACTTGGCGCGTCAGGGCGCTCGCTGTGCATAAACTCTTGCGGTGTCCCGAAAATCTCGGCACGCAAGCCAACCGACTTCAACATGCCCTGTATCGAGGTACGTACCAGTACATCATCATCGACGACGAACACCGTAGGGGCTGTAGGCGTCATTCATACGCCTCGGGCGGCTGCGAGCAATCCGAAGAGATTTTACGCTCATTGCGTGGCTCGAAGCCGAAGATTTCGGGGGAAAGAACGTCCGGCGCTATGAGGCGACAGGCTCTATAGTCAACAAATATTTTTAATGCGGAAGCAAGTTTATCTTTCCTCACACACGTGTCTGTCCGTTCCATTGAGCTGTCAATCTGGTGACCGCACAGCACGATTACGGGAACGCATGGTCGAATTTGCCTTAGGCTGTGCGCTAAGTCAAAGCCGGCCCGCTCTCTCGCATCCTGGTCAAGCACGACAGCAGCGACTGAATGCATCACGTATAACAAGGCGACTCCTTCAATTGGACTGTCTGTAGTCACGACCTCATAGCCTTTTTCCTTGAGTGCAACCAATAGTGAAGGGCTACTATTCGCCCGGTCGGATAAGTAGAGAATTGTGTTGTGCTCCATCATTTTGCCCCCATTGCGCCACGCACCAACATTGCGTCTTTCTTTCGCAGTCTGATTAAGGCACGGCAGACACCAAATCGAGCCCGGATGGGCACTGGAGTAGATCGACGGACTGTTGGAGCACACGGGCAAATGGATCCATCCACTTAACAACGCGGGCCCTCGAATTTACTTGGGGCAGTTATTTCGATCAGAAAAGATGGACCCTCTGCGCCGTCCAAATATCGACGCGCTATCAACCTGCCGACACTCGCGACGTCATTGGGTTGCACTGCCGAACCACAAAATCCTGGAAAGCCTTGTGCCGGTGCGAGGTTAGGGTTTGGATATCCGCATGCAATCAGTCGAGATGACGTAGCCGGCAAGACTGGAGCAACCCGAATGAATCCCCTCGATCCATTCTGGCCGTCACAGCGAACGTGGCTACGTCAAGAATTGCAGTGCCAGCGGTCAGAGAAGCGAAAAAAAGGAAGGAACGAAAATGGCGAATCAAAAAAGCAACAAGTGCGCACACATACCGTGCCTGTGCGATGTAGCGGATGGCCAGGAGTACTGCGGAGAAGCCTGCCGTGCCGCGGGAAGTGAGGAAGTGGAAATCGCGTGCCAATGCAGCCATCCTGCATGTCCGCTCACATTTTGGCAGTCGGCGCCTCGAAGCGCCGCTGATCTGGCAAGTTGAGAACGACAGTTTGCAGCGACGCGCGTCACCTAAAGGGAAAGATCCGCCGTTGATCGACGATACGGTCGGGTCGAAGGAGAATCGATCATGAAATTCATAAAACAGAGTTTGTCACTTTTTCTCTCATGTTGCCTGCTAGTAGCCACTGCACCGGGAGGGTTCGCCGCGCAGGCGGACCAGTCCGCCACAGAACCAGCGGTTCAGCCCGCACAACAGACGTTAGAACAGCTGCAGCAACTCGTGGCCCCGATCGCATTGTATCCGGATGCCTTGGTGGCACAGATGCTTGCGGCGGCAACCTATCCCGACCAAGTTGTAGAAGCGGACCGCTGGTTGCAACAACATACCGATCTCAAGGGTGAGCAACTCGGTAAGGAGGTTGATAAGCAGCCATGGGATCCCAGTGTGAAGGCCCTCACCGAGTTTCCTTCGGTGCTGGCCAACATGGACAAGAACCTCTCCTGGACCTCATCACTCGGCGATGCTTACGTCAATCAGCAGCAGGATGTGATGAATGCCGTTCAGGTAATGCGCGACCGCGCGCAAAAGGC
>Ga0207050_1101_pt1 | contig 14916 bp, 10 predicted proteins | sample Alteio_BWMinCont_64_FD_153291 | JGI IMG/M metagenome (GOLD analysis project Ga0207050, IMG submission 153291) | Enriched cells from forest soil in Barre Woods Harvard Forest LTER site, Petersham, Massachusetts, United States -... | ecosystem: Environmental > Terrestrial > Soil > Temperate forest >...
GCAAAATGCCGGCTTTAAATTTCTTTTCGGCATCGACAATCATGGGTTGACCACGTTCTTTTAACAATAGACGAGTACGAGAAGCTAGGAGATCTACATCGGTCCCCACTAAAATATCTCGTACTTCCTCATCAAAAACCAAATATTCTCGTAAGGCAATGCGTTTGCCATCCGTACTGGGGGCGAGTCGTTGCCAGATAACTAGCCTGAGCGTTTCAATAATATCTAAAGCTCGACCATGACGTTCTTCAGCTGGAAAAGTAGAGATCATTCGTCGTACTGCATCGGCAACCCCGTTACTATGGACTGTTGTATAGACTGGGTGACCGGTTAAGGCGGCGTCGATCACGGCTGCGATAGTTTCAACGTCTCTTGCTTCACCCACTAAAATTAAGCGAGGTTTGCGACGTAGAGCGTTACGTACGCCAGCAGCGAAGCTGGGTAAATGACGAGGAATTTCGGCTTGGCTCATCAAAGAGCTAGGGCTTTTCACCATATCGTAAACAAATTCAATTGGAGATTCGTAGGTGAGCATTTTTCGATTGCCATCTGGTTGTTCTAGTAGTGATTTAATAATGGATGCCAACAAAGTACTTTTACCTGAGCCTGTAGGACCTGTCACCACGACGCTTCCTTGTTCTGGTGCCATGGCGGATATAATTTCAGGTTCTAAGTTCATCGTGGAGATATCGGGGGGTGCTGTAGGAATGGTACGAATGGTGATTTGTATTCCATCGTGTCCTTCTACTTGGCAGCCAGTGGCATTGACCCGAAAACGAAAACGTTCGTTACGGCTAGGACGAATTTCGTAATGGGTATCCACATCTTTACCACTAAAAATTTGAGTGGTTCCATTGGCACCATAAATGGCATTTAACATATCGCCCACTTCGGTATTCGTGATTTTACGAGTGGTGACCGGGTATAGGCGGCCATGAATTTCGGTCATAATAGGTGAACCGGTTTGAATCGTAATATCCGAGGCGACCTTATTGACGCAATGTAATAACATGCGATCTAGGGCTTCGGTGGTAAAGCGAACCGGTTCATCAGGGAGAAGATGTTCACTCATTAATGTTCACTCATTCATTGATGTTCATTCATGTTCATTCATTTGAGTATTCATGAGTACTCATTCGGATCACTGATCATATTTAAGATAACATTGGTCACCTTAAAGATAACCTTGGTCACATTGAAGACAACATTTAAGCTGATCAACTAAGCATTATGCATCACAATTGGGATATTCAACAGTTGTGATACTTATCCGAAGATTACTCATTTGGGACAATCTCGGTTTTCCAAGCTCGACCATCATTTTGTAGGGCCGGGAAGGCAGTAATGCGTAAAATACGATCATTCACGGTTAAATCAGACCCCCCACCCGTAATACCCATATCCATTTGGGCGACGAAAGGAGGGCTTACCATACATTGGGCTAATAGGGTTCGGTAACGAATCATACCTTCCAAATCTCTTTTTAAGCGGCCTACGTTCTCTCTAAAGATAGTATCTGCTTGCTGAATACCGCAACACCAGCCTTCATCTATAAATTTTCTCCACAACATTCGTTCACCCTGAGTTCGAGGGAGCAGAGTAAAATTTGGGGTTTCAGGTGCGCCATAGTTCATCCATAAGTAGTCGCGCCACGTGGGGGCAAGGGTGACAAATTTTGCTTGACGGGCAATTTGATAGGTTCTATCGGCTATTCGAATGGCATCATTACCGGAGAGTTGCAGGGTATTTCTAGCTTCGATTAAAATCGGGGGCAAGACATTTTTATCCAGCAGCATGGCATTAAAATTAAAAACGCGGCTTAATAATTTTTCATGTTTCAGTAAGATTTTATTGAGTTCGCAAGCCCGGAAAGCCAGCCCTCCTCGTGCTCCTACGCTTAAAGCGGCGTCTTGTAGGGATTGGAAGCGAATTGCGCCTATTTTGGCGCCACCTCTAATGGCTGGTTTTGCACAAAGTTCTTCCAACTCGCTACAATAGGGGGCTAATTCGCTGCATTCTGGTTTTTTTTCGCAAACATTACAGCCGGAATTGAATAAAAGGGATAGCAGCAATAAGGGGAGACCTTTGGAAACTAATAATTTATATAATACTTTGGAGCCCAATTGTTTGGAATATAATAATGTGGGATTTAATTGTTTGAAGCCTACTAATAATTTAGAGCCTAATAATTTGAATATAAATAATGTAGATGATGCAGATAAAGTGGATAAGGTAGTGAAGGTAGATAGAGTAGGTGTAGATAACGTAGATGAAGTAGATAGAGTAGATGTAGATAACGTAGATAAAATAGTAGATGAAGTAGTAGATGAAGTAGATAACGCAGAAAAACGTTTTAGTGACAGTATCATTATGAAACGTACCTTAATTCAATCACGCGTGAGCAGGGAAATACGACAATATGGGCTCGTCTAGCCACTTGGAAGCTTGCATTTTGTAAAATTTCAGCGATAACGCCTCGTTTAGCAGTAATGGTGACAATAATCGGGATGGCAGGTTCGTTTCCCAGAACTTTCACTCGATAGTCTGTCATGCAAGCTATTTTTTCTACTAAGGGGCCAATGGGTCCAGTCCAATCAATGTCAGCTGTATTGCCCATGCCTCCTTCAGGTGTAATTAGAGGACCTGTCAGGAGGATAGGTGGGTTTTCTGCCTCCTGAGCCGAGGCTAAAGTAAAGAGCGATCTTTCGATGGATTTAGCAGCGGTAGTTAATTGGCCCTCCACAGAACAAGCTGCGATAGGATCTAGTTCGGGCTCACAAACCTCACCGCAAGGGAGCTTGGGTGGGCAGGGTTCGGGTAAAAAAATGGGTTGTTTCAGCATGGTGCAACCTGTAAGGGTTGATAGAAACAGAGAAAAAGCTAAAAAAACTAATAGTCGCATAGGGTTAATCCAAAATATGATTTTAATCCAATAGTAAGGTTCTACAACAGTAAGGTTCTAAAAGGGTGATTGCCAAACTCACTAGTCATTGAAGCAATCGTGGCAGGGACTGTCAACTAAAAATATTGGATGATTGCTTAGTGTTAGCAAATGGCGCGTAAAAAAATAAGTTAAAAGAGGTTGCTCACACCAAAATCGACTAAGATGTTAAGATACACTTTTTCGGTCGAGACTAGCAACTTATTCGGTTATAAAGACGGATTTGGTTTTTCGGTTTAAAGAGAGAGTAGATTAGGTTAAAGGGTAGATTGGGCTAAAGAGAGATTAGTTTAGAGTAGATTAGGTTAAAGGGTAGATTGGGCTAAAGAGAGATTAGTTTAGAGTAGATTAGGCTAAAGGGTAGATTAGACTAAAGAGCAGATTAGTTTAGAGTAGAGTAGGCTAAAGGGTAGATTAGACTAAAGAGCAGATTAGTTTAGAGTAGAGTAGGCTAAAGGGCAGATTAAGCTAAAAGGCGGAAAGTTTGGATATCACGAAACAATTAAGCGGGATCGCGGCTTCTATGGGTTGCCAATATTTGGTAAAGGGAGAAACCATTCCCTATGAGAAAGTATTTTCACCTTCTGGTTTATTGCCGGCTATTATGCGTCGCGCAGACCAGCTGTGTTCTTTCTGTTTGGGGTATGGTCTTGGTTTAACTTTTGAACGTTCAGATTCTGCGACTTTAGGAGTGGTCGTTCTAATGGATGAGGTAACACCACTGGTTTTAAGATTACTTTGTATCACGGATGTCTTGCATGAATTTATGCAACAAGCGCCATCTCCCTCGGCCATTTCTTTAGATGAGTTGATGCTCGACTAATGGCAGCACCAAGCGGGGGAGGAGGACAAGAAGGCGGAGATAAGAATACCTACTATATTTTGTGGGTCATTGTTTTGGTTGTGATTGTGTCTGGGATGATTTGGTATTTCTTTGACTACCAATTAAAACTGATGTTTATCGGGCTTAGAAAATACGAATTAATCACGATATATTTTTTTACAGCCTTTCTGCCTTATGCTTTTATTCAAAAGTTTTTTCCCAGTTTTCCAGATATCTCGAATCGGATTGCCAAAGATCTTTTATTAGTCCGTGAAATAGGTCCTAACAATCTTAGCGTTGATATCGCTGAAGTGTTAAGTACTGAGGTAGGGGAATATTTAAGCTTTCCCTTCGCGATTTTGCTCATTTGGATGGCCTATTACGTTTATCGTCATCACATTTTGATGCGTTTTACCCAACGTTATAGTACTCGTTCTTTAGCCATACAAGAAACCAAAAATTGGCCGCAAATTAAAATTGTCAGTAAATTAGATTTATTAGCGTTTGATTTAGATGAGGGTGCTTGGGCCATGGCCATGACCCCTATGCAATTTGCGAAGAAAAATAAATTAACGACAGTGGAATTTGCAGAAAAGGTGGGTTCTGGTTTTTCCAAAATGCAATCAGCTGAATTCAAAGTCACCCTAGATCGTTTACGAGCAGAACGAGCATTTTCCGCGCAGTTAGGACGTCCTTGGCAAGGCGTGGCAGCGATGGCACCTTATCGGCGAGCCTTATTTGCCATATGTGCGGCAAAGGGCTGTCGCGATAGTAAGAAAGCACAGAATTTAGTTTTTCAATTAGCCAATTCGGCAGGGGATGGAAACTTAGATTTATCTGGCGCGGATGATCTATGGAAAAAGCATTATAAAAATCGAGGGGTAGAAAAAATTTGTGAAGCCCATGCTTATGAATTTACCGTGATGGCTTCATTGTTACAATTTGCTCGCGAGGATGGGGTTTTAGCTTCAGCCGATTTTCTTTGGATTAAACCTTTAGATAGACGTTTATGGTTTGTAATAAACAATGTCGGCAGGCAAACCCCGGGGGCGGAAGTGGGTGGAATTTTTTGTCATTGGTACAACGAATTAGCCTTGAAACGAGCTTTAAGTATGCCAGTCGTCGATGCAGCCGTCACTGCTTTAGAGTTAGCGTTGTCTGATATTCTTTATGTTCCAGATGACAAGGAGCGTGCAGAAATTCAGAAAAGGCAGGAGGAGAAAAAACAAGAACAAGATCAAAATCCACAAGATCAAGCACAAGGTCAAGCGCAAGCACAGGAACAAGCACAGGAACAAACACAGGAACAAGAACAGGAATAAGTACAGAATAGGCATAACAACAAGCATAGGAACAAAGACAGAAACAAAGACAGGAACAAGCATAGAAACAAGCACAGGAACAAACATAGGAATAAGCAGGAGAATGTCATGATCCGTGGAGTAGATTCCAGACACGAACAATCGGCACGCCAGTTGGCGCGGGATACGCGTCCTCTTGGTGCGAGGATTGCCGAAGGCGTCTCCAAACCCATGACAGTGATATCGATTTGTGTTGCTTCAATAGTCCTGTTGTTTATCTATCCTATGTTAGCAGATCTGGCCTTTGTGATTGCGGCTGGGATTTTTATTTTTTCAATGACCAGGCCGACGGCTTTACCTTTTCGCATACCTCAAACGGCGCGAATGAAAGATTATAATGATCCCAAACCAGGTAGTAATAAGCCTAGAATTGGCGAGGGGATTTCGCTTTTTGGCAATGATCGAATGACGCGGGAGGAGCTTTGGTTCTCCAATGATGATTTACGTACTCACATTCTCATTTTTGGATCGACTGGGAGCGGTAAAACAGAAGCTCTCGTTTCGATTGCTTTTAATTCCTTAGTTCAAGCCAGTGGTTTTATTTATATTGATGGTAAAGGCGATAACAGTTTATTTGCTAAAATTTTTTCTATGGTTCGCAGCATGGGTCGTGAAGATGATATGTTATTAATCAACTTTATGACGGGTGCCAGAGATGTTATTGGGCCACAAAAGACTCGATTATCTAATACCATGAATCCTTTCTCTCGCGGTTCCTCGAGTATGTTATCGCAGCTAGTGGTGAATTTGATGTCTGGAGGGAAGCAAGGAGGTGGCAATGATGATATGTGGACGGGTCGTGCTATCAACTTTGTTGAATCCTTAATGAAAATATTGGTAGTGATGCGGGATTCGGGTCATATTTTATTGGATGCCAATAGTATTCGGGATTATTTTATTTTAGAAAAACTAGAACAAATTGTGGTTGATAAACGTTTTCCCATTGATGACGTCAATTCTGTTCCACTCGATCATTTACCCCCGCAGATTTTAGAACCTTTAACCGCTTATGTTTATAATTTGCCTGGTTATAATCGTCAGAAAAAAGGCAATCAAGGGAGTGAAGTTCGAGAACAGCATGGTTTTATTACCATGCAATTGACTCGAACTTTCGGTTCCTTAGCCGATACTTATGGTCATATTATTAGAACCAATTTAGCGGAAGTAGATTTTAAAGATGTGGTTTTAAATCGAAGAATTATGGTGGTATTACTTCCTGCTTTAGAAAAATCCCCTCAGGAATTATCGAATTTGGGTAAAATTATTATTGCCTCATTAAAAGCCATGATGGCTGCTGGTTTAGGGGATGAAGTGGAAGGGGATTATCGCGATGTGGTATTACGCAAACCTACCACTGCACTTTCGCCTTATGTTTGCATTATGGATGAATATGGTTATTACGCAGTAGAAGGTTTTGCCGTTGTGCCAGCTCAGGCACGTTCTTTAGGTTTCTCTGCCATTTTTGCGGGACAAGATTTGCCTGCTTTTCAAAAAGCTTCGAAAGAAGAAGCGGCTTCTATTTGTGCAAACTGTAACGTCAAAATTTGTATGAAATTAGAAGATCCACAAGAGACCTTTGAATTTTTCAATAAAGTGGCGGGGGAAAGTTATGTGACCAATGTCAGCGGTTTTCAAATGGATGCCGGTAGCATGACGATGAATTATATGGATACCCGCTCGGCCTCCGTCGATAAACGACAGCGTATCGATCTATTGGATTTAAAGGATCAAAGACCTGGGGAAGCGCATATCTTTTTTAAATCTAAAATTGTTCGAGCAGAAATGTTTTTTGCTTCTCCTAAGCCTGTGAAAAAAATGCGGTTGAGTCAATTTTTAAAAATAGAGCCGCCTTCCGAACATAAATTAGTCGATATGGATAAACGTTTAAAACGTTTCCAGCAAGTGTTTTCTAGTCCGCATTATGAAATGCCAATCCCTTTTGCAAGTGATGATATCAAAACCGTTACTGAAACTCTGCAGGGTGCGATTAATTTAAAACCTTTTGAGAGAGGGATTGCGGCATTAATCACTCTGTTAGAAATAGAAGTACAAAAACAAAGAGATTTGAGTGTTCCTTACGAGGCGCCTGGGGTTGAAAATGAAATGTCGGCTTTTACAAAGATATTTGTGACTCCATTAGTATTAAGGATGATAGGCGAAGAAAACCAGGAATTATTTTCTCTTCCTTTGATTCGTCGCGGCAGTTCTTTAGAAGAAATGAAACACATCGAACGTTTGGGAGGGAAATCGGAACAAGAGGCTTTGCAAATTGCTTCTAGTGTGATTGCTGATATTGAAAATGCTACTCGCTTTCCGCCAGAACTGCATTTTGAGGCTGATGTCGATGGAATGTTGGAAGCGATTAACGATTTAATTCGCATGTTTGGTGGAGAGCCTTTTGATCTGGATACTTTAAAGCAGCAGGCCGCTGAAAACAATCTGGCGGTGAGTTCTGACCTGCCTGCTTTTGAAGACTTGCCTGAATTTCCAGAGTTAGAGGATTTTAATTTTGATACGATGGATTTTGGTTCTGAGGCTTTGGAGGCAGGGGAAGCGGAAGGCGAAGAACAAGGAGAAGAGGAAGGGGGGGGCGAGATTTCAGTAGATGGCTGGAAAGCTCTAGGAGCAATGGAAGGGGAAGGGGAGCAGGAAACGGAATCTGAAGTTGAAGAAGGTGAATTTTCTGAACTGGCGGAAGATCATGAAGAGCATGCTGGAGAGGGTGAAGAAAGTGATCATGAAGAGGATCAAGAGCATGCTGAAGAAGGTGAAGAGGGTGATCACGAAGAGGAAGAAGAACATGGAGAACACGAAGATCATGAAGAGTCTGAAGAACAAGAAGAGCAGGAGGAAGAGATAGAAGCTGAAGAGCATAAGAAAGAGGAAGAGCAAAAGTCAGAAATTGATGAGCATAAGCATAAGAAAGAGGATGAGCTAGGGTCAGAAACTGAAGAACATAAGAAGAAGGAAGAGGGGGAAGGAGAAGAGTAAAGTATTTTTGAGAGCTGTGTATATGCAGTTTTGAACCCTTTATTAAAAAAAGACTCAAATAATTATGAATCTAAATCAATTACCATTAATTAATGGAGACAAACATTATGAGTAGTACCCCTCCCAAAAACCCCCCAACGGGTGATGATGACGATAATAAGCCATTTTCTCTTGGAAGTTCTAAATTTAAAGATGAAGAAGGTGCGAAGCTGAAGGTTGCTAATAAGGACCGAGAAAATGTAAGACTTACCCTTGATGCAGATGAAGGGAAGAACGCAAGGATTAACTTTGCTGCAGCAGAAAGAACCAGACAGGCTAATTTAAAGTTTTCTGGGGCACCTGCGGGTAATCAACCCTCTTTACCTCCTTTAACTGCCACGGGGAAACCTGGAAAACAAGGTAAGGATAAGGGGAAAGATCTGAGTAGTAAGAAGTCTGAAGATGATACAAAAGATGATAAACTGGGAATGTCAGGAAGAATGACTTGGTATCATATAGGTATGTTAGGCTTAGTTTCAGCTGCTGCAACTTTGGCGGGGAAGTGGTTTAATAAAGAAAAATCGAAAAAAGAGGCTGACGAAGGAGGAGGCAGCAAATTGGCTGCAGGAAAAGATAAAAAAGATAAAGATGATGGCTCTGATTTTAATCCAAATTTTTCTAAAAAACTGGGGAAAACTGCAGAGGATTTTAATGATGGAAGTAAAAATCCTCTTGGGAAAGAAACCTTCACACCGGATGCTAATAATGCTGCAGCCTCTGCCGCAAAACAACCCATTAGACCAGCAGTAGAACCAGCGCCACCAGATCCAGCAATCGATTCTTCTCCCACTAAAAAGACTGATGAGCTTAGTTCTTCTAAGCCGCGATTAAAATGATATACGCTTCGCGAATGACTTCGTAGGCGTTGTTGCCTGCGCCTGCTTGCAATCCTCATTTACTTTAATGGGTACGAAGGTCGCGAGAGGTGCAAGGTAACCGTGAGATATGTTTGTTTCAGGGGGAGTAGCTTTGTGCATATGCATATACAAAGCAATGTAACAAACAAATATTGACAGCCCTCCTTTAAATATGGTTTAATGACCTCTGACGTAATAATCCATTACCTTATTCCTATCCTTTTAACGAGGTGTTGCTCATGAGTGCTAATATTTTCCTTCCTCAATTTAAACGTTCAGTAGACGTTTTACGTAAAGATCTCAAAAATGAATCTCAAGATTTATTCGGGACCTTTAATAAATTGATGGATAATTTAGGGCAATCTGAAGCAAAGGTTAAAGAATCTTTAGAAAAATTTTTTCACAGCTTGTCCATTCATTTTCAAAACCAGGGAGATCATGAAAATTGGGAAAATCTGGTTAAAATTCTTGATCTAGTTGCAAAATCTGAAGAGGGAGTAAAACAAGAAGTCAATGAAATTAAAGAATTAATGAAGAAAGAAGATAACCGACAAAAACAAGTAGGGCGAAATAGGTTATTGAATTTATTAAATAATGAAGCATTCATAAAACCCTGCGCCAACCTGATTTGTAGCAAACTCAAGACCAAAGCGGAAAGAATTAAAGAAATAAACGAAGGTGTTAGTAATAGTTTTAATGAGATATATAATGCTCGCGTTGGACAAGCAAGTTATTCTGAATGGGGTCCTCTTGGGGTTGGGTTAGTACAAATTATTGTGGGTCTCGTGCAGAAATTAGCGATTGAAGCGGGTCATGATATTCCCGACATTTCGGGGAAACAGCCAGGCATTCAACGCCTTATGCCAACAACTCCAGGTAAACCACCTATAATACTCCCACCAAGCGCAGGCGGATAAGAAAAGTCGTAACCGTTCATGTACTATCCTTGAACGCCCACATTTTGCCGAAAATCTGGACGTTTTTGCAAATTCAAACGTTATACCTGAACAGTTACGAAAAGTCTTAATAAAATTTCGTGGATTCAATGATATACCCAAAGCATTTCAAGTTGCGACGAGGCGTCGGCGAAGATGAGCAGCGGAGCATACAAATTAGTATGTGAGCCGCGAATCAAGCCGACAACAAAGTCGCAGCTTGAAAGGCGAAGGGTATATACAAGTGAACAATTACTCAGTCTCTTTTCCCTTGCTAGGATTGGGTGCTGATTTTCCATCTTTGCCACCTGGTGTCTTGCCGCCTGATTTTCCATCTGGGCTACCTTTTGGTAAATCACCTCCCGCTGCTTGCTTCTCTTTGTCTGCTTTGGCAAGCTGCTGAGTTTTATCTCCAGCGCCCTTCAATGTATCATGAGCAGCTTTGGAACCAGAATCAAATCCTTCTTTGGCTTTTCCTACCAATTCTTTTTCACCACCCTCTTCAGGTGTGAGACCCATAAAACGTAAGATCTTAGAGGGTAATAAATGAATTAGCTCAAAAGCTTTATTCACAAACAGGGTATCAATGGCGACTAACATGGCTAAAGTGACGACAACATTAAAGACGGTCGGTAGAACACTTTGATTGATAGCTTTAACAAAACCAAAGTTAAGCATAGTAAGGCCAGCTTTTAACAAGCTGCCTGCTAATATAAAGCCAAATATCATTAATACTGGTTTTAAAAAGATAGTAGCGATAATTCCCAAACCAGCCTTTATTTGCCCCAATTCCTCTCCACTGGGCTGTATTAGAGCTAAGGCAATTAATGGCGCCCCAACGACCGCTTCTACGACAGCAATCATCCAGCCAAAGGCCGTGATTGTGAATACGATATAAGGGACGAGAGGAAGATAGACCCCGAGAATTGCTCCTGAACCCCATAACATAATAATAACGCCATATAAGACTAGAAAAACTTGCGAAAAAAGTGTATCTCCAGCCCAAGGTAAAGGATTTAAGCAAGATCCAGCAGAGATCCCTAGCATAATGCCTGCAGAAGCAGCAATCGCGGCAAAAATGAGGGATTCACCAGTTATCATGAGTTTCCAACCAAATCTTCCCATAGAAACCAGGGGATCTTCGGTTTGTTCTGTCAGTTGTGATTGCATAAAATTGAGAATGGGTTCGCGCATGCCATTCCCTATAGAACTAACAATTTGATCCAAAAATGCGTTACCGGTGCTAGCGGTACCTGAACCTAAGGCAGGTAATGATCCAGAAGTGTAATTTACATCCGCTCCAGCTGTTTGGGCCCATATCAAAGCATCGTTAAAGTTTTGTCGATTTGCATTGGTTATTAGCTGAGCATACAACTCGTTGCTCCAGTTTGTGGGGGCGCTAGTAGGGGGTTGTGGGCCCGTAAAACTCCCACTATAAGGTTGTGGGGTACCATCAATGGTTGGTACAGTAGTAGCATTTGGACCGTAATCATCCATGGTTTGTTGAGACAGGGTATAATAATAACTTCCTGCATGAATCCAACCAAATACTTTTAAGGCATTGGTTTGGTTGGAAGTGATAGCTACAGGAGCAGGCCCTTTTTCCCAGAGGTTTGTATAAGTTGATTTGTTAGTAGCTGACTCATATCCAGTCTCAACTTGTGAGTGAATTACATCAGTAGTTTTCTTAGCTCCCTTGTAGGCATCAAGGGCTTTCTCATACTCTGTTTTGGGTAGACCATCATCACCACCACCACCACCGCCGCCTTCCTCTGGAGGTTTCGGGGGTTGGTTATCTTCTGTTGGGGTTGGGACAAGTCTTGGGCCAGTACCACTACCATATGCCGCTCCTCCTAGGGGAGAGCGAACGCCTCCGGCTAAATTAACCATTTGTGCTTTATAAGCCGCTTCAGCTGCGTTTATATAACCTTTATTTAAATTATCGACACAAGGTTCGGTTGGGGGGCACGCCGCAAGGGCATTAGCAGTAGGAGAGAGGGTCTCATACATGGCCAAAACTGCATTCAATTTAATTTGTAAACTTTGTTCAATACTGGCTACATTGAAAGCATCTCCACTTCTTGAGTTATTATTAAAGATGGTGGCACTGACAAGAATGGAACCGCAAATGTCTAAAGCTCCGGCAGGTGGGGATTTTGAAGAAGGCGCAACACCCACTTTAATTCTTGCTGATTTAACGAGATTAGTGGGTTTATTGTAATCATCAACCATATAAGGATAAAGATCAACATGGACACCAACGGGACCATAATTTTTTATCAGATCAAGTTGAGATAGACTATTTAGTTTGGCCATACATGTGGCAGAAACGAGAATCCCTTTAGCGGCCAAGTCTAAATTAGCTTTGATGATGGGTAACTCAATATGTCCGACGGCTTTAAGCCCCCGCGCCATTTGATCTAAAACCGTATTCCAAACGGTATTAGCAGCTCCAATACCATTTAAAACAATCCAAATAACGGTCATTTGTACGAGAGAATAGCCGGTTCCGGGAGATGGTAACATCAAAAGCATGCCAAATAAGCCGCGTAAGGGTACCCAAAGGGAGAATTTTTTCCCCATGGTCTCGCCCTCACGAGCCGTGTTAATGGCAGAGATGATCCCGACATAGCTTAGGATCACAACCCCAGCGGTAACAATAATGAAATTAAAACGCTCAAACATGATAGAAAGCATGGGGTTTGCCGAGCCCCCTAAAGAAACAGCCCCCACACTGCCGCCAAAAATAATACCTAAATATTCTTTTGATTTATCGGTTGGAATAACGTCAAAAACACCTGCAAAAATTTCTGGAGAGATCAAATAAATAATCACAAACCAGAGATAATTCATATAATATTTCATCGCTTGTTCCCTTTCTGACTAGCAGAGAATTTGATCCCTAACAAATCGTATAACCACTGAATTAAACTGCAATTTAAGCTGCGTTTTTGTATTTGATATCTCCAAAAATGATAGCGGAAAGCAAAAGAGAGGGCATATAAAGTGATGGCGAGCGACATCAAGCTCCCCATGATATTTCCAGACTGGATTAGCCATAGGCAATAACAGAAAACGCTCACGGCAAGGATGAGGTAAAAGTAGATTAAAAATAGATAATTTTTTTGTTGTAATTCTAAAAATTCAGGAGATAAATTTAAGCGATCCTGGGCTTCTTCAAAAGTTTCAGTCCGAGAAAGTGGGGTAATATGATATAAGCTTCTAAACTGATTGGTATAGTATTGAGTATTGGTTTTTAAATTTTTATAGTCTAGCCATAAGTCTACCCGAAAGCTAAACATGGCTCTGGAAAATTTCTGAAATCCCGATTTAAGACCCATAGCGTTTCTGCTCCATTCTCTTTATCCTTTTATTTCTGGTCAACCTTTGGTTGATGTATCTTTGGTCTATCCCTAGTTGATCTATTATTGGTAGATCTGTCTTTCGCCTGCCTTTCGTCTGTCCTTGTCTTTATTCTTTCCTTGGTCTTTCCTTTGGCTTTTATTCACCTTGTGCCTACTTTCCATCTGCGCTTTATTGACTGGCAATTTAATTAAGAGCGCTGTATCATTATAGAGTAAATTTATTTAAAAACGCCAGGATATACTCAAAGCGAATGAGTTCGTAGGTTGCCTCTCGAGCAAGCTTCGTTCCCAAATCTACATGAGCAGTGCTAGACGGCGCAGACAACAACGCCTAACATTCATAAAATTCATTCGCGAAGCGTATAGTATCCAAAATTCATTTTTTATTGTTATACGGAGTTTTCTTAGTATGGAGTTTTCATGATTTTTCTTGATATGGAGTTTCCATGCCTGATCTGCATCTAGAGTCTGTACATGCTTTTTGGGATAGCTACGATCGCCGTACGCTATATCGGGTCATCGTAGGTTTAGAACGCGTAGAACATTGGGTTTTAGATGGTCTGCCAGCCGTTGAAACCGCTTTGATCCGTTTAGGCGAGACAATGGATCAAGGTCATTCAGTGGATTTGGTGGAAGAAGCCAAAATTATTCATGTCCTAATTAATACCCGTGCCAGTCGGGCTCTTCGATTGCTCCAAGCAATGGATATTGCTAAGCCCGGATCGGCTTCTCAAATTCTGATGTTTGCAGAAGAAGCTGCCAGTAATGCTGAGGGCAAGACCCCAAACCCCTTCGCTCAATTATTCCTAAGACGTAATTTGGTGTTTGAACGATTACAGTTACTATCCCGAATTTTTGCTAATCAAAGAGTTACTTTAGTGTTAAAAGCGTTGGAGCAACAAAGTGAGTAAATCCGCTGGGTTCTCTGCTAGGTTCTCTGGTAGAGTCAGAACTCCACAATGTAACCATTGTAAGTCCTTCGGGGTTAAAGTGCAGCCACCCAATAATGAGAAATATATCGAGAAAATAAGGAGCATAGTTGCAGGTTTGAGATTTTCCAATTTAAGAGGCATGGTTGCATGTTTGAGACTTGCCAATTTGAGACCTACCAATTTGAGAACTGTCAATTTGAAATCTGTTAATTTGAGATCTGCGAAAAAAATCAACAGAAAAAATAAGATAAAAATTTTTATAGGGTCGATCTTTCTTTTTCCGAGCCTGTTTTTTTCAAGCTTAACTCTATCGCTGGGATCCGATAATTTTCTAGAAGCACCGCCAGAAGAACAGCAAGGCACCGTTAATCCGACGCCTTCATCGACTCCATCAGGAAAGACAGGCCAACCAAGGAATGAATCAGGATCATCAGGATCATCAGGATCAGCAGCAGGGACAGGGGCAGCAGCAGGAGCAGCGTCAGAGACGGGAACGGGAACAGCATCGAGAACTGGAACTGGAGCTGGAGCAGTGGATGGAAATAATACAACCGTTGTTCCCAATAACAATGTGCCCAGTAATACTGCACCTAGTAATATTGCGCCCAGCAATATTGCCCCTAGCAACAATACCCCCAGCAAGGACGAGAAAAACAGCGCCCCCAACATAGA
>Ga0207050_1102_pt1 | contig 14901 bp, 12 predicted proteins | sample Alteio_BWMinCont_64_FD_153291 | JGI IMG/M metagenome (GOLD analysis project Ga0207050, IMG submission 153291) | Enriched cells from forest soil in Barre Woods Harvard Forest LTER site, Petersham, Massachusetts, United States -... | ecosystem: Environmental > Terrestrial > Soil > Temperate forest >...
TTGGCATCCCACACAAAAGCACTTTCTTGTCGCATAATTGCCAGAATCCAGGCCGAATTCACATGCGACGTCCTCGCTGCACTGAGAACCAAGGAGCGATACACTGTGGGAAAACGTAATTTAATATCATGATGAACCTGTGCTTTTGTAGCGGCAATGATCGCTAAGTCATACCACTGCCACTTTTTTGCTAGCTGAGCAGCGGCTTGTAGCTGTGACTTTGACAAACTATCGAGTGCCCACTGCCATTCTCCACGCGCCTCTACCAAAAGATCTAATGCATAAAGCTCTTTAGCACGTTGTATCGCTGGATTTTTTTGTAATCCTATCTGATCACCGTTGAGGCTATATGTTAGCGGTTGATATTGCTGCTTTAAACGTTGACTGGCTAATACAGCGTAATAATCAACCTCTTTAGCTAAAGCCTTGTAAATAGTATTCGCGGCTGATATTTGCTGCGTTTCCGCTAATGCTCGTGCACGCCAATAACGCCAACAAAGCATCTGTTGTTCCCGTATAGATAAGTGGTCTATCCAATAAAGTACCTGCTGCCAGTTCCCGTTTAATAACGCATTCCGCACTCGCCATTCACGTAACACGGTATTCGTATAAGCAGACTTCACCTGCCGTAACCAATTTTTTGCTGAAAAATCAGCATGTCTGGCTAAAGCAATAGCCAGTGCACTGAGTACACCTTGTGTTTCCGATTCTGAAAAATGATAAATTTTAGTAAGCAATGGCCAAGTTTTACTTAGTTTATCGGGATCTTGACTAGCGAAGCGATGTATTCCGTGCAGCAGAATTTTTCGATCAATTTTATCGTCCAGGTTAAATTGTTCACTTTGATCAACGAGTGAAGGATCATGACACACTCGACACCAGTGCTTAACTTGTTGTCTTTCTTTCGCGGATAAAAATTCCGCTAAATGCTGAATGAGCGTAAAGTCATTGCTTTGAATAGCCTGCTCCAGTTTTTTCCAAATTAACTCTCTGCTGAGCCTGCCCGTCTTTTCCCAGTTGGAAAAGACTTCTTGGCACACTTCAGGTGGTGAATTCAGGGTCACCCACAATGCAGGTATTGCTTGATAGGCGATAACCTTTTGATTTGTGGTTATCAACGCGTTAAGGTGATAACACTGTAGTGTAGTACCATAGATAGGTTGATAATAGCGTATAAATTGAGACCAATTTTTTTGTTTCGCTAAGTACATCAAATATTCTTTACGTAATTTATTTGCCACAGGAGTTTGGCTATATGTGTCTAAAAAATGGTTAATGTCAGCTTCACTTTGATAAGCTAATCGTTGTCTTAGCTTGATATAAATTAAATAAGGATACAGCAGATAATTCTTTACGCTGGGTTCCAGTTTTGCAAATTGCTGGTAATTTTTGTTAAGTAGCAACTGTCTTGCTTGCAAAAATAATTGGCGCTGCGGACGGTTATCTTCTGCATAAGCACATAGTACGCTGTAATTGAGAAAGAAAAATAGGAGATAGAGGTATTTTTTATGCATTTTGTCACAGCGCTAGGAAATAGGAAAAAATGCTAATTGTTAACTTTATATATATTATTTTAGGTTTACTTACCAGCTTCGTGGGATTTGCCCTGTTTCATTTGCATAAATTAAATCAGCAACACGATAAGCTAGTACAAATGGAAGGTCGTTGGCTAGATATCAATCGTTTACTCAATCAACTGCACGATTCACGCGTCACCGATCAGCGGCATGCCGCTGAATCAAAGGAACAGCTGCATCGCGAATTAAGCTTGAACCGGCAGCAATTTGATCAACATCAATTAGGTAATTTAAAACTCTTGCAAGACAGTATACAGCAAGGCCTGCAAGCTATAAGCCAACGCATGGATAAATTAACTGAACATACACAAGATAAATTGCACGTCATCAGTGCTCAGGTAGAAAAACGCTTGTTTGATGGATTTGCTCAAACAACTGCTACATTTACCGACGTTATGCAACGGCTTGCTATTATCGATGAAGCTCAAAAACGTATTACCGAGCTTTCAGGTAGTGTGGTCGATTTACAACATATCTTAGTGGATAAGCGTTCTCGAGGCGTCTTTGGCGAGATCCAATTAAATTCCTTAATTCGCAATGTCTTACCCGACGCACACTTCAGTCTACAACACACTTTAAGCAATGGTAAACGGGTCGACTGTCTTCTGTTACTGCCTCCACCCACAGGTAACGTCGCGATCGATGCTAAGTTTCCATTAGAAGCTTTTAGAAAATTAACTGACCCAGCACTATCAAACAGTGAACAGCACGCCGCCATTACACAGTTTCGCCATGATATACACCATCACATCCAATCTGTTGCCACCAAGTATATCATTCCAGGTGAAACCTCCGACGGTGCTTTGCTGTTTATCCCAGCTGAGGCCATTTTTGCGGAAATTCATGCCCATCACTATGACCTTGTCGAAGCAGCGCATCGACAAAATGTATGGTTGGTTTCACCCACCACCACAATGGCCATTTTAACGACCGCACGTGCTGTACTTAAGGATGCTGCGACGCGCGAGCAAATTCATGTTATTCAGGAACATCTCGTCGTGTTGGCTAAGGATTTTTCCCGATTCAGACTGCGTATGCAGAACTTATCACGTCATATCCAACAAGCGCACACTGACATCCAGGAAGCAAAATCATCAGCGGATAAAATCAGTTCACGCTTCGCAAAAATAGAACAGGTAGAACTAACTACAACCACTTCCACGCGCAACGATCTGTCTTGATACAAGCACTACCAGATTACCGATTAGCCAACCTCCAGCTATGTGCCTCCTATTGACTTACGAAATAGGATAACTGAATATTTTGTAGCTTTTTACGGAAAGCTTACGGCATAGAAACACTACCCTTACAACAATTCAGCGCACGAACTAAGACATAAATGGCACATAAACCGATAATGACGTAGATAGCTCTGGCCACCGGACTATAATCACCAAAAATGCCAGTGATCAAATCGAAGTGAAACAGACCAACTAAACCCCAATTTAGTCCACCAATAAATAGGATAACTAGCGCAACCCAATCCAGTACACTCGGACTTTTGAACATAAATACTCCCTTAAATTAAGATCTTTCAGAAATTGCATCACGGACTTCATTCTATTAAATCTGCTCCTGACGTCAACCTCTGGATCTAAAAGATCCAACAAAGTAACATAAGTAACTGTATTAATGATTTATTTTTGACCAAACAAATAACAGCACTTCTCTACTGTAGCCTAAAAATTACAGATAAACAAATTGATACCATGACGATGCAGACAACACATAACTGTTACGACTGAGTCTGCTGATTGGGAATTTTCACAACCAAGGCATCACAAGGAAGGTGATGGATAACGGCGCTCGCCGTAGAACCAAACAACACACCTATTCCGTGACGTCCATGACTACCAATCACGATCAAATCTATCTCTAGTTGTTTTAGTTTGTCTAAGATAACTACCTTCGGTGAGCCTACGTCGACGTACTGTTGACTCTCAGGAACAGCAAACTTATTCGCCACTTCGTGCAACTGTTTTTTTGCTTCTAAACACATCTCCCCTTCCAAATCAAGGACGGCAGGATAGGCTTGTGCAACACCATATGCATTGATATGCTCCACTGCGTGCACGACAGATAAATTTGCGTTCCATCCCTGCGCTAATTCTCGAGCACGTCGCAGTATGATCTCATCACAAGCAGGATGTAAATCGATCGCAACTAAGATATTTTGATAAACTGCCACTATACCAATCTCCCAAAATTTATATTATAGCGTTATTCAACTTTCGTTGAAACTATACCGCTCGTACGTGAAGATGCGAATCTTTTTAACTCACAGCGAGCGGTATGCCGATCACATGACTGGCAAAAGCAAAGCTTCCGCGCAGTCATTCAAGGAGAGAATCGCGGTTCTCTCCTTGAAAATCCTCATCGCGCAAAGAAAGTACTTGAAGTGGCGCATTCGAAACTTCACGTACGAGCGGTATATACATGCTGACTTCATACTCTACTAAAACAAGCAGACGATCGGGGCGACTGGATTTGAACCAGCGACCACCTACACCCCATGCAGGTGCGCTACCAAGCTGCGCCACGCCCCGAAAAAACAGGCCATTGTAATGTTCCAGCGAACAACTGGCAATAAATTAAAAATACAGAAAATTTATAAAGATGCTCTAAAAAATGCATTGGGGACTATATCCGGTGCCTGTTGCTCATACAAAACACGATACACCGCTTGGCAAATTGGTGCGTTAATTTTATGTTTTGCTAGTAAATAAGCAATGTGCTTGGCTGTGACGGTCCCCTCTATAGTACCTAGCGTTTTTTTAGCTTGTTCTAACGTTTGCCCCCCTCCCAATGCCAAGCCTAAACGCCGATTACGAGACTGGTTTTCCGTACAGGTTAAAATAAAATCTCCAAGACCTGACAAGCCCAAAAAAGTGCTTTGCTTCGCCCCTAAGGACAACCCTAATTCAATCATTTCTGATAATCCATGAGTCATTAAAGCGGCTTTTGCGTTTGCACCCAACCCCAGACCTTCGACAATTCCTACGGCGATGGCAAGAACATTTTTCATAGCACCTGCTAATTCAACACCTATTATGTCTGCTGTCAGTTCCACACGAAAATTTTTACTTTGAAATCGCTGTAGCAGATGGTTAGCAAAAACCCAGTCATTCGCTGCAATGGTGACCGCAGTAGGTAAACCAATAGCCACTTCTTTCGCAAAACTAGGACCTGAAAGCACCGCGCTATCCACATCCCCCACTATTTCATGAACGACTTCATGTAATAACTGATGCTTGCCTTCATCTAAGCCTTTGGTCACCCATAATAAGCGTTGATTTAATTTTAGTAGCGGCTTTATCAGTAGCAAAGTAGCACGAAAGGCGATACTGGGCACTGCAATCAGAATATCTCGTACTTCAGACAGCGTTTCCTGATAATTTGGTGAACATGTAATAGAAGGCGGCAATAGATAATTAGGTAAATAATGCGCGTTATGGCGCGTTAAATTTATCTGATCAGCCTTCTCCTGCTTATACGCCCAGAGCTTAATAAATTGACCATTACGTGCTAGATGCAACGCTAACGCTGTTCCCCACGCCCCTGCGCCTAATATAGCAATAGGATCATCAGTATCATCTATCATTTGCTTCCCTATGTCCTGAAGTGCACCTCTATAATTTACCATTTTACTTCAATACATCGTTGTCTATATCCATTGTACTTGAAGTTGCAAATTCGCCACTTCAAGTGCTTCCTTTGCGCGATGAGGATTTTCAAGGAGAGAACCGCGATTCTCTCCTTGAATGACTGCGCGGAAGCTTTGCTTTTGCCAGTCATGTGATCAGGCATACCGCTAGCCGTGAGTTAAAAAGATTCGCATCTTCACGTACGAGCGGTATAGAGGCGCCCTTAACCCAATAACAATACTAGCCAGCCAGCAATAGCCAAAAAAGGTCCAAACGGAACAGCTGTTTCAAAGCTGCTTTTCTTTGCCCAAACTAAAACGCAGGTGATCATCAAGCCCAAACAAGAAGCGATCAATAAAATGACAATCAATGCATCAACGCCTAACCAAGCACCTAACAATGCAAAGCATTTACAATCACCCTGCCCCATACCTTCTTTTTTTCTTAAGGTACGATAAAAATTTGCCAATATCCACAGGCTCAGATAAGCCAGACATGCTCCCAATACAGCAGCCTCCGAAGCAACAAAGAGATGAAAGGCATTTAAAAATAGACCCAGCCACAATAAAGGTAAAACCAACACATCCGGTAACCAATATTGTTCAATATCAATAACACTCAGCGCGATAAGCCCCCAGGTTAATATTAATACTGCCAGCGTCTGTACGCTGAAGTGGAATCGATAGACTACGATGCTAGAACATATAACCGTCAGCAGCTCAATCAACGGATAACGAAGATGAATTTTTTTTTGACAATAGGCGCATGTCCCTTTTAAAAAAAGATAGGATAATAATGGAAATCTTTGCCAAAAACAGAGTATTTGTTGGCAATTAGGACAATGCGAGGATGGGAACAGCAGATTGAATGGTTGCTTTACTGATTTTTTATTAATAACTACAACGTGGTTTTCTGCTTGCCATCGATTCTGTAAAATAATTGGTAAACGATAGGTTAATACAGAAATAAATCCACCGATTAATAAACTAAAAAAATTAATGCTAAATAATAGGATAGTATTACTCAAATAACGTCACCAAATTTAAAAATAGGCAAGTACATTGCTAGCATCAATCCGCCAACTATCGTCCCTACAATAATAATTAACAAAGGCTCTAACAATTTAGATAAATTACCTGCTACGTGATCGATATTTTCTTCATATAAATCTGCAGCGTTACTTAACATTTTTTCTAAATTACCAGAAATTTCTCCTAATTTTATCATTTGCAAAAAATCCAATGGAAATATGTTTTGTCTTGTTAAAGCATAATAAAAGCTTTCACCATTACGTATTAATTCACAGCTTGATAAAATAGCGGTCTTGTAAGCATAATTTTTGGTCACCTCAGAGATAGCTCGTAATGCATTGAGTAATGGCAGACCGGATGATAAAGCGGTTGATAAAGCCCGACTTAAACGCGCCGTGATCACCTCAGCTAAAAGTTTTTTTATCCATGGTATTCTAACAAGAAATTTATCCTGTTTAACAGCGATAACAGCATATCTTTTTTTTAAAAAAACAAAACCACTCATAGCAATTAAAAAAAATAACCCTAAAAACAAAATTATCGATCCTAATACATGCGATAAATTAATGACTATACGGGTCAACAGCGGTAGTTGTGCACCTACTTCTGAAAAAAGTTGCTCGAACTGTGGAACCACTCCTATCAATAGGGCTAAAAAAACAAAAATGGCTACTCCGATAACAATACTGGGATAGAGCAATGCAGATGTCAATTTTGACTTTATTTTTACGTTTTTTTCTAAATGATCGGCGATTCGTTCTAACATTAAGTCCAAGGTAGACGTTCTTTCACCAATGGAAATCAAGCAACGGTGAAAGCTATTAAAATGTGACTTATTTTTTTCCAGTGCTTCACTAAAAGAATAACCGTTTTCTATGTTAAGTATGATTTTATTAATAAATTCTTGCAATAATTTATGCTTCGTATTCATCTTTAATAATTCAAGTATCTGTACTAACGGCAGACCTGCGCGTAGTAGCCTCGCCATTTGGCGCGTAAAAATAACGAGATTCTGCGTCTTTACACGGGTTGTGATCAACAAACGAAAATTAGGTTTACTATGTCTTATAAAAATATCTCGCCATGGTAGTTTGTTAGGCAAATCTTGGTTACTTTTTTTTAACATTTGACTGCTAGCAGGTTTATATACGCGTGTTACTCCTTGCCAAATATAAAATTTAATGATCTTAAACATAAAGTAACCAATGCATTATAACACTTGACACCGACTTGCTAGACTTCGATTCCACACACTATCAAAAATCACTAATCTTTAATAACCCGCTTCATTTCCAGCAAACTAATTTCCCCGTTTCTGAGCTTTGCTAACGCTGAGGTATACAAATTTTGCATGCCATTTTTTTTCGCGTGCAAAGCAATAGCTCTTACGTCACAATTCTGTAAAATTAAACTTCGTATCTCATCAGTAATCGCTAACATTTCAAAAATACCCGTACATCCTCGATAACCGTCTGTGCATTTTTGACATCCCTTTGCCGAAAAAATAATCATTTCCTGAAGATCGTGATCATTAAACCCTAGTTCGAGTAAAATTTTTTTCGGCAATTTATCTTCTACCTTGCAATAGCTACACAAGCGCCGGGCCAATCGTTGCGCAATAATCAAGTATACTGAGGAAGCGATGTTATAGGATGGTATACCCATATTCGCTAATCGAACCAAACTCTCTACTGCGTTGTTAGTGTGTAAACTAGAAAGCACTAAGTGACCCGTTTGTGCTGCTTTAATGCCAATTTCTGCTGTTTCTTGATCACGCATTTCTCCTACCATAATAACATCCGGATCTTGACGTAAAAAAGCTCTCAAAACAGTAGAAAAATTTAATCCGATTTTTGGATTAATGTTAACTTGATTAATACCAGGCAACACGATCTCTATGGGATTTTCTACACTAGAAATATTCATATTAGAGATATTTAAAAAATTTAATGCTGTATATAAGGTAATGGTTTTTCCACTACCCGTAGGTCCAGTTACCAAAATCATACCGTGCGGATAACGCAATGCTTGTAAAAAACTATTCCGCTGTACTTCATTCATCCCTAATTTATTCACATCTAGCATCATTTTTTTGCTATCTAAAATTCTGATCACCAATTTTTCACCATAAAGCATGGGACAAGTGCTAATACGACAGTCAATATTTCTATTATTTAAGTGTGCTATTTGAAAGCGTCCGTCCTGAGGGATGCGTCGTTCGGCTATATCGAGTTGTGACATAATTTTAAAACGCACGATGATCCTTTTCGTTAAATACACTGGTGCGTTAACAGCCAAATACAATAAGCCATCAATTCTGAACCGAATACGTAATTGATCTTGATAAGGTTCTAGATGTATATCAGAAGCACCGCGTTCAATAGCGGACTGCAAAAGTTGATGCACATATTGAATAATGGCCATTTCATTGTCTATGCCACCCACTTCTTGCGACTCTGTAGTAAGAGATTTCAACGCTGTATATGGCTGATCGCAAGCAAAGACGAATTCAGTTGCACGGCTTGATGAAATAGGATTCAGTTTTACCTCTATTTTTTCTAAAAAACGCTTTAATTTTTCTGGTTCTACTAAAATTTTTTCAATGCTACATTCTGTATGAAACTTAATATCATCGATGGCTTGCTGCTGGGTAGGATCAACCATTGCCAAGCCCAGTTTTCCCTTATCTTGCCACAGAGGTAACACGTGATATTTGTGTAGTAGTCGCCCTGCAATGAGGTGAACGGGCAAATGTGATGGATCAAGTGTATCCAGATCAAGAAAAGGCAGGCCACACTGTTTTGCGAGTAACCGAGACAGCCGACCTGGTTCGATCACGGCTTCTTTGAACAAATGCGTAATAAATGAAATTTTTCGATGCTGCGCTGTTTCTACTACAGCACTTAGTGTTTCCTTACACACTCCAGCATCGCTTACCAAGCATTTTAAAAAATTACTGACAACTGGATTGTCCATACAATTCATCCGTGTCATTGTGTATGTGTATCCGATTCAGTATACCGTAAGATTTTTATTTAAATATATTTATTTTTCATGTTTTACGTATCATATCTTCAATTATTGACACATTGAAGATATGATACGTAAAATAAGTGTTGGGTGCAGTTACCTTGCTGGCGTACGAGCTACGGCAACATGGTGGTAGGCTTTAAAGAATGATAAGAAATGCCTGTTGTTCCAATAGCCGTGTATGTAGCCGTGTATGTGATATTCAATACATAATACAGGATATGATTGCCAATAATGTGGATAATCCCTGTTTATGTTTGGTATATCTGTTTGTGCGTCAGTGAGGTCTTTATGAAATTTTTTAGATTAGGCAATAATTTATGAGTACCTTTAAAATGAGTAAATAATGCCAAAAAAAGTAAGTATTCCTCGAGCTGTTACTACTTCCATTGCTGCCTTGTCTCAGCAAGAACAGACCTTTTCTATAATTATTGGTATTAGTGTTGGTGGAAAGCACCATGAGGGCGAATCACTTAAGGCTCTTATTGACCTTATAAATAAGGAGCCGCTATATAAAGCAGTCCGTTGCATGATTGCAGTCTGTGATTCTCTGCAACGACACAATTATTGGCTTGATGGGGACATGACTGAAGAAAAAGCGCATCTTGCGTCGATAGAGCAAGGAGATCAGTGGCTAGAAAGAAATTTTCCAATACTGGAAACATTAAAAATACCTTTCGAAATTTCCAGATGGGAGGCATGGCGAACCCATCCGAAGTATGCAGATGCATATGAGCAGATTTGTAATTTGGCCGATGCAGACGCCGGTTTTAAAGAAGCACTTAGTACTTCAGTCACGGAATATAAAAATCGGGATAAAAAACGTAATAACGGGTCCGGATCTGTGCAAGATCCACTACAGCAAGAACGACAAAGCCAGATATACTTTTTTGAAGAATGTGCTGTTATTCCCATCTTATGGCCAAGCACACAATACCAGATCATCCTCTACCCGCAAAAAATACCTTCTGTCGTTCGCTATGCTTGTCAAAAGCTGTTACCAGAAAATAAGCAACCGCTGTTTCAGTGGGTACACTTTAGATTGTATAATAAGAAAAAAGTAGCTGCTGCTACTGTCTTGCCAGATAATCAAGACAGTACTCAGACGTCATCTTTGATGACAAGTGTAGCGTTGAGTCCTCGTGTCTGTCAGACACTAAGCGAGCCTCATGGAGCCCAGTTTTTCTCTAGTACAAAACTTGCTATTACAGATTCCTCCACATCAGCAGCACAGGAGGATGTTTCCTCCACTCATAGACAGATCAATACCCATTGTACTTGAAGTTGTAAATTCGCAACTTCAAGTACGAGCAGTAAATATTGTTTAACAACACGTCTTATGGGCATCTCTATAAGCTGTCATTTTACTTTAATTTTATAGAGGTGTCCTTATCCACTCCTTAATTTTACAAAGATAAACTAAACTAGTTGGAGCAGGTTGTTTGTCCACCACACAGCTTTCGTCTTTTCATAAAAAATGGATGATCTATGCTAAGTAATGATAGCTATCAGGGTAGTAGTTTTTCAAAAGAAAATTATTTCGATCACTTATTAAACCTTACGCCCAGTAGTGTGTACTGGAAGGATCTCAGCGGTATTTATTTAGGTTGTAATTTATCTATGCTGGGTATGGTAGGGCTTTCCTCTCTTAAAGAGATAATAGGTAAAACCGATTACGATCTGCCGTGGAGAGGCTTTGCAGACACATTGAAAAAAAACGATCGAGAAGTCGTTCAATTTGGAAAACTTTTGCACTTTGAAGAAACTGGCATGTTAGCCAATGGTAACATCATCGTTGTGATTAGCAATAAAATGCCATTAGTTGACCAATCTGGAAACGTGGTAGGTATTATCGGCTCTTCTATTGATATTACCGCTATAAAGCAAGCCGAACGTGCAAAGCAAAAATTTCTGCAAGACATGGCGCATGATTTAAGGACGCCTTTGGCGGGTATCATCGGTTTGTCCAGTCTTCAAGCAATGGGGGATACTAACACTCCTGAAAAAATAAAAACCTATGGCCAAATGATTTGTGGTGCGAGTGAACAATTACTAGAACTATTTAATACCGTCATCCAAGTCATCGAGACGGAACATATGATAGACGCCGTACAAACGGCCCCGCTGGATTTGCTTGCATTGGCTAGGGAGCTACAAACGCTCATGGAACCCTCTGTGCACACCAAAGGACTACAGTTCCATCTGAAGCTTGATGCTCGATTACCTATCGTCCTCAGTGATCGTATCAAACTAAAGCGTGTTTTACTAAACCTTCTGTCTAACGCTGTTAAATTTACTAAACAAGGCAAGGTGAGTTTAACCATCACACTGTTGTCTATAAAACATGATCAAGCAAAAGTGGAAATACGAGTGGCCGATACAGGTATTGGGATAGCAAAGGATAGTCTCGATAAAATATTTGATCATTTTTATCGTGGACATCCATCCCATCGCGCTGAATATAGTGGCTATGGCATCGGTTTATACTTGGTCAAAACAGCGCTACAGTCCTTGGGAGGAAACATAGAAGTTTTTAGCAACGAGGGACAAGGGGCCTGTTTTACCTTACAATTTGATTTTCCTGTGTATCATCAAGGTCTGGATGATGTGTCTGATATAATGCCAATAAAGTCAGTCGCTCATATCCAATCTACACAACGTACGATCCTGCTTGCTGAAGATAATACCTTAGTGCTACATGCAACAAAAAAGATATTAGAGAACGCAAACTATAATGTAATAGTAGTAACGGATGGAATAACTGCCTTGCATGCTCTGCAAACCAAATCCTTTGCTTGGGCGTTGCTAGATATTGGATTGTCTAAGATGAAAGGAATAGAAGTAACCAAACATTATCGCCAATGGGAACAAGAAAGAGGCAAATCCCGTTTGCCAATTTTTGCATTCACTGCTCACGGCTTACACGAGGTAACAGAAAATTGCCGAACAGCAGGTATGGACCACGTTTTTTCCAAACCATTTACCTCCAAGGATCTTCAAACGATTATACAATATCTTTAAAATCCATTTCGCTATTTTTGCTGTGCACGGGGTGTAGCTCAGTTTGGTAGAGCACTAGCTTCGGGAGCTAGGGGCCGGAGGTTCGAATCCTCTCATCCCGACCATTGGGCAACACCACGCTTTATTAGAACAGGTTAGGTAATGTAGCGCGCCGGTATAATTTTCTCCATAATCACAGCAATAACCCTCTACGTCTCCGTATAGATAGGTTTTGTGGCATACTCTAAAGTATCTATGATTCGCTTTGATTCATACTGCGGTGCATTCTTCTTAGCACCTTACTCTTACCTAAGAGACGCAACGTGATATTCATAGGAGGAGACACCGTGCTCCCAGTGATCATCAAACGAAACGGCTGAACCAGCTTTCCCAGGGTTAAAGAAAATTGAGAAGCTGTTTCCAACAGCACACCGTGTAACGCGACATCAGTCCAGTCTTGAAGCTGACTGAAGCTCATGTATAGAGCCCTGAATGCAGGCAACACCTCTGGTTGAATAACTTGCTGATCAATGGGTGGGTCTGTGTAAAAAAAAAGACTTTTTTCCGCCATGTCTCGCAACGTTTTGACACGCTCACGCTGCAAAACAACAAGTTCTTCGAGGTCGGGTGCTTCGTGGCTCCGTGTATTAATTCCTAGATCCTCAAGTTCTTTCCTTAACAAAGTAGTCACTTGGTGCAAATCATCCGTTCTGAGATAGTGCTGATTTAACCAAACTAATTTATCTGGATTGATAGCCGCCGGCGCTTTATTTAAACCATGGAGATCAAAGCACTCGATCATTTGCTGGCGTGAAAAAATCTCTTGATTGTCATGCGACCAACCGAGTCTTACCAAATAATTTAACAATGCATCGGGCAAATATCCCTCCTCCCTATACTGCAATATGTTGGCCGCTCCGTGACGTTTAGAAAGTTTTTTACCATCCGGCCCCAATATCATCGGTACATGGGAGTAAAGCGGCAAATCAGCGCCTAATGCCAACAACAAATTAATTTGGCGTGGAGTATTATTGAGATGATCGTCACCACGAATAACATGTGTGATTTTCATGTCCCAATCATCAACCACAACCGTAAAATTATAAGTTGGCGAATTGTCGCTTCGTACAATAATGAGGTCATCTAGCTCTTCATTGTTAAAAACAATTCTGCCGTACACTTGGTCATCAACCACGACCTGCCCACTTAAAGGATTACAAAAGCGAACAACATAAGGCCGCTGAAGCAAGACTGCTTTACGATCCCTACAACAGCCGTCATAACGCGGTTTTTTTCGCTGAGCTAATTGCTCTGCACGTAAAGTATCCAAGCGCTCTTTTGAGCAATAACAACGGTAGGCCTTTCCTTCAGCCAATAGTTTATCAAGCACTTCTCGATAACGCGGTAATCGTTGGCTTTGATAAAAAGGACCTTCATCACAGTCTAAAGCCAACCATCGCAAACCTTCTAAGATAAGATCCACCGCTCCAGGGCTGGAACGCTCTGAATCAGTATCTTCAATGCGCAAAATAAATTGTCCCTGCTTTTTTTTTGCATATAACCAGGAGTACAAGGCAGTTCTTACACCACCTATGTGTAGATATCCTGTTGGGCTCGGTGCAAAACGAGTACGCACGGTCATCACATTATCCAACATTATTAAAAAAATCTCATGTCGCTACATTTAAAAAAAACTGTCACTAGACTCATTTTTTAAAAATGGATCCAAGAGAGTAGCCGCGCATAACACAGAGGTACCGAAAAATTATCAATCAGACACGTTAACTAGGAGCGGAGGCTTCCATGGATTGAAAAGGAGCAACATCGCCTTTTCCTTGCCGAATGATTTTAGGAATACTATCTACCAACTCGATCACCGTACTCGGTTCCAAACCACATGGTCCACCGTCGATAATTAAATCGACACGCTTACCTAGCATATCACGCATCGCTTCAGGCTCTAATAGTGGCAAATCCGATCGAGGTAACATCAGTGTACTGCTAACTAATGCGTGATCCAACATCTCCAGTAAAGCATGCACGATTTTATTGTCAGGAATACGCACTCCTACCGTTTTTCGCCCCGTGTCCATAATATGGCGAGGTACTTCTTTGGTAGCAGGCAGCAAAAAAGTGTAGGGTCCCGGCGTATTAGCCTTGAGTAATCGAAATACCGCATTTTCAATGTGCGCGTAAATGGCAACTTCGGCAAGATCTCGACATAAAAGTGTCAACGCATGACTGTCGTCTAGCTCACGTAATCGACGAAGTCTCTGAATACCTTCTTTATTGGTAATTTGACAGCCTAGAGCGTAAGCGGAGTCTGTAGGGTAAACAATAAGTCCACCTTTCGCCAATACAACAGCTGCTTGACGTATCAAGTGCACTTGTGGATTCTCAGCATGAATTTTAAAAATCTGACTCACCGTTGCTCTCTTTTCTACCTGAGAGATACTATCCCATCATGTAGGAAAAATCCTGATTTAATTGATGGAGCTAAGCGGGATCGAACCGCTGACCTCTTGCATGCCATGCAAGCGCTCTACCAGCTGAGCTATAGCCCCACAAAGCTCGTAATTCTAAGCTGACGAAAAAAAATTTGTCAACCAACTGTAGCTA
>Ga0207050_1103_pt1 | contig 14843 bp, 11 predicted proteins | sample Alteio_BWMinCont_64_FD_153291 | JGI IMG/M metagenome (GOLD analysis project Ga0207050, IMG submission 153291) | Enriched cells from forest soil in Barre Woods Harvard Forest LTER site, Petersham, Massachusetts, United States -... | ecosystem: Environmental > Terrestrial > Soil > Temperate forest >...
GTTCTTCAGGCTCTCCTAGTTCATTAAGTTCTTCCAGCTCTTCAGCTACTCCAAATGGAGGAGTATCTCCTATTCCTCCTTTAGTGTTTTTACATGGCGGACCAACCGCTGAAGCATCAGTATCGATTTCTCAGCAAGCTTTAGGCCCCAAGGATAATAATGGGAATGCAAAATCATTTTTATAGACCTCATTGTAGAAAATTTTGCTTCTAAACTTTCAAAATATGTGCTCCGCACGCCTTTCATTTAGGCATAATTTAGAACAATCATTAAACAAATAATCTGTGATCATCTAACATCAAAAATATTGATGTCTGCTCACAAAATGAGTGCTGCGCACATTCTTTCAGGCATCCATTTTGGAAGCAGGGATAAACGTGGTGGCCTTGTTCGGAAATGAGATCAAATTAAGGCCAAAAAATATATGGCTTCAGTTCAGTTTGAACTCACAAATTATTATTAAGCAGTTATTTATTTTTAATGCGATTTTGCCAAAATGTGGGCGTTCAAGGATAGTACGTGAACAGTTGCGAAGTAGACTAAGAGAGAATGGTGTTAATCTTCCATTAATACCTGAACCTGCGCTTGACTTTTCACCGCCGGTCTTCCAATAGAATGATAAGACACTCGCATTTTCTTCATTTCCTGGAGATCGTATAGATTGCGCAGATCAATAATAATCGGTTTTTTATCTAGATTATTAAATTTCAAATTTTTAAATTCTTCCCATTCGGTAATAATAACCAGCACTTCCGCATCCCTCATCACCTCTACCGCACTATGAGCCCAATCCACGCCTGGCAATTCAGTGGCAGCCTTCTCCATCGCCGCAGGATCATAAACCCGTAATTTAGCGCCTAATTTTTGTAACCCTTGAATGATGACCATCGCAGAGCTTTCTCGAATATCATCGGTATTCGCTTTAAAAGCCACTCCTAATATCCCCAAGCGTTTTCCAGTCACATCCCCACCACAAATATTGACTATTTTTTGAATCATTTTTTTCTTTCTATGCTCATTGGACTGCACAACCGCTTCTACCACACTTAAGGGACAAGCTAATTCCTCTGCGATTTGAATCAGTGCCAAAGTATCTTTGGGGAAACAAGAACCTCCAAAACCTGGACCTGGTTGCAAATAACCAGCCCCAATTCTTTTATCGAGACCCAATCCTTGAATCACATTCTCAATGTTTGCTCCAGTTTTTTCACAAAGATCGGCTACCTCATTAATAAAGGCAATTTTAGTCGCCAAAAAACAATTAGCCGCATATTTGATCAATTCTGAGCTTTCAATGTCCGTATAGAGAATTGGAATTTGTTTCTGTAAAAAAGGATAGTAAATGGCTTTCATGAGATTTTGCGATCTGTCGGTTTCTGAACCAATGACAATCCGATCAGGATCCATAAAATCCGTGACAGCTGATCCTTCCCTCAAAAATTCAGGATTCGAAACCATATCAAATTTTGCTTGAGGATTGATGGTTTGAATTATTTTTTTGAACTGCTGCCCAGTTCCAATAGGCACAGTCGATTTTAAAACAATGACTTTATAAGCTGTCAATAACGGGGCTAACTCCCGGGCAAGACCCTCTACATATTGTAAATCGGCTTTGCCAGTGACTACACAAGTGGGCGTTCCAACGGCAACAAAGATAACTTCTGCGCTTTCAACAGCTGATTTTAATTCTGTATTAAAAAAAAGTCGTTGGTTGGCTAGGTTTTCATCCACCAACTCTTTTAAAGTTGCCTCATAAATAGGAATTTCTGCATTTTGTAGTTTCGAAATTTTATTTTTGTCTTTATCAATGCAAGTGACGAGATGTCCCAGTGCAGCAAAACAAACGCCAGAAACAAGGCCCACATAGCCTGTTCCTATCATTGTGATACGAACATTTTTAGTCATACAGCTTTATCACCCGGTTGTCAATAAAAGACCTGTATTGTACACTTCAGTTCTCGATTCGAGCAATATACTCAAGCAATATACTCGAGCAATAACTCGAGCAATAACTCGAGCAATATTTCCACCCAAATGAGCGATTTTTTATTGTATGTGCGGCATTGTTGGTAGTTTAAAATGGGGATCTCCGGACCCCGCCACTCTTATAAAGCGAATGACGCAAGCCCTGAATCATCGGGGGCCAGATGCCTTGGGTATTCACAGTCTTGGTCCACTGACCTTGGGACATGCCAGACTTTCTATTATTGATACCTCCAGCTCTGCCAATCAACCCATGCAAGACCAAACTGGGCGTTATTGGATCGTTTACAATGGTGAAATTTATAATTATCAAGATTTACGAGCAAATCTTAAAACTTTGGGACACAGCTTTTCCACTCGTAGCGATACCGAAGTTATTTTAGAAGCTTACAAGCATTGGGGGGTGGATTGTTTACAACAGTTTGTCGGGATGTTTGCACTGGCAATCTGGGATAATCAGCAGAAAACGCTTTTTATTGCCAGAGATCGTTTAGGAGAAAAACCTTTATACTATGCTCTATTTCCAACCGATAATTTGAGCAGTCATAACACTGATATTATCTTTGCATCCGAATTGAAATCCTTGATGCTTCATCCCCAAGTGACCTTTAAAATAAACCCCCGAGCCTTGAACGAAATGCTATCATTGAATTATACTCTGACAGACTCCTGCATGATTGATAACGTACATAAGCTAGCCCCTGCACATTATCTATTGCTAGAACAGGGAAAATCACCCATCCTCAAACAATATTGGCATTTAAGCCAAGTTTTCCAGCAAGAAAAATTGACCATCAGCAAAGCCGCTGCCACTGAACAGCTCAATCATTTAATTCAAGAAGCTGTACGAGGGCAAATGATTAGCGACGTCCCACTAGGCGCATTTCTAAGTGGCGGCATCGATTCTTCTACGATTGTAGCAGCCATGACAAAGGTAGGGGATGCCAAACTGACTCAAACTTTTAGCACTGGCTTTCGCGAAAAATCCTACAATGAACTAGAAGAAAGTCGAGTCGTCGCCAATCATTTAAACGTTGATCATCATACTCAAATTGTGGATAGCAATTTGACAAAATTATTGCCCCAGATCATTCAACAGTGCGATGAGCCTTTTGCGGATAGCTCCATTATTCCCACTTATTTTTTAGCAAAATTTGCCCGAGAACAAGTCAAGGTCTGTTTATCTGGAGATGGTGGTGATGAACTTTTTGCAGGTTATGAAACCTATGCAGCAGATAAAGTCCATCGTTGGTTGCGTTTTTTTCCTAAAGGTTTATTGCAGGCAGCTTCTTCAATGGCTGGTTCCTTATTACCCGTCAGCCACCAAAAAATAAGCATAGATTATAAAGTGAAAAAATTTTTGCAAGGCTGCCATATGGATTTTAGGCGAGCACATTATTTTTGGCGAACGATTTTTACGGAAGACGAAAAAAGAATTCTGGTGCAACCGGATTTACATTCCCGAGTATTCGCCGAAGATCCCTTTCAAGCTTTTAATCAATTCTACAAAGAAGTTGAGGGTTGTCACCCCTTAGATCAAGCCTCCTATGTGGATATCAAAACCTGGTTAGTGGATGATGTACTCGTCAAGGTTGATAGACTCAGCATGGCGCATTCCCTGGAAACTCGAGCACCTTTTCTTGACCATCGCTTGGTTGAATTTGCGGCCTCTTTACCCGTGCAATGGAAAATGAAAGGTTTCGAGAAAAAACATATCTTAAAAATCAGCCAGAAAGGGAAATTGCCTCACTCTACTTTATTTCGAGCCAAAAAAGGTTTTAATGCTCCCATTTCCGCTTGGTTTATGAAAGATTTACAAGTAATGGGCCGTGAGGTTACTCTAGACCCAGCCTTGGATGCTTGGTTCGTCAAAAAAGAAATCGAAAATTTATGGCAAGAACATTTGCGCGGACAAAAAGATCATGGTTTAAAACTCTTTGGTCTCACTTGTTTTGGTTTATGGTTAAATAATTACCAGTCACTATCAAAGTCATTATCAAAAAGGGACAGTCTATGATGAAATCTATGGTTACTATTGTTATTCCAGCTTATAATGAAGAAAATGCTATCATCGATACCATTTCGGAACTCCGTCAAGTATTGGATGATAAGGTATCGGAGACTGGCGTTCTTCAATACGAAATTATTATTGTCAATGATGGTTCTAGCGATTCAACCAGGGAGAAAGCAGAAGCTGCTGGCGTGAGAGTCATTAACCATCCACATAATATTGGTTATGGCCGTTCTTTAAAAGATGGCATTCAAAATGCAGGTTTTGATACAATTGTGATTACCGATGCCGATAGAACCTACCCTTTGCAAGAAATTCCTAATTTATTAAAAGAATATCAACAAGGCTTTGATATGGTGGTGGGGGCGAGGACTGGCAAGCATTATCGAGAATCTCTTTTAAAATCCCCGCTTCGATCAATCCTTAAATTTTTGGTGGAATTTACAGCGGGCAGACAAGTGCCAGATGTCAATTCGGGATTAAGAATATTTTCCAAAGCGACGATCATCCCTTACCTCAATCATCTTTGTGATACTTTTAGTTTTACCACCTCTCTCACGTTAGCTTATATGATGACTGGTCGTTTTGTTAAATATCTTGAAATTCCATACGATAAACGAGAAGGAAAATCTAAAGTAAAACTTTTTCGAGATTCCCTGCGAACTTTACAATATATTTTACAAGCGATTAATTATTATAATCCTATAAAACTTTTTATTTTATTTTCGGCAGTTTGTGTGTTCTTCGCCATGATAGGATTTTTAATGTCGGCGATTTTTGGCTTAAATAGTGGTTTTTATCTTGGGATAGGCGGCTTATTAGTCGCCCTATTAGTGGTTTGTTTTGGATTAATTGCAGATTTATTAAAGCAAATAATGAATAAATAGAGGGGGTCAAGTCTCGATATTGGACACTTAAAATAGAGGGTGTCAAGTCTGGACATTTGACAAAAAACACTAAGGTATCATAACTGTTCAGGGTATTGCCTCTGAACTAGATAAACGTCCAGATTTTCGGCAAAATCGCATTAAAAATTTAACAAAAAAGCGGAGTTTACACATAGTAAATGAGCAATTTTTGTTAAATTTTTAATGCGATTTTGCCAAAATGTGGGCGTTCAAGGATAGTACGTGAACAGTTGCAAGGTATCAAATCTGGATATTGGACGCTTAATGTTTTTTTTGTCAAACGTCCAGACTTGACACCTCACCAGATACCTCACCACTCACCAAATGGAACAAAGGATCCCTGAAATAATTAACAACATGCTCAAAAAATAACGCATTGTTAACGCTTCTTTAAAGAAAAGGATCCCAAAAACGGGAACAACAATATAACCCAAAGCCATAAATAGATAAGCACGACTCAAGGGTATTTCTTGCAAACACCAAACCCAACCTATCGTTGTTAAACCATAGATCAGAACGGCCAAGATGAATAATGGATCAAAAAATAATGTCCAGATAGAGAGCGTATCTCGCAAATTATTCGCGCTCAATTTAAATAATACTTGTCCTGCCGCAATACAAAAAACACAAATAATGATGACTAAATATTTTGACATTACTTAGCATCCCATTTATTTCGCCAAGCTTGAAACATTAACACTCCCCAAAGTGAATATTGCCAATTCCGCTTACCCGATAGATGTTCTTGCCATCTTTGACGAATAGGTTTTGGATTCAGAAGATTATCTTTTCTTAATTCATTTTCAGATAACAAATCTTCTGCCCAATCTCGCAGCGGCCCACGCAGCCAAGTATCAATCGGAACGCCAAAACCCATTTTCGGTCTTTCGAAAAGATGACTAGGCACATAACGTTTTAATAAAGATCTCAGCAACCATTTACCTTTGCCGTCTCGAACTTTCATCTTCATAGGCAGGGTCCAAGCAAATTCAATAACCCTGTGATCTAAAAATGGAGTCCTTGCTTCTAAGCTCACGGCCATGCTGGTTCGATCTACTTTCGTTAAAATATCATCTGGCAAATAATTTAAGGTATCCATATATTGCATATATTCAATAAAATTAAATGCTAGATTGCTCTGAGTCTGATCCTGCTGCCTAGCAGGTTTTATTTCTGCATTTTCCTCTGTTACTAATGAATGTCTTCTGCCCCAATAACTTGTAGAAAGCTGGTAACATTCTTCGGGACTTCTGGCTCCGAGCAAACCAGACAATTTATGAATTTTATCACCCAAGACGCCTCGATGTTTTAACATCGGAACGACACTGCTTAACTTGTCCCAATGGTGGGGCGAAACTGAAAATAGACTTTTTGCAACTAACATTCGAAGAGGCTTTGGTATTTTGGAGAGTATATACCAGAGTTTATTTCCCAAAAAATAGCGGTTATAGCCAGCAAATAATTCGTCTCCCCCATCTCCTGATAAGCTAACGGTGACTTGACTCCGAGCTAATTTAGAGACTAAAAAAGTAGGAATTTGCGAAACATCAGCAAAAGGCTCGTCAAACCATTCTGGAATTTGTGGAATAATACTCTGAGCCTCTTCGGCAGGTAAATAAAGTTCATGATGATCGGTCCCTAAATGCTTGGCAACCGCTGCAGCATAAATGGCTTCATTATATCCAGGTTCGTGAAATCCTATAGAAAAAGTTTTAACCGCCCGAGTACTTTCTGCCTGCATTAACGCAACAATTAAGGAGCTATCTATCCCGCCAGATAAAAAAGCCGCCAAGGGAACATCAGAAATCATGCGACGCTTCACCGCATCTCTTAATAAAACATCTAAGGTTTCTTCCAATTCCAATTCTGAACGAGAATCCCGAAAACCTAATGATTGTGCTGCAATTTGATGGAAATCCCAATAAGTGGTTTCCTGTGTTTTTCCAAAGGCATCAATACTAATGAAAGTCCCGGGTTTTAATTTTTGAATGTCTTGATAGATAGAATTTGGAGCAGGCACATAATTATAATCGAAATAGGCCGCAAGCGCATTACGATTAATTTTGGCTGACCAAGCCGGATGTACCGTGAGTGCTTTTAATTCCGATGCAAATAATAACATCCCTTGATGTATGCCCCAATACAAGGGTTTTTTTCCAACTCGATCCCGAGCTAAAGTGAGTTGCTGCTTTCTAGCATCCCAAAAAGCAAAGGCAAACATTCCAATTAAGCTTTTGGTTGTTTTTTCAATGCCCCAGAGCTCACAGGCTTCAAGAATCACTTCAGTATCAGAGTAACCTTTAAATTGACAACCCGCTTCAATTAATTGCTTTCTTAATTCATCGCTATTATAAATTTCACCATTATACGATAGAACAGAGAGACCAGAGCGAGACACCATCGGTTGATGGCCTGCAGAAGATAAATCAATAATAGCCAAACGCCGATGTCCAAAATAAATTTCTGCTTTCTCATCCCACCATAACCCAGAAGAATCTGGACCACGATGAATAATTGCATCAGTCATTTTCTGGATAACTTCTTTGGGTGCAGCAATTCGGACTTGCTGCTTCATATTCCAAAAACCGGTTATTCCACACATAGTTGCTCACAGATTATTGAAAAGTTTGATAACTTAGTGAAGTAATATTTTTCTAAAGGCTGGGAAACTTATTAAATTCATTTAGTTAAACGAATCAATTTATCGCTTATTGCTATACTCAAAGCGAATGATTTCGTAGGCGCGCTGCCTGCAGCTACGCAACCTTCATACCCATTAAAGTACATGAGGATTGCGAGAAGAATGCCTAAAATTCATTCGCGAAGAGCATGCTCTTGCCAAATAGACTCAGGCATTATAATCTTGGGGGCTATCAGAATCAATTGGATCGCAAATGGCCATTACCTACTTTAAAAAGCCCATGAGTTTATTAGAAAAAACAAGCTGGCCAACTGCCTGTTATTGGGGGTTAACACTTTTACTTTTTGTATTTCTTTGGCAATTGGGTCCTTTGATCCAAATCGATACGCCCTCTTATCTTGGTCATAGTCCCCAACGTTCTGCTTTATATCCTCTTTTACTGCAGTTAAACAACTTTTTGTTTGGTGTCGGAAACTATCAATTTTTGGCTTTCCTGCAATTAATATTGGGTTTCTCGGCCATTCATTTCTTATCTTTTAAATTAAAAAATCTGTTTACTCTACCCGCCTGGGCAATACTCCCAATCACTTTTATTTTGCTTACCCCTTACTTTGGACCAACTAAATTTGGGAATGCTATCCTAACAGAAGCCATCTGTTATCCTGTCTTTCTATTCGCCTTCTCATCCCTGTTAGAAGGCATATTACTCAAAAAAACACAGCATTTACTTTATTTTTTGGGTTTAACAGCCATCCTCATTTTAACGCGCAGACAATTTTTATTTCTATATCCGATTTTTCTAGTGGTATTATTCTATATATTCTTTTTTAATAGGAAGTTCTTTAGAGTCCCATTATTATCCATTTGTTTTGTATTTTCTATCCTTTTGACCAATTTTTTAGAAAGAACTTATACTCTTCTAAAACACGGACATTTCACCACCATTCCCTTTACTGGAATACAACTCATTATTGCACCCCTTTATATCGCTGAAGATCAAGATGTTATTTATTTTAAAACCGATGAGGAACGAATTTTATTTCAGAAAGTTCGGCAAGAAATGCATCGAAAACATCTCTCACTACAATCTCTTCAGATTGTTGGCAACTCTCCTTATATTAACTTTTCAATTTATAATCATTTCTCTGAGAGCTATAACCCCATTTGTTGGGAAACCCTAGCCCCTATGATGACTAGTCTGGGCATGAACGATACATTTAAAGCTGATAAATTAATGACTCAAATGGCTTTTATCTTAATTCAAAATAATCTAGTGAATTATCTAAAATTATATTTTGTCAATATTGCCTATAACCTAGGTGGATGGTATTTTAATTTTTTTCTGAGTTGTTTGGCCATAATAACGGCTTTACATTATTTCTGGAAAAAAGACTCGGTTTCGTTAGCCTGTTTATTATCCCTTATGTTAACCGGAGCCAACTATTCTCTTATTGCTTTAGTTGAACCAGTCCTTCGACGTTATTCAATTTATACCGATACCATACAAATTTCTATGCTGCTAGTATTAGTCATGCTTGCCCTCAAAAACAACTCAAATCATAAAGCATACTCATAACCCTAGGTAGGTAACCGTTCACGATCCATCCATGAACGCCCATTTTTGGGCAATCTCGTTTTAAAAATTGCTCACAAACCTCATATACTGGAAGTATGCTCCGCTTTTTTAAAATGTTGTGAGGGTCAAGTCGCAATAAATAACTTTAAAATAGGGAAAGTTTTGTTAATATTATTTGTTGCGACTTGACCCCACTTTGAATAAAGCTTCATAAGCACTCTCATATTTTTTTATCATCATTGAAACATGATAACGGTCAATAATACTCTGCCGAGCTTGCTGCCCTAATATTGATTTTTTTTGCTTATCTAAGACAATGAATTCTTCAAGCGCCTGCGCTAAAATCTCCGGAGATTTGGGTGGCACTATCTTACCCATCGTTCCAATAATTTCTGCACTGTCTCCAACATCTGTTGCGACACAAACAATCCCACAAGCCATTGCTTCGCCTAACACATTCGAAAATCCTTCCCCAAATGCAGAAGTCAAGACAAGAATATCTAAAGCGTTCATGACTTCTGGCATGTCCTGCCTGGGACCCAATAACAATATATAATCCTCTAGTTTTAATTCCTTAATTTTTGCCATCAGTTTAGTATTCTTTTTATCGATATCGGTGCCCAGCAATATCACTCGAAAATGCTGAATCCGATTTCGCAATTTGTTTATAGACAACAAAAAGGAATCATGATCTTTCATGGGATCAAATCGTGCAATCATTCCTAGTATAGGAACTTCTTCATCTATCTTTAAGATAGAGCGTATTTGTCCCCTAGCTTTTTGATCGGGTTTAAAATACTCTGTATTAAAACCATTCGGAATGGTCAGCCAATGTTGTACCCGATAGCCTAATCTCTGGTGTGTTTGCTTCCCGGCAGTAGAATTCACAATCACTGCGTCTGGGAATCCAGATAGACGAGAGCAAGCTTTAATGACAAAAGAAGTTAACCAAGAATAATGATCGGTATTCATATTAGAGCAACGCAGATTCCAAATGATTTTAGGAACTCTTAGCATTTTCCCTATTAGCAACCCTAATAAATCAGCGTGATATAACCAAGTTTGCAGAATATGAGGATCTTCGAAACGCAGAATTTTCATTAAGCTCCAGCAAGCTTCAATGGAGGGAATGCCCCGCTGCATATTCAAGGTATATACAGAAATCCCATGAGCAAGCAATTTGGTTCCCAGTCTGCCATTGTCTTGCATTGAAATAACAATATGCTTAAAACGAGAGGGATCGGATTCAGTGACAAAATGAACCAGCTGATTTTCAGCCCCTCCCAAACCCAAGCCTGTAATTAAATGAACTATTTTAATCATAGAGAATTTCAATCATTGTTTTTCTGACACGGTTTTTCTGCCACCGTTTTCCCGCTATTGATCAACACTTCATTTAATATCCGTTCAGTGCTATTGACCATAGTAGCCACGGAAAAATGATCAAGAATTCTTTGTCTGAGCGAAGTTTTGTTTATTTCTTTTTCTAACAGACTTAAACAAGCTTTCGCCATTTTTTCAGGATCTTTAATCGGAACAATTGCTCCCAGTTCTCCTACAATTTTTCCAGCATCTCCAACCTCTGTTGCAACACAAGGAATTCCACAAGCCATAGCTTCAGCTAGTACATTAGAAAACCCTTCTCCAAAAGCAGAACTTAAACAGAAGATATCCAAGGCATTATACACTTCTGTCACTTCTAATTGTTCTTCAACCCACAATAATGTATCTTGCAAATTTAATTCGTTTAACAACAATTTTAATGTGACTTGATATTCTTTATTACCCGATCCATTACTCGATCCCATTGCAAGAAAACGAAAATTTTTCTTCTTCTGACTCAAAATGGCAGCCATTTTAAAAAAAGTAGCATAATCTTTCATGGGATCAATTCTCGCCACCATTCCAATTAAAATCTCATTCTCTTTTACTTGCCAAACATCTCTCATCTTTTTTCGTTTTGCATCATCAGAAAAAAAACGTTCAGTATCAATTCCATTTGCTATAACAGCGATTTTCTCATCTGAAAATCCCATCTTTGTTATATAAGTTTTTCCTGCATCAGAATTGGCGATGATTCGATTCGGAAAAAAGCTTAACTTCTTTTCTAGCCAAAAAGTCATTTTGCTTAACTTATCATATTGATCTAAATCCATATTTGAAGCGCGAATTCCCCAGATTATTTTAAGATTGGGCATGAAGATACTAGGTAGAAGACTTAAGAGATTTGAAGTGGTCATAAAACTATATAAAATTTGAGGTCGATGATCTCTAACTTTTCTGATAAAATTACATAGAAATCCAATGACATCCCAACGGCTTTTTTTACCTAAAGAAACCACTTCAAGACCTTTATCAAGCAACTCTTTTGTTATTGCCCCTCCAGGATAATAACTTAGGATCATAATATTATGTCCCTGATTTTTTAAAGCTGAAGCTAATAGTGCCATTTGCCTTTCAGCACCCCCTATCTCAAAAGATCGGATTAAAAACAGAATTTTCATTTAGTTACAAAACCCTTATATTCATATTCCCCAACATCACAAAACTATATTCTATATGATAAAATTTTATTATATATTTCTGTACAACGTTTATAATTCTTATGTTAAGTCTGCATTTCTCTTTCTTGAGCCAAATTTATTTTAATACTTCCATTTTCCAACATTATTTCTTCAATCATTTCTATTAAAACATGTCCAGCCGTAATATGTGATTCTTGAATTCGTCCAGTATCCGTCGAAGGAACCAGAAATGCATGATCACAATCCTGTAAAGCAAGCCCCCCATCACAACCTAGAAATCCAAGGGTTGTGATGCCATGTGCACTTGCGTATTTTAAAGCACGAATGATATTTTTCGATTTTCCTGAAGTGGTTATCCCAAGCAATACATCTCCAGGTCGTCCAAGTCCTGCCACCATTCTTTCAAATAGAAATTCAAAACCATAATCATTTCCACAAGCTGTCATGGAAGAAGAATCCATAGCCAATGGAATAGCAGGGATAGCATCTCGATTTACATGAGATCGCAAGCGTATTAATAATTCTGCAGCTAAATGCTGGGCATCAGCGGCTGAACCACCATTACCACAAAGCATCAGTTTACCCCCTTCCATAATGGAGTGGGTAATCACTTGAGCCATATCTATTAAAGTATGCAAATAGCTCCCAGCTATTATTTGTTCTTTAATTTGTATTGAAGCCTTAAAAGTAGCTTGTGCATCTCTTAATAATTTAGTCTGAAAATATTGATCCATAAATTTCCCCTTGATTTTTAGGTTTACAATCTCTTTGTTTTAAGAAAGTTAATCTATACCCTTCGCCTTTCAAGCTGCGACTTTGTTGTCGGCTTGATTCGCTGCTCACATACTAATTTGTATGCTCCGCTGCTCATCTTCGCCGACGCCTCGTCGCAACTTCAAATGCTTTGGGTATATCAGCAGTTTTATTTAATCCATGATTGATTTTAAAACTACGTGATCCCATAACGCAAAAATACGATCGGGGTGGAAGCGCCTACCGATCTCTTGAGCATGTTTGCCAAGTCTTTGTCTTTGTTCTAAATCATCCAGCAATTCGAGAGTTATGCTAGTCAAAACTTGAATATTGCCAACTGGGAAAAGCCTACCATCAATTCTATCTTGTACAACCTCTATATTTCCAGAACAATTAGAGGCGATCACTGGAAGCCCAACTGACATGGCTTCGCATAAAGCATTTGGAAATCCTTCATAAAGAGAAGGGAAAATAAAAAGATCAGCTTCTACAAGAACTTTATAAATATTTTGTGTCATGCCAGGCAGAAAAACCTTCCGACTCAAACCAAGGGAATTCACGAGTTCCTCCAGTTTATTTCTTTCTTTCCCTTCACCATAGATCGTTAAACAAAGCTCAGGATTACCTTTAAGAAGTTCAGAAAAACTCCGAATAAGGGTCATGTGATCCTTTTGCTTATCCAATCTTCCAACGGTAATAATATTTTGAACTTTGCCCGATATTTTTTTTATATTATGGCTCACAGAAACAACAGGATTTGGAATGATTTGTATAAAACGTTTAAAATCCGAAGGAAAATAATTAGCCGAACTATTCGTTTGGATAATCAACTTATTACAAAAAGGATAAATTTTGAAACGCAACCAAGTATAAAGTCTAGGAATACGATGAAAATGAGGATCAATTCTTTCTGAAATGATAACTGGTATCTTTAACCCCCAGGTAGCAATCAAAGTAGTCACATTCATTACATCAATAAAGGACACAATCATATCGGGCTTTAAGTTCCGGACTGTTTTCCGCAAACAAAAAACACGCTTAAGAATATTCTGAAATCGAGTGAATAGAGATGCTCCGGCCTGGCTTTGATCAAGCTGAACTAGCTTAATTTTTGGATGAAGCAGATAAAATGGCTGAGTTTCAGGAGAAACTAACGTCAATAATGAAATTCGATGCCCTTTTGCAGCCCAGTAATTGGCAAGTTCTGATAGAACTCGTTCCGCTCCACCAGCACTCAGAGATGAAATAATCAGTGTGAGATGCATGAGTAGTACTAAATATCCGGGTTTTTCGCTTCGATCACTACAAATTCAACTATTTCAGTTCTTTTCTTATAAGTTCTATTAACGGTCTCAGAATACGGGATCTCAAAGCCTAATTCTAAAAGCGCATTTTCATATTCTCTCGGGTGAATAAATCTAAAAGGATAGAGTTGGCCATAAAAAGGAGCATCCTGACGTAAAACCGAATTTAAGGTATCTGAATCAATGAAATTTGCTTTTTCTGGGAATTGAAAACAATCCGATTTTTTGGAAGGAAAATAAGAAAAAAAAAGTCCGCCTGGTTTTAAAATTTTTTTTATACCCTGCAAATACTCCGCTCCTTGCTTTTTAGTAAGGCAGTAGGAAGAAAATACGTCAACAACCGCATCAAAATAATTCTCAGGAAAAGAAATTTCAGCCATATCTTGGACTGTTAATTCCGCAGAAACATGATGGGATTCTAGCATAGATTTGCACAAAGAAATTGCTTGTTGAGAAATATCTGCTCCGTACGCAGAAAAACCTTCTTTTGCGATCATCCAAAGATTTGCACCCGAACCACAGCCGGTTTCAAGAATTTTTATATTGTGACGTTTTGCCTTAGGAATAGAAAAAAAATTTCGCCCCATAAACCGACAAAGCTCTTCATTGGGGTATAGTCGCTGAGCTTTGAAACCTAAGCTTTCATAGGAATCATTATAAAAATTACTCACTTCTTTAGAATATTCTTTATCCATTTTCATTTATAAATCCTCTTTTGACCAAAAAACAATCGGTGTCATATTTTCGCAGAACCCTTTTTTGAAAAATTGGATATTATACCATTTTGGATCGGTTATATCGGTATCAAAATAACCGAGTGAAAATTTAGAACTATGCCTTCTTTCATAAGATCGACAAATGCCATCATATAAAAGAAAATGAGAGAGACCATAATCAAACAAATCTCGTTCATAAACTCCAGTAAAGTAAATACTTGTAGCTCCATACCCTACAAATAGAGACCCTGCTACTAGGCTATCATTATAGCGGGCCAAAATAAGTTCAGCCAAACCTTCTTCAATCATTTCATATTGAATCTGCCAACTCTCATCAGAACGAGTTTTCCGACCCGCAATTTTAGCATGAAAATCCTGGAACTCTCTAAATGCGTCAAAACAACAATTACCTTTCTTAAGATTATC
>Ga0207050_1105_pt1 | contig 14605 bp, 15 predicted proteins | sample Alteio_BWMinCont_64_FD_153291 | JGI IMG/M metagenome (GOLD analysis project Ga0207050, IMG submission 153291) | Enriched cells from forest soil in Barre Woods Harvard Forest LTER site, Petersham, Massachusetts, United States -... | ecosystem: Environmental > Terrestrial > Soil > Temperate forest >...
ACGACACGCGTGACTGCGCAGCTATCGTGCGTATTACATGCGCCGCGTTTCTCGGTACGCTTGCCCTGTCGTGGCGGCTTTATATTCGTGACCTGAGAATTTTCCAGGTCACGCCGGCAATTGAGATTTTCGACAAGATACCTCCTTCTGCCGACTGGGCGTTCTTAGTTACGCAAATCGTTCTTTTAAGCTGGCTATTCGTAAAGCCGTTGCAGCGAGCGCCGGCATTTGGAGTACTGACCTGTATGGTGTTTGGGGTGTTGCAGGACCTTATGCGGCTACAGCCCTATTACTACATGTATTTTTTCACGATTTTGCTGACAGTGATTTTCCGCTCTTCCGGTCTCAGCGCTCTTAGAATCCTGGTCGGCAGCGTCTATTTCTGGGGCGGTTTTCACAAATTCAACATGTCTTTTTATCGCTGGGTTTTTCCCTCGTTTATCTCGTCGTTCTACACATTTTCCGCGAAGCTATCTGTCATGGATTTCTTTATGGCATTGGTGGTGTTCGCCGTGCCTGCGCTCGAATCGGCAATCGGGATTTTACTGCTCTTTTTCCCACGTCTCAGATGGCTCGCGTCGCTGATGGCGCTTGCCATGCTCGCGGTGGTTCTGGCCTGCCTCGGCCCATTTGGTCTTAATCGGGATCAAGTGGTGTTGCCCTGGAACGTCTATCTTTTTCTCATCGAGTTGATTCTTTTTTGCAAGTCGGTCCGTAGCGAGAAAAAGCCATTGTGGCAACTCAATGCACTTGGATACGCAAGCGTTGCCTTGTTTGCATTTGCACCTGCCCTTGCTCTTGTCGGCTGGTGGCCATCGTACCCGGCGTTCAAGCTCGTATCCGGCAACATAAAAACCGCGGCCGTTATTTTTTCGCCACAGGAAGACCTTGCGCGTCTACCTGAAGATCTGGGTAAATTCGTCTCGTCGCAACATGTGCTAACATTATACGACTGGACTAGACAAGAGATAAACGCCGTGGTTACTCCGGACTCTTATGTTTTTCACAGAGGGTCGAAAGGCCTATGCCCATATTTAAACGATCCGCAAAATGCAAAGCTGCGCATATACACGCCACCGCCGTTTTACAGTCTCAAAATTGAATACGAAGATTTTCCTTTATGCTCCGAAAATTAATTGTAACATCTTTCATAGTAAATCCACATGATCATCCGATTCTATTAATAGGAATGCTTCGGCAAAGGCAAAGCCAGGGCGCCTTACGAGTTCGGCTGCAAGGCATCACTGGTTACACCAATCACCAATCCCAAAGGCGGCTAGTTCGTACTTCATGCCGAAGCACATCACGGCAATCCTATGACGGCCATACGCTGGCGCCGGTTCTGACGCATCTCGAGCAACGTATTTGCGGGGCTTAAAAGCGGAACAAAACGATGATTTGTGACAAAAAACGATAAACAAACGACAAGCAATGAGGATTTTAGGAGGAAGTACTCCCGTCCGGAAAATCGTTGGTAAGGACGGGGTCGTAGGTTCAATTCCTCTCGGCAGCACCATCCTGCTCCGCTAAAGCTTCGCAGGACTAGTCCTCGCAGCGAAGCGGAGAGGGCTAGTCCTGCGAAAAAAGAAGGTGCAGGATGCCCTGCGTAGCTTTAGCGAAGCAGGGCCGGTTGCCACATGTATTATGTTTACCTCCTTCGCAGTATTCCTGATCCTGAAAAGAAATATTCTGGTATTGCTACCGATTTAAAGCGGCGACTTCAGCAGCACAATAAAGGCGAGTCCATTCACACGAATAAGTTTAAGCCTTGGAAGCTTGTAACTTACATCGCCTTTGATGATAGGGAAAAAGCGGAAGCTTTTGAAAAATATTTAAAACAAGGAACCGGTCATGCTTTTGCTAAAAAGCATTTCTGGTAAGTGCCTTGGTCCGCCAAAGTTTTGTAGGACCTGCCCCTCAAAGCCGATTTTTCCTCACTCCTCATCAGAGCACTGCCGACATCGCTGCCGACAGTGCTTGTCATTTATCTACGCCGCCGCTTCCCCATCGCAACTCTGATTTAGCGCCGCCTTAACCCCCATCACGTCGATAGCCTTACCAGTCTCCAGGAACGATTTCAGGCTGGAGAGCACAAGCGGCCAACCCAGAACAACCTTATCGGCCATAATCGAACCGGGCTTGAAACTGCCGTGGATGACGTTCAAACGCACCATGTCTCCGGCGTTATCGATTTCGAACGTCACGCGGGATTCGTCTGCTGTGTCAGAAGGATCGGCCCAGGTCAGCACGAGGCGCTTCGGCGGATTGCTTTCCAGCACCTTGCCGATAATTCTAACATCGCCGCCCTTTTTGCTGTCCGCATGTTTCCAGTCGGAACCCTTTTTCCAATCGGAAACATTCTCATGCCCTCCCCAATACTGGCGGGAGAATTCGGGATTGGTAATGGCGCCCCATAGTTTTTCCGGCGTGGTTTTGATGTAGGTTGTGTAGACAAAATCCGGCCTAGCGTTAGTCATGATCTTTCTCCTGTAAAACCTGTTTGAGGTTATGAAGCGCCTGAACCTGCTTGCGTTCAAACTTCCCGATCCAACGCATGTAGATTTCGTTGATCGGCACCGGGTTGAGGTAATGCAGTTTCTCGCGCCCCCGCTTTGCCGTGACGACGAGGTTCGCCTCCTCCAGCAAAACAAGATGCTTGGTCACCGCCTGACGGCTCATATCATGCCTCTCGCAAAGCTCGCCGAGCGTTTGCCCGTTTTTCTTACGCAAACGATCGAGCAAATCGCGCCGGCTGGCATCGGCAAGGGCCTTGAATACTTTGTCGTCTTTGGCAACCATGGGAGCATTATATGCAACGATATGGTTGCATGTCAAGAGTTGTCTAACGAATAAAGAAAAAAGCAGTTTTTAAGGTACAAATGAGAGGCAAATAAATTGGGGGAAAGCTAATTTTAGTGAAGCGCCAAAACTTTCTTCTTCCTGTTGTCATTTGCAGGTGCGCCGCGCGGAGCTGGCGGTTCCGGATCATCCCGATCTTCTCTGACTCCAATTCCCAGGCTTGCTTCCTCGATGCTTACAAACTCTACTTGCGGTAAGGCGTCGTTGGTTTCTTCAATTCTAGCTATTGCAGCCTGAGCACTATCTTTGATGTCTTTTAACGGTCCAAAACCGATCTCGCGTGCAGCTTGCTCTTCCTGCTCATCACCTCCAAGCAGAGCTTTTAATTTAGTTGCTGCTTCCAAACGCGCTTTGTCTGCGAGTGAGAGTTGCCGGGCTGCACGAATAATTTCCTGATAGGGTCTACCCCTATAACGCTCGCGGAGATCACTTAACCTGTCTTCAAATCCATCAAAAGCCATGGCAGCCCTAATATTAAATGTTGCGGTAAAATCGCCAGCCCTGCTTCAATCAGCAAGATTAATGCCGTAATAATTTCCTATTGCGAACGATGCAATCTGTTTTTTCGATGGATTCGAGAAATCCAATCGCTGTGGTTAAATGACGAAGCTTTGGTTAACAAATTGCCACCACTAAATACCCCGTCCCCGACACCTTTCCGCCCTGATTTTGCCGCGAGCCGGGACGAGGCTAACCTCAACCGATTCCGGCCTGGGGATCGAATCCGAGGGATGCAACCGATGAAAAAACTCGCCGCTGCGCTTTTATTGGCCACTTTACTGACACCGGCACTGGCCCTTGCCGATGATCACGATCACGACCATGGGCACGGTAATGGCGGCCCGCACCGCGATTGGCATCCGGATAAACATTGGCATGGCGATATCCATGCCTTTCGCGATCATGACATTGATTACTGGCACAGCGGCCACTGGTTTCACGGCCGTCACGGCGAACGCCTTGGCTGGTGGTGGGTGCTGGGGCCGGGTTTTTATTTTTACTCCACGCCGATTTATCCCTATCCCGATCCATTCGTGCCTTCGCTGGTGACACCGGCTCCGACAGTCGTAGTACCACCGCCGCCCGTCGTTACTGTGCCGCCGCCCATGGTCGTGGCCCCACGTCCACCTGTCAGCTACTGGTATTTCTGCCATAACCCGCGCGGCTATTATCCTTATGTGCCCGCCTGCTATGGCCGCTGGCGCTCAGTCCCGGTCTATTAATACCGGTTATTCGTCATCATCGTCGTTATTGTCAGCTGGGTCTTCGCCGGCGCGCGTGATGCGCCATGTGCCCTTGCCGCCCAAACCGAACGAAATCTCTACCGGCTTCACTTCCGGCCGCGTGGTGATGCGCACAGAAACGATAATGACATAAGCATCGATAGGGCTAGGCGGCAATTCGGTTTCGAAGGATGGATCCTTGTTCCATTCGCGCACAAAAAGAATTTCATCCTTCACAGATTTGATCACATAGCTAAATTCAAGGTGATCTTCCGAATTCAGTCCGGCAACAAGGGGAGACATTGTCGCCTTCATGCGCTTGCCGTCCGGCACGACATCGACATGCAGTGAAATGAAATCCGAATCCGCGCGATGGCGCTGCTCGACGCTGTTGCCGAAAGCAAAAACCTCTTCGCGGTCCACGCCACGGATATGGCCGAGATAGGTTATGCCGAATGACGGCTTGCCCGGAATCTTGATCGGCATGAATCCATACGACGCCTCGCTCGGCGTGGTCAGAATATGCAGAATATCGTTACCGGGTGGCGCCGCCTGATAAGGGCTGTAATAAATCGCCTCCGGATTCCAATGCATGAAGGAGAAGTAGTAAACCTTGCCATGCGTGATAGCGATCTGGATTTTCTTCGCGCGCTGTATTTCATCAATGATCGGCTGCTGAAACATCAGCCAGTCATAAGGCAACGTACGATTGCCGAACACATGCCACAGGCCACGAAACGTGTTGTTATAAATGACATTGGCATTGATAATGAGATTGGTAACCAGCATAAAGCCAATCACCCACCAGCGGATTGTGTTTCGCTTTGGCGTACGCGCTTTGACAAAGCACATAACCATCGCCGGCGCCGCGCACATCAGATAAAATGCGAAATAAGTCGGCACACCTTCCATATAAAGCGTGACGCACGACCAAATCACCAGCCAAATAAGCGGCGTCGCGGCCAGCACAACGAAAAACCGCCGCAGTGTGAACTCTTTGCGCATGAAGCCGAAGAACTGCAGCGGCCAGGCCAGCCACATATAGGCTGGCCATAATCCATATTCGACCAGCAACACCGAGGTGGGGATAATCACCCCCTTGAATTGGTAATGCAGATGGAAGTATTTGGGATCGGTATCCACGAAAGGCGCAATAAGCGGCATGAAATAGCTGTTAAGCACGAGATTGGTCTGCTCGCGCTGATGGAAGTCTTGCCAAAAAATCATGTCGGCAATTGGCGCGAAAATGATCGATGATACGTAAATAACAAAATTCTGCAGCGCATCTTGAAAGCTGGCGCCTAGGTTAAGCACCTGCACCGCCGTATCTTTGAGGAAATAAAACTGACCCGACGAAACAAAGTTAAGAAACAGAAACAGCAAGCCGGTCAGGGTAAATGCCGCTGCACTGGCCAGGAAAACCGGAAGACGCAGTTCCGGTATCCACTGCCGCCAAGATTCCTGCCGCCGCCACAGGTACCAGAAAAACCAAACAGCGGCGCCAATCGCAATCGGGATGAGGAAGAAAACATGTAACTTTGTGCCGACACAAAGCCCGGCACCAATTGCCGCCAGAAAAAAGTAATGCCCGGCGCCGGTAGTCAGCCAGCGCCACAGGAAAAACAAACCGATGACCAAAGGGGCCGCAGTAAGAATTTCATCGTTGGTTGAAGACGCCTCTATCAAAATGCTCGGCGTCATAGCCACGAGCCACGCCGCGAAAGCCGCAATCAGCCTTTCCGCATTTAAGGCTCGCGCGAAACGGTATGTCGTATAGCCAATCGCCAGCCACGAGAAAATCGATGGCAAACCCCAGAACACCGTCGATACGCCGTAAAGCAACAGCGGGACATACATCATGATCCCGTCGAGCGGATAAAAAGTAAGACGCTTATCGCCGGAAACGAAGGGATGCAGCAGATTGCCGTTGCTCGAATACCAGAACACCCGCGCGAGCCGGTAATTGAGGGAGTCCGCATTCACTGGATAAAAACTGAATACAATCAGCAGATGGCACATCAATGCCGCCGCCAATGTGCCGAGCAATAACCACCACAGAAAACGGCGCAGCCCTACTGACTTGATCACTGTGAATTCGGGATATTCGAGCCGCGCATAAGGCGTTTTGAGCGATGGCCCGATCACAGCATAATGCGCCGCCAGGACAAATCCAACGCCAAGAAAACTCGCGAAAAAATAACTCGAAAGGTTATGCAGCCCGTCGAACAAGCTAACAATGCACGCCGTTACTACCAGCGTGGCCCACAGCAGCACGTACAGCATCATGGGCCATTCGCGCCACGGCATTTTTACATGGTGGCAATAATACAAAATGATGCTGATCAGGGCGGCGAGATGGATGAAGCCCAGCATGACGAAAAGAACGTTCATTTTTGCGCTTCTCTTACCTCGATTTGCTTATCCAGACGTTCTTCCACGATACCGGCAGGATCCTGATGGATGGTAATATCGGCGTTGGGAAACGCCTTGCGGATATCATTCATGATCGCATCATCCACCTGATGCGCAACTTTTAACGTCATGTTCTCGTCAAGCTCAAGATGAAATTCAATGAAAATACGCTCGCCGTCGGTACGCGTGCGCAAGTCATGAATACCGCGCACCATCGGCCGCGCGCGAACGATCGACATGATTTTCTCGCGATCGGAATCCGGCAACTCGCGGTCCATAAGCACATTTAAGGCGTGCCAAGATATATGGTGCGCCGAATAAATCAGCCCTGCCGCGACCAGAATGGCGAACAGCGGATCAAACCATTCGATGCCGGTCATCTGATAAAGCGCGAAGGCGGCGATCACCATAAAATTCACCGCCAGATCGCCAATGTAATGTAGCTTATCGGCGCCAATGGCCATCGAGCCGGTACGGCGCGTCACATAATGCTGAAAGCCGACAAGGAAAAGGCTGAGTACGATTGCCAAAATCATCACCGTATAGCCCAGTATTTCGTGCTCAAGCTTATGCGGATGATAAAAGCGGCTGATCGCTTCATAGGTAAGCAATACTGACGAGCCGGCGATGAACGCTGCCTGCGCCAGCGCCGCCAGAGGCTCCGCCTTGCCATGGCCATAGCGATGATCGCGATCAGGCGGACGCAAGGCGTTCGCCACGCCAAACACCGTGACGCCCGCGCCAATCAGATCGAGTGTTGAATCCAGCAGCGATGACAGCATCGCCACGGAATCCGTCAAAAGATAGGCCGCCAGTTTAATAATGATGAGCGCAAGTGCCACGCATACGCTGGCATAAGTTGCCAGCCGCCGCAGCCTGTCATCACCTGCCGATTTCATTTCTGCTGAATGGATCACGGATAAAGCCTCTCCTGCTGCCAAGCCGCCTGCCCACTCGCGCGGGTATAGACAATGCGGTCATGCAGACGGAATTGCCTATCCTGCCAGAACTCGATGAGCAAGGGTGTCAATCGGTATCCGCCCCAATGCGGCGGGCGCGGCACAGCTTTACCGGCGAATTTCTGCTCAAACGCGTGCACACGTTCTTCAAGCTTGGCGCGGCTTTCCAGCGGATGCGACTGATCCGACGCCCAAGCCCCGATTTGCGATCCATGCGGACGCGTAACGAAATAGACGTCCGATTCGGAATCGCTGATAGGCGTTACTTCACCCTCCGCCCTTATTTGTCGCCGCAGTGATTTCCAATGAAAGCAGAGAGCGGCCTTGGGATGTCTTCCCAGTTGTTCACCCTTATGGCTTTGCTTATTAGTGAAAAAGACAAATCCGTTTTTATCGTAACTCTTGAGTAGAACGATACGTGCCGAAGGCATACCGTGCACACCAACCGTCGCCAGGGTCATGGCATTAGGATCGTTGGGTTCACCGGCTTCAGCCAGAGCGTACCACTCCCGGAACAACTCCCATGGATCGGCAGGGGCAATGAAGTCGGCATTTTCCATAGTGAGGGGCTAGGGGTTAGGGGTTAGGGGTTAGGGATTTGAGGTTAAGAGATCCGAGATCGGGATATAAGGATAAGGTTAATCAACTTTTTCCTAGCCCCTAGCCCCTAGCCCCTTCTTCCTGTCACAGTTGCGCCAAGATTAGTCCTTAGGCTAAGCTTTTGCAGCAAAGAGTTTCTGCGCCCGGGGAACCGTGAATGGAACCCCATAACGTTACAAAAGAGGTTTTGCCATGATTCGTAAATCCGCAATTGCTGTCCTCGCGGCTTCTATTCTTCTATCCGCCTGCCAGACCGATCAATGGGGCGGCGGTGAAACATTCGGCACGCTCGGCGGCGCCGCGGCTGGCGGACTTGCCGGAAGCGCGCTCGGCGGCGGTGCGGCCGGTACCCTTGCAGGTGTTCTGCTCGGCGGCTTCATCGGTAATCAGGCTGGCGGCTTAATCGACGATCAGGATAAGTCCCGTGCCAACAAGGCCGAACGTCAGGCTTATTCTGCGCCCATCGGCCAGCAGATCACCTGGAACAATCCACAGAACGGCAATAGCGGCACAATAACGCCCATCAAAGACGGCTATGCCCAGAACGGCGCCTATTGCCGCGAATTCCAGGAAAATGTGGTTGTCGGCGGCCAGCAGAAGCAGGCCTACGGAACTGCCTGCCAGCAGCCTGACGGCACTTGGAAGATCGTTAACCAGTAAAATAGTGACTAGGTGCTAGTGGCTAGGTGCTAGGGATATGTGCAATGATCCGCTAGCACCTAAAACCTAGCACCTAGCAGCTATTTATGCGCGATCCATATCAAATACTCGGTATTTCAAAATCCGCCACAGCCGAAGAAATCAAAAGCGCCTATCGTAAGCTGGCGAAAAAGCTCCACCCTGATGTCAACCAGGGCCGCAAGGACATCGAAACAAAATTCAAGGAAGTCACGGCCGCCTACGATCTGCTTTCCGATAAGGATAAACGCGCGCGCTTCGACCGCGGCGAGGTCGATGCCATGGGCAACGAGCGCGCCTTTCATTCCGCCGACACCGAACATCCGTTTGGTGGTGGAGGCGGCAATTGGCGCAACTATACGCAAACCGGTGGCGAGCCTTTCTCCGGCCTTGGCGGCATGGAGGATATTTTTTCCGAATTCATGAGCGGCGCGCGCGGCCGCCGCGGCGGCACTGCCATGCGCGGACCGGACGTAACCTATTCCCTCGCCATTCCCTTTGTCGAAGCCGCTCTCGGCGGCAAACGGCGCGTCACTTTATCGAGCGGCAAGAACATCGACGTCACCATTCCGCCGGGAACGCAGGAAGGCCACAAACTCCGCTTGCGCGGGCAAGGCATGGCAGGCACAGGCGGTGGCGCTGGCGACGCGATCATCGAAATGCATATCGAGCCGCATCCTTATTTCACCCGCAAGGACAACGACATTTCCCTCGATGTGCCGATCAGCCTGCCCGAAGCCGTTCTCGGCGCCAGTATTCAGGTGCCTACGCTTGATGGCCACGTGACAGTCAGGGTGCCAAAGGGTGCTAATACAGATTCCGTTTTACGTTTGAAGGGAAAAGGGATACCTACCCCAGGCGGAGGACATGGCGACATGTTCGTGAAACTCAAAATTATGCTGCCCGATCCTCTGCCCGCGGAGCTTCTGGAATTCACCGAGCATTGGGCGAAGAAAAACGCCTATGATCCGCGCCGGAAGTTGGGCTGGACCTGAAACGAAAATGAGATTGATGAGCAACTCCGATGTCCCGGCAGCTGATTGTAACAGCGTTGATATGTGCGCTTTTGTTTGCGCATCCGGCCATAGCCCAGGATGCATCGCCTGATCCCTATCAAGCGACAGTCGGTATTTTGCTTGATCATGAATTACCTCCCGGCCCCTTGCCGCAAGTGCTGACGGATGGATTCAGCTTCAGCAACGAAGGCGATACATTCTTACAATCCGAAGCCACCAAACCGGATAATGCGACAACAAAACGCACTGTTTATAACGAGACCGATTTCCATGGCCATCTCAACTGGTCGGATTGGCTGACGCTCAATGCCGCAACGAAATTCGAGCATGAGCGTTTCAACAACGTCAATGATTTTTACCCTGATCGCTCATCTTTTCTTCGCAGTGAAGGATTAACGTTGCGCCAATTTTATTTCACCGTGCGCCCAGATGGAGACGATCAGGTTGCTTTTTATGGCGGCAAGATTCATCCAGCATTCGGTACAGGCTGGAGCTTTGCTTATCCCGGCATCTTTTATCCCTTTGCCACCGATTATGAACAGGACCAAATGATCGGCTTTGGCGCCGACGCGAAAATTCCACGGACGGCGGTGATAAACTGGCTCGGCACGGCGCATTTATCGGCGGAAACATTTTTTCTCGACACAACCTCCTTATCCTATTCGCTGTTCGCGCATCCTTCTGCCAATGATATGTTCGTCACGCCTCCCGGGATGTTCCATTATTCCGACGGCGGCGCAGGCAATACCAACGGCCTGAGTTCGGTTACTGCCTCTCTGCGCGGTAACGATTTATTTAATGCCAAAGGCCTCGCCTATCATTTCTCCTTTACCCATGAAGGCGTGCATCTGCCCGGCGAACAGGCACAGACCGGCTTAACCGCGGCGGGAAATTATAGTTTCGATCTCGGCGATGGTTTATCGACATCGCCTTATGGCGAATATGCGTGGATTGAGAATTTTAACGGGCAAGCCGGGCTGACGCGTCATTATGTTACCTACGGCCTTGCGGCAAAGAAGGGTAAATGGGAATTGGATTTATCCGGCGGCCTGCGCGCCAGCTATAATCACCCTTCAGCCACCAATATTTGGGATACGCAGGAAAGCCTATCCTTACTATACGCAGTGATGGACAAGTTCGTTGTCGGCGGCGGCTATAATCACATCGATATTAATAATGTCGGCAACAACACCGTCGGCCTGATCGCGCAATATCAGTTCAGTCTGTAAATTCATGCGGCCTTGGTTGCCGATTTTTCCGTCGCATTATCTACTAACGAAAACTCCAGAACGCGCGCCAGAATATCCGCATGCCGGTCATCCCGATCAGGCGCAGGCAGGCTTTCCACCATCTTTTTGCATTCCGCCCAGTCGCAGCCGATAAAAAAACTGTAACGAGCAATAGCGGCAGCGGTGAAGCGATAAGTCACATCGCGCACCTTGCGCACCGTAGAATCCATCACGCGATCTACGCGCACTGAAGTGATAAACGGAAACACGCATCCTGCCTGGATGATCCCAGCATCGATTTTCTGCCGCAGAAATACGTCGATCGGCACACTCGCACCGCTCGTCAATTCCTCATGATAGAGGCGATACAGTTTTTCGATGGAATTTTTATTGATCACGAACGAGCTGGTCGTAACGAACATATATTCATTCAATGGCAAAATTTGAAACGCAGCGCTTTGGAGCGCGCCGGATTCATCACGCGTGACGATGCTGTCATAAGTCGCTTTCAACGCCTTAAACGCATCATTCGATAAAGGGATGGCGACATCGGTATAAAGCAGATCGAGCTGATCCAATTCGCCGCTATCGATGATGCGGTTGATGACGGATTCCGTGCATGATGCAAACAGCGTGTCATCCTCAATCACGTGCAGATGCTGGCCAGAACCCAAATTCTGCTTCAGCGCCAGATAATGCGAAGTGAAGCAGCCGATCTCGCCATTATTCAATTTCGGATTAGAAAGATTGAGCGCGTTGCCATCGGCAGCAGGCAAGCGCGAATACTTTCCGTTCAGCCCTAAACGCAAAAACTCGCCCTCGATTTCAGCGCGGCGCTCGGGACAGCGGTCGAGGTTGATGTATATGCCGACGAAGGCCATAGCTGCTAGGTGCTAGCTACTAGGTGCTAGCGAGAAGGTTTTTAAATCCGCTAGTACCTAGCACCTAGCAGCTAGCACCTGGAATTAGCGTGAATAATACTCGATAACCAGATTCGGTTCCATCTGCACCGGATACGGCACATCGCCCATCGCGGGTGTGCGGACGAAGGTTCCCTTCATATCGCCGTGATCAACGGTCATATATTCCGGCACATCGCGTTCGGCCAGCTGGGCGGCGGCAAGCGCCACGCCATGTTTCTTGGCCTCACCACGCAATTCGATCACATCGCCATCCTTCACGGCATACGACGCGATATTCACTTTCTTGCCATTCACCAGCACATGGCCGTGATTGACGGTCTGACGCGCGGCGAAAATCGTGGGCACGAATTTCATGCGGTAAACCACGGTATCCAAACGGCGCTCGAGCAATTGGATGAGAATTTCGCCGTTGTTGCCTTTACGGCGCATGGCTTCCTGATAATAGCGGCGGAACTGACGCTCGCCCACGTTGCCGTAGTATTTGCGCAGCTTCTGCTTCGCCAGCAATTGCACGCCGAAATCTGTGGGCTTGGAGCGGCGCTGGCCATGCTGGCCCGGGCGGTATTCGCGCTTGTTGAGCGGACTCTTGGGGCGGCCCCAAAGGTTAACACCAAGATGGCGATCGATCTTATGCTTTGACTCGAGACGTTTAGTCATTGATTTAGCTTCCTATTCTGGTTGTCCCGATAGTTCAGCCGCGATGCGGTGACGGATACCGGCCATTTAAGCCGGATCGCATTCTCGGGAATTGGGAGGAGTTATAGGAGGCCAAAGGCTAAAAAGTCAAATTATAGAGCTATTGGCTTTGCGTTGCAGCTTGACAGTATAGCAGCGCGCGGACAAAAAATTAAGCAGCTTAAAAACATCTCTAAGCAGTCAATAATAAAATCATGGAGTTTTAAAAAAATGACAGATGAACATCAGAACTATACGCTCAGGCGGACGCAAAAAAAATTACCTAGATTTGAAGTGGGTGATCGCGTCGCTATAAGGAAAGAATATTCAGAGAGTCGGCCATTCTTGGGTGTTGGAACGGTCGAATCGGTTTACGGAACTGATATAGAAGTTAAATTTGAAGATGGAGCAAATGTAAAAAACATAAGTATGGCATGCAAAGATAACATATTGCGACTAGACAGCGCACTACCGTTTAATCCTGTCCCCCCAGAGCATAAATCCGCGCGGTATCTTGCACTTATGCTCATTAGAAACCAACTCTTTAAACAAGAGCCATAAGGATTGGTTATTATGAGCGGTAAAATCAGTTGACTTGCTCAATTTTTGAATCGGTATTATTGAATTCAGTCCTGCCTTCGGTTCCCGACCTGGCTCAAATAATCAATAAAGGAGGACGTTTCATGTCCCGCATTCTCGAAAAACTCTACGCTTCCCTCGCACTCGGCGCTGCGCTCGCCCTTGGCGTCATCATCTGGTATCACGGCTATCGTATCTCGCACGTCGATTATTGGGCGCCGTTTTTCACATTCCTGCATGTGCTGTCAGGCATCACTTGGATCGGCCTGCTTTATTATTTCAATATCGTGCAGACGCCGATGATGGCGAAAATTCCCGCCGACCTGAAACCGGGCGTGAGCAAATACATCGCCCCCGAAGCTCTCTTCTGGTTCCGCTGGGCAGCGCTTTCGACCATTGTCACCGGCCTTATTGTTGCAACGCTGAACGGCTATGCACATCAGGCATTCATGCTGGTCGGCCCGTATCGCACCATCGGCACCGGCATGTGGCTCGGCGTGATCATGGCGTTCAATGTCTGGTTTATCATCTGGCCGAACCAGAAAAAAGTTCTCGGCATCGTGAAAGTGGAAGATTCCGCCAAAGCCAAGGCAGCCAAAGCGGCGCTCTACGCTTCGCGCGTAAACTTCATACTCTCGCTGCCGATGCTGTACTGTATGGTGAGTTACCGGTTGCTCGGCTAGCCTAAATGCGCCTTCTGCCGGTACTCCTCGCTCTGCATTTCGATGAGACGGCTGGCGGTGCGCTGGAAATCGAAGGCCAGTTCACCCGATTGGCATAATTGTTCCGGCGGCGCGGCGGCAGCGATATAGAGCTTCACCTTGGTTTCATAAAGCGCATCGATCAGAACTGTAAACCGCACCGTTTCATTGCGACGTTCTGGCGTTAATTGTGGAACTCCATCAAGCAGCAAAGTCGAAAAACATTCGGCGATGGCAAGATAATCGGCTGCAGCCAAAGGCCGGTTGCACAATTCCTCAAAATTAAACATCGCTACATCTTTTGCCGCGCGCGGCACATCGACCGAACGCCCCTGTACCGGCAGCGCCAAAGAATGCGCAGGCGTTCCGCCGCTCAGCTGCGAAAATATTTTTTGCAATTTTGCCGTGGCATCGGCGCCCAGCGGCGTAAAATAGCTCGGCGTGCCGCGCATCTGCTCATAACGATGATCAAGCTTGCCATCGAGCCGGTGAACTTTCATATGCTGCTTGATCAATCCAATGGAAGATAAAAACCGGTCGCGCTGCAGCCCATTTTTATACAGCTCATCCGGCGGCCAGTTTGATGTCGCCACAATCACCACCCCAAGCTCAAACAACGCACCAAACAACCGCCCCAAAATCATCGCATCGGCAATATTGCCGACATGAAACTCGTCGAAACACAATAGCCATGCTTCACCGGCCAGATCGCGCGCCACGCGCGGCAGAATCCCTTCCGCCTGCTCCGGCC
>Ga0207050_1107_pt1 | contig 14504 bp, 28 predicted proteins | sample Alteio_BWMinCont_64_FD_153291 | JGI IMG/M metagenome (GOLD analysis project Ga0207050, IMG submission 153291) | Enriched cells from forest soil in Barre Woods Harvard Forest LTER site, Petersham, Massachusetts, United States -... | ecosystem: Environmental > Terrestrial > Soil > Temperate forest >...
CATAAAAAAAATTCCTTTAGTGCCAACTCATACAAAATTTATGTTACAAAATAATTATAAAAAGAAAATAAGCTTTTCCATTAGTAAGTATCTGAATAACCTACCAAATATCATGTGGCACTGCAAAGGCAAATTAGATTACAAAAAATACATTCAATTTAATACATCAGATGACTATTAGGATAATAAGCTAATTAAATACATAATTTTTTATTAACTCATTAAAAAATTATAGCCCACTTGATTTATTGCTATTTGATGTTATAATAATTAATATAACTTATTATAAATATCATTAGGAAAAAATGAAATTAGCAACAATTCTTAACTTATTATGTCTAACACTTATCACAAATTTCAATTTATATTCAAATGATGCAGATAATAAAAAAAGGGATGAACCAGCTTACGTTAAAACATTTGAAGAACTGGCAGCCAAAATTATAAAACAAGAAACAGAAAATATTGATGATTCTCAATTTAGTCCAGGAGATCATGCAATGCAGCTAGCTATAAATCAACAAATAAGATGTATATGTTTAAAATTCATTCATTTAAAGGAACAAATCAATCGAAAAGAAAAATTATTTAAAGCAGGAATAGAAATACGAGAACTCAAAATGCAAGCCGAAAAAAATTGTCCAACTCTTGTACCCGAAATTGATCAGTTCATAGAAGAAAATAAAGATATTTAACAAATTAAATCATTACTCAACATAAAAAAGGAGTATCGTGAAATTGCATATCTTATGCTTCACTCTAATAGTTTTTTCAATGATCAATTTATTTCCAAATGAAAAAAGAAAAAGTTGAAGGACTTGAAGAATTATTAACTAGAATTGAACCCAATGCCCCTAATTGTATAGTTAAACCAAATATACTAAAACAAAGTCCGTCCCAACATATTATATCGCTATGCACAAAGTTTCTAAAATTAAAAAACCAAATACAGCAAAAAGAAATAACTTCATTTGAAGCAGGTATTCAAATGCAAGTATTAAAACATCAAGCCAAAAGTTGTTGTCCAAATCTTTTTAAGGAAATTAATACTTTTATTAAAGATAATTTTCAATAAACTTATTCCTGAAACTAATAAATACCCCTCATGAATCTAGAAGTGAATCAGAAGAAACAAAAATAAATCATGATTTATTTGAATAAGAAAAAAGAAGATGGTTTAGCTAAATATTATCAAAAAGGCACCTAAAGTTAGGTGCCTTTAATTTTTATACCCATTCAAGACGAGCAATTTCAGCAGTATCACTAGCGCGGCGACCCAATGGAATTATACGAGTATAACCACCTGGACGCTCTGTATACTTTGGCGCAATTTCTTTAAAAAGTTTTACCAATGCTTCATCTTTATAAGGTAACAACTGCTTTGCTCTACGACGAGCATTAAAAACATTTCCTACCTTGGCAATAGTAACTAATTTTTCAGCAAATTTACGAACTTCTTTAACATGCACCTTAGTAGTTGTTAAATGACCATTTTCGATAAAATGAATCACTTGATTTCGCACCAACGCCTTTCTATGCGCTGATTTTAAATTTAGTTTTTTCTTACCACTTTGATGTCTCATAATATCAACCTATTAATTAAAAATTATTCATTAACTGCTAAACCCTTGCTTTTGAGCAATTTTTTTATATCATCTTCTTTAATATTCATGCCCAAAGACAAGCCTAAAGATTTTAATGAATCTCTCACTTCACGTAACGATTTACGTCCAAAATTCTTTACTTTTAAAAGTTCATCTTCTGTTAAATTAACTAAATCCAGAATTCTTTTTTTGCCCGCACTGATTAAACAATTATGTGCTCTGGCTGAAAGTTCTAATTCATCAATTGGTTTTAATAAAAGATCAACTGAAATACCACCAAGACTTAGACCTTCCATCTCTTCGGATTTTTCTTCTTTCTTCTCTTCTTTTATAGCTGAGATTTCATTAAATGAAATTTCAGGAGAAACAAGGAAATGTTCTAATTGAGTTCTTAAAACTGATACACAATAATGCATTACATCAGCAGGAATTTCAGCACCATTTGTATGTATTTTAATGCTTAATTTATCGTAATCAATACTTTTTCCGACACGAGTTTTTTCAACATCAAAATAAACTTTTGTGACCGGAGAAAACATCGCATCAAGATAAACTCTATTATCTTCTTGTAATGCGGTCCCTATTGGCCATTGAGCAGCCAAATAACCACGTCCCGATTCAACAAAAAATTCAATATCTAATTCATTGTCTTTGCCAATATGAGCAATAATATGATCTTTATTTATTAATTCTAAATGCTCATCAGCCTTAATGTCAGCCACCCTTGCAACTGTCTCGCCTTTAACATGTAAATGCATTTTTCCAGGACGACCTTCTTTATTTTTTATAATTATTTCTTTGATATTTAATAGAATTTGCATTACATCTTCTGTAACACCTGGCAAAGCTGCAAATTCATTATTAACACCTTTTATAATTACAGAGGTCACCGCTGAACCTTCAACTGCTGCTAATAAAACTCTTCTTATTGCATTGCCAAGAGTTATACCAAAGCCAGGCTCTAATGGTTGCGCAACTAATTCTCCAAAGTTATTAGTTAGCGACTTTCTTTCCCACTTAATTTGCGGGATAGTAAGTGGTTTATACTCCAATTTAGTACTCATCTAATCTCCTGGAATTTAACAGATAAAATAAACAACATCTTAAGGACCTCATACTAATACATGGAATACAATTCAACAATTAAATGCTCTTCAATTGGCGCTTGAATATCCGAACGAATTGGAAATCTTAATACTTTTCCTTTACGATCTTTTTTATTTAATTCAAGCCATTCAGGCACTTTAATCGCGATATTTAACCTTTTATCTACAACCTGTTCAACAAATTTTTCTTTTTTTTGCGTTATAGGTGATAAAGAAATCTCATCATCAATCATTACCAAATAAGACGGTGAAGAAACTTTTTTACCATTAACAAGGACATGCCCATGCACTATAACTTGACGAGCTTGTGTTCTAGTTGTTGCAAGCTTTAAACGATATAATACGTTATCTAAACGACGTTCAAGCATACTTAATAAACTATCACCGGTGCTGCCTGTTGATTTTATAGCTTTATCAAATAAATTTCTAAATTGTCTTTCTCTCATGCCATACATATGCTTAACTTTTTGTTTTTCAAAAAGTTGCAGACCGTATTGAGTCATTTTTTTTGGACGCTTTGTTGCAGGAGCGCCAGATTGTTCTCTATTAATATCTTTTTTCATAAGTAACAAATCCCAATTAAATGTGTATACAAAAATTTAAACTCTACGTTTTTTCGGCGCGCGTGTACCATTATGAGGCAAAGGGGTAACATCACGCAATACCATTATATTCATACCAGCTGACTGAAACGATCTTACAACCGATTCTCTACCTGAACCCGGACCCTGTAAATTAACTTCTAAATTTTTTATACCCAAATTAGACATATCTCTTGCTAGAGTAGATCCAATTTGCAAAGCAGCAAACGGTGTACCTTTACGTGCACCTTTAAAACCTAATCTACCGGCACTGCCACTTAACAACACATCGCCATTTTGAGCAGTGATTGTAACAATCGTGTTATTAAATGTGGATTTTACATGTGCCACAGCATTTTCTACATGTCTTTTGATTTTTTTAGTTTTCTTTTTGTATACCATTAATGCTAACTTTCCCCTGTTAAACTTATGCTACTATTTATTATTTTTTAGCAATTTTTTTCTTTAAGGCAATCGCAGATCCTGCTTTTCTTGGACCTTTTCTTGTCCTTGCATTTGTCTTAGTGCGTTGTCCTCTTACAGGCAACCCTTTTTTATGCCTTAATCCTCTATAACTTCCAATTTCCTGTAATCTTTTAATGTTCAAAGTAATTTCCTTACGAAGATCACCTTCAACAGTATAAGTATTAACTTCTTGTTGAATAGAAGCTATTTCATCATCAGTCAAATCTTTTGCTCTTTTATCAAAATTTATTTTAAGCTTTGATAAAATATCTTGACATGACTTTAAGCCTAACCCATATACATAAGTTAGTGCATATTCAATTCGCTTGCTCTCAGGCAAATTAACACCCGATATTCTAGCCATAAACCTTCCTCTAGTTCTTATCTATCAATTCTTTCCACATCCGCTCATTCTAACTGCCCGTTCCTTCGTCAAGCTCAGGATAAACTGCGCTTTATGCAAAGACGGGAAGCCTGTCGAAGGATTATCCTTGACGTTGTTTATGACGTGGATTTTTTTTACAAATAATATGAACAATGCCTTCGCGTTTCACAACTCGACAACCATCACACATTGGTTTCACTGAAGTTCTTACCTTCATTTAATTTCCTTAATTATCCTTTAAAACGTCTAATAATTCTACCACGTGTCAAATCATAAGGAGAAAGTTCTATTATCACTTTATCACCTGGCAAAATTCGAATATAATTCATTCGCATTTTTCCTGAAACGTGAGCCAATACCTCACTCCCACCTTCTATCTTCACTCTAAACATTGCATTAGGCAACGTTTCTCTAACAACTCCTTCAATCTGTAAAACTTCTTCTTTCTTCTTCATTAATTCTCTCTGCTAACACTTAAGCGTGTTAAAACTTTTGGACCATTCTCAGTAATAAGCACTGTATCTTCCACATGAGCAGCTAAACTTTTATCCGCAGTTTTTACGGTCCACCCATCCTTGCATATATAAACCTCATAATTACCCAAAGTAATCATCGGCTCAATAGCAAATGTCATACCAGCTCTTAAAACCGGACCTTTACCCGGTACACCATAATTTAAAATTTCAGGTTCCTCGTGCATTTTTTTTCCTATGCCATGTCCAGCAAAATCACGAACAACACCAAATTTATTTTTTTCAATCTCTTCTTGAATTGCCGCAGATACATCCGATAATCTATTTCCAACTATCGCCTTACTAATACCTTTATCTAATGCGCATTTTGCAACTTCAACCAATTCTTTAATTTGTTTAGGAGCTTCTCCTACAAAAAAACATCTTGCCATATCTGCACAATAATCTTTCCAAGAAGCGCAAACATCAATTTTCACTAAATCATTTTTAGCCAAAATCTTAGATTTACTTGGGATACCATGAACAACTTCATCATTTAGAGAAATACAACTTACATGCTTGTATCCCTTATATCCCTTCATCCTAGAAATCAAATCATGCTTTTTCAATTGGTCTTCAATCCAAGCATCAATTTCTAAAGTATTAATTCCTGGAACAATCAACTTAGAAACATCATTAAAAATATTAGCCAATAATGCTCCGGCTGTTTCCATCTTTTGAATTGCTACTTTATTTTTTATAGTTATCATATTTCAAAATTAACTAATTAACTTTTTAAAATCATTAAAAACAGCATGTATAGTTTGTTCAGCATTTATCTCAACAACATTTTGACCTGAGGTCAAATAAAAATCCACTAATTCTTTTTCATGCCTACTATAAACAGAAAGTCTTTCTTTAATTGTACTTTCTTTATCATCATCTCTTTTTATTAATAAACTTTTACATTTATCACATGAATCAAGTTTCAAAGGTACAAGAGATGAATCAGCATTAGCTGAATAAACGATCTGACAATCCTTATTACTGCAAACCATTCTGGAAGACAGTCTTTTTATCACCGTCAATTCATCAGCAACTAACTTTACAACATTTAATTTGCAAGCAACAAAATTAGTTTTCAATAAATTATGTAAGGCCTTTGCTTGAACAACCGTACGTGGATATCCATCAAAAATGATATGTGATTTTAAACTATTATCTTTTAACCACTGTTCAACCATTTCTGTCATAATGCCATCAGATATTAGATTACCAGATTTTATAATAAAATCTATTTTTTTACCTATTTCTGTTTGTTTGGCTATATGGCTTCTACATAAATTACCCGTTGATAATTGGTTCCAACCTAGATTCTCAATACATAATTTGGAAAGGGATCCTTTCCCACCCCCAGGCAAACCAATAAATATAAAAATATTTAAACTCAACGTGCCACCCTATTTTTTAATTTTCCACTGGCAAGAAAACCTTCATATCTGTGCTCGATTAAATATGCTTCTATCTGAGAAAAGGTTTCTAATGCGACGCCTACACAAATTAATAAAGAGGTACCACCTAAATAAAATGGCATCTTTAATATAGGAGTTATTATATTTGGTATTATTGACAAAGTAGCCAAATATAATGCACCAACTAATCCAATTCTAGTTAAAATATAATCAAAAAATTGAGCCGTGCTTTTTCCTGGACGAATACCTGGAATAAAACCACCATTTTTTTTCATATTATCAGCTAATTCATCAGGATTAAAAATAAGAGCTGTATAAAAAAATGTAAAAAATATAATTAAAATAAATTCCAAAGAATTAAATAATGCACCACCAACAGTAAATGCTTCCGATAGGAACTTAAGTGAAGTAAATCTTGTAGAAAGCATAGCAACAACTGATAATGGAATTTGTAATAGCGCAGATGCAAAAATCACAGGCATAACACCAGCTGTATTTATTTTAAAAGGAATAAATGTGCTCTGGCCACCATAAATTTTATTACCCATTATTCTACGTGCATATTGAACTGGAATTTTACGTTCACCTTTTTCAAGAAATACTACACAAGCAACAATTAATATAAATATAAATAATATTAATAATGCAGTAAATGAACTAATGGTACCTAATTCAATAGAATATATAGTTCGTGCCACATGCTCTGGAAATCTGGACACAATACCGGCAAAAATAATCATTGAAGCGCCGTTACCTATGCCAAACAACGAAATCTGTTCACCTAGCCACATAACGAACATTGCACCCGCGGATAAAGAAATCACAAACATAATTCGAAATGCCCAACCAGGTGTTAATGCAAGGCCCTGACTTTCCAAAAATAATGCGTAAGAAAAACTATAAAATATACTTAAACCTAACGTCAAATAACGAGTATATTGATTGATAACTTTTCTTCCGAATTCACCCTCTTTAAGCAATTGCTCAAGTGATGGAATAGACATACCTAATAATTGCATCATAATAGATGCTGTAATATATGGAGAAATTCCCAAAGCAAATAATGTACATTTACCTAAAGCCGAACCAGAAAATGTATCCAAATAACTAAAAAAAGCACCCAAATTTGTTGCCTGTTTCATGTACTCACCTAAAAGCGGTACATTAACACCTAAAACCGGGATATACGTGCCTAACCTGTCAATTATAAGAACACCTAAAGTAAAAAATATTTTTTTTCTTAATTCAGAAATTAAGAATATATTTTTAAAGCTTTTAAATAATATCACAGCCTCAGCTCTCCAATGTTATTTTAGCGTTATTTCAGTTTTTCCACCAACATTACTAATTGATTCATTTGCTGACTTAGTAAAAGCGTCTGCCGCAATAGTTAATTTTTTAGTCAGTTTAAAACCACCCAAAACTTTTATTAAAGTATTGCTACGACCCTTAATAATTCCCTTTTCAATTAATAAATCTTTAGTTACATGGTCACCATCATTAAATGATTTCTCCAATCTTTCAAGACTTACCAATTCGAATACTTTTTTAAAATTTTTATTATTAAATCCACGCTTCGGCAAACGACGGTGAATAGGCATTTGACCGCCTTCAAAACCCGGTGAAACTGTACCACTGGTTCTAGCTTTTTGACCTTTATGGCCCTTGCCACTTGTTCCACCACGTGAACCACCACGACCAACTCTTTTTCTTTTTTTTACTAATGAAGTTAAATTATTTAGCTGAAACATTTGAACCTCGAACTAATTCTTCAACAGTTTTACCTCTTAATCTTGCAAGATGCCCAGGTGTCCGTAATTTTGCTAAAGCATTAAGTGTAGCTTTTGCTACATTTTGTTGATTAGCTGAACCAAGAGATTTAGCCAATACGTCCTTAACGCCTAAAGCTTCCATTATGGCCCTAACCGCACCACCTGCAATCACGCCTGTACCTTTTGAAGCAGAACGCAACAACACTTTACTTGCTCCTTGCTGTCCTAAAACAGGATAAGTGATTGTTGCACCTCTTAACGGGATTGCGATCATTTTTTTTCTGGCTCTAGCTGTTGCCTTAGCAATAGCTGATGATACTTCACGACTTTTTCCTGAAGCAAAACCAATTTTCCCTTGTTTGTCACCAGATACAACAAAGGCTGAAAATGAAAATCTTTTTCCGCCTTTAGTAACTTTAGTAACTCGCCTTACACTAACAACTGTATCAACTATGTTATTTTCCATAACTTAAATCCTAAATTAAATTTTTAAGCCGCCTTCTATTAGACCTTCTGCAAAGGCTTTAACGCGACCATGAAAAAGAAATCTTCCTCTATCAAATCTGACAGAAGAAATTCCTTTGCTAAGTGATCTTTTGGCCAGTTCAATTCCGATAGCCTTTGCAATATTTTTTTTATCACCAGATACATTTTTTAATTCCAACGAAGAACAGCTAGCTATTGTTGAACCTGTATTATCATCAATAACTTGACCATATATAAATTTAAGACTTTTATGAACAGAAATTCTTGGCAATTCTTTATTGATTGCCAGTTTACTTCTAACTCTTAATTTTCGTCTTTCTCTTCGTTGTTTATTTTCTCTAATTAAAGACACATTCAATCCTTATTTACTAAGCAGCTTTTGTTTTACCAGCTTTTCTAATAATAGTTTCTTCTTCCAACTTAATACCGGTTCCTTTATAAGGCTCGGGTGGTCTTAATGATCTTATATCATCACAAATTTGACCTAATTTTTCTTTATCAAAAGATTTAAACGTTAAGTTTTGGCCTGTTTTATCAATTTCCAAAGTTATGTCTTTAGGAAGATTTTTTTCAATTTTATGACTAAATCCTAATGAAAGTTTAATCTTTCCCCCAGTTAATTCGGCCTTAAAACCTAAACCATTAATTTGCAATTTTTTAACAAACAGGTCACTGGCGCCTTTTAATTTATTGGCTAACAATGCCCTATGTAAGCCCCAAAATTTTTTATTATTTCTATCTTTAGTTAATGTAATCTTTAATTGCTTACCATTAGACTCTGCCTTCAAAAAATCCGGCAAAGTATGCATACCTGATGCATTTTTACCTTTATAACTAATCACATTTCCATTAATTTCAACCTGGGTATTATTCAGATCGATAGGCTTTCTTCCAATTTTAGACATAATTTACACCTTTACCAAACTGTACAAATAACTTCGCCACCTATTGCTAGTTCTTTGGCTTTCTTATCAGTTATAACACCCTTACTTGTAGTCAAAATTGATATTCCTAAACCACCAATAACGGGCTTTACTTCACCTGTTCTTGCATAATGTCTTTTGCTGGGCTTACTAACCCTATTGATTTCATGAATCACCGATTCACCATCGACATATTTCAAGAAAATTGTAATTTCTTTTTTTACAGGATCAATTTCTTCAACAATTATATCTTTAATAAAGCCTTCATCTTTAAGAATTTTTGCAATTTCAACTCTTAAATTAGCATGTGGAGCAACAACTTGTCGCTTTGATGCCATAATGCCATTTCTTATAATTGTTAAGAAATCACCAATTGTATCTTTTGACATCCTAATTTCCTTACCAGCTAGTTTTTTTAACACCAGGAAGTAATCCTTCCAAAGCATATTTTCTAAAACAAAGTCGACACAGCATAAATATTCTCATATATGCGCGTGCTCTTCCACACAACTTACATCTATTTCTGCTTCTAACAGCAAATTTAGGTACCTTATTCGATTTTTCTATTAATGCTTTCCTTGCCATAACTTAAATCCTCTATTTTTTGGAAAATGGCATCTTAAATTTTTTCAATAACTCTAGTGCTTGATCGTCAGAATTAGCATCAGTATGAATAGTGATATTTAAACCATAAACTTTATCATAAGCACCAAATTCAATTTCAGGAAATATGATCCATTCCTTTATGCCAATATTATAATTTCCACGTCCATCTAAACGTGGGTTTAATCCTTGAAAATCTCTAACAGTCGGCAAGGCTAAATTAATGAATTTGTCAAAAAAATCATACATACGGTCTTTACGTAATGTAACTTTTACTCCAAGAGGCATGCCTTCCCTAATTTTAAAACCGGCAATCGATTTTTTTGCCAAAGTTTTAACAGGCTTCTGTCCTGCAATTTTTGAAATACCATCAATAACAGCTTGTAAAGCCTTACTGTCATCAACAGCTTCTTTTACGCCAACATTCAATACAATTTTTTTAAGTTTGGGCACTTGCATTATATTTTTTAATCCAAGTGACTTCATTAATTGCGGACGTATTTCATCATCATATAATTTTTGTAAACGTGGCTTATTCATCTATACATCTTTCTGCAATTAAATTATTTCGTTACAGCGCTTACAAGTAAGTGCTTTTTTATTATTAACAATTTTTACTTGAGCCCTAGTTGGCTTCTTACATGAACCACAAACAGACATAACTTTTGAAATATCAATAAATGATTCAGCTCTAATAATCCCTGACGTTTCACCTTGTTTGCGAGCTTTTTTATGATGTACTAAAATAGCAACATCTTTAACTTTTACTTTATTTCGTTTTGGTAAAATTTCCAAAACTTGGCCCTGTTTGCCCTTATCTTTTCCACTTAAAACAACTACCGTACTATTTTTTTTAATACTCATCATATTGCTATCCTATTTACAGAACCTCTGGTGCTAAAGAAATTATCTTAGTATAACCTTTAGCTCTCAATTCACGAGCAATCGGCCCAAAAATACGTGAAGCTACAGGTTCACCATCTTTAAGTATAATTGCTGCATTTTGGCTAAATCTTATATAACTACCATCATCACGTCTGAACTCTTTTCGAGTTCTTACTATAACAGCATCGACAACATCACCTTTTTTTACCTGTCCCCCAGGGATTGCATTTTTCACAGCGCACTTAATTTGATCACCAATATATGCAAATCTTTTTCTTGTACTACCTACGATATGAATACATTGCAACAATTTTGCGCCTGAATTATCGGCAACTTCTAAATACGATTCTTTTTGAATCATAACACTTACCTCGTAACTTTTTCATGCCCAGCATCGCTTTTAATAATACGATGCAAATACATATATTTTGTTTTCGAAATTGGACGGCACTCAAAAAATTCAACTTTATCACCAATTTTACTTAAATTGCCTTCATCATGAATTTTGTATTTTTTAATAGTTCTTACTACCTTTTTAAATTTGGGATGCATAAAGGTTCTTTGAGTTTTTACAACTCTTGTTTTATTCATTTTGTCAGAAACCACTTCTCCAACAAATATGTTTTTAATTTCTTTATTAGTTGTCATTCTAAATCCAATCCTTACTTAAGCGTAGTCGCTTCACTTTTATGCAAATAAGTTAAAGCACGCGCTATATTTTTTCTCAATTTTCTATATTGAGAATTATCTTTAATATGAGAAGTTGCAGAAGTTAATTTTAAACTAAACAATTCTCTTCTATACGATTCAATTTTTTCTTTAATTTGAGTCGTATTTAATTTTTTTAATTCTTCTTTTTCTTTATTCATATTAAGCCTTTTTAACAAACCTAGTTTTCATTGGTAATTTATATTCGGCAGACTTTAAAATTTCTTTTGCTTCAGCCTCGGGTAAACCTTGAAGTTCACAAATTATTCTTCCACGTTTTACCACCGAAACCCAAAGTTCGGGACTTCCTTTTCCCTTACCCATACGCGTCTCAGCCGGTTTTTTTGTAATAGGTTTATCAGGAAACATTCTTAAATACAGTTTACCGACTTTTTTCAATTTACGTGAAATTGTCACACGTACTGCTTCAATTTGTTGAGCTGTCACCCAATGGGGCTCAACAGCTTCCAGTCCATATTCACCAAAAGCTAATGTACGCGCTCCTTTTGACACGCCCTTCAATCTACCTTTTTGCACTTTTCTATATTTAGTTTTCTTCGGCATTAACATTTTTTATCTCTCAAATAGTTAAAGCTTGAGCACGTTTTTTCAATTGATACTCGCCCCTACAAATCCAAACTTTAACACCAATCATCCCATACTTGGTCTTTGATTCTTCCAAAGCATAGTCAATGTCTGATCTTAAGGTATGAAGAGGAACTGAACCAACTCTCACCCATTCTTCTCTTGCAATTTCAGCTCCGCCCAAGCGTCCTGAACAACAAATTTTAATTCCTTTTGCTCCACCCTTGATAGCAGTCGCAGCGGCTTTTTTCATCGCCTTTTTAAAATTAACACGTCTTTCAATTTGCTCGGCAATATTTTTTGCAATTAATCTAGCATCTAATTCAGGGTTTTTTACTTCTTGAACAGATACTTCAACATTATTAATATTTAATAAAGATGACAAATCCTTACGCAGTGTGTCAATTTCTTGTCCTCTTTTTCCAATAACTTGACCAGGTCGTCCTGAATGAATTATAATTTTAACATTTTCACCAGCTTTTTCAATCTTTATAGATGAAACTTCTGCTTTTTCTAATGTTGTATTTAAATATTTTCTAATTTTTAAATCTTCTAAAAAACTTTTACCATAAGATTCTCTTGCAAACCAGCTGGCATCCCAATCTCTATATACTCCCAGTCTGAATCCTACCGGATTAACTTTTTGACCCACTGTTCAATTCCTCTCAAATTACTGCTTAGATTCCAAAATAATACTAATATGACTTAATCTTTTTGTCTGACGATTTGCACGTCCTTGAGCACCCGGTTTAAAATATTTAAACATCGGTCCTTGATCGACTTTAATTTCTTTAATCAAAAGACTATCAGCTTCAACATTTGCCAAATGTTTTGCATTAGCAACAGCTGACTCCAAAGTTTTTTTAATCGGAGTAGTCCTTTTTGTTTTATAAGTTGCAAGCCAACCTAATGCATAAGGTACATCTTTTCCTCTTATTACATCAGCCAACAATCTCATCTTATATGGCGAAAAGTGAATAAATTTAGTTTTACAAATAAATTCCATATTTAAATCAACCTCAAATAAATCTTTTTATTAAGTGGTAGGAGCTGGTGCCGCACCCGACTTACGCTGACCACTATGTAATCTAAATGTTCTAGTTGGCGCAAATTCACCCAAATAATGTCCAACCATATTTTCTGTTATGTACACAGGGATAAATTTTCTTCCATCATGTACAGCGATAGTTAGGCCAACAAATTCCGGAAGAATCATACTTCCACGTGACCATGTCTTAATTGTATCTCTTTTGGAACCAGATTTGGCCTTGGCAATCTTGTCTAATAACGATTGCTCAACATAAGGTCCCTTTTTTGCAGATCTAGCCATAGTATACCTTTAATTTAAAATTTTGTTAAGAACAATATGCAAAAAAATCATTTAAGGCCTTCTTCTTTTAATAATTAAAGGATTAACGCGTTTTCTAGTACGAGTACCTTTGGCGCCTTTATTCCAAGGAGACCTAGGATGATTTCCACCTTTACCACGACCTTCACCACCACCGTGAGGGTGATCAACAGGGTTCATAGCCATACCACGAACTTCAGGTCTAAATCCTCTTCGTCGCGTACGCCCTGCTTTTCCCCAGATTATATTTTTATAATCTGCGTTGCCCAAAATACCAACTGTTGCCCAACAATCAACCGGAACCATTCTAATTTCACCGGAAGGTAATTTTAAATTTGCATATTCATCAGTTTTACCCATTATTTGTACAGAAGAACCGGCGCTTCTTGCAATTTTGCCGCCTTGTCCAGGAAACAATTCCACATTATGGACAAAAAAACCAGCCGGTACATTTCTCAACGGCATGCAATTGCCTACCTTTGGTTCAATTTCAGTACCTGCATAAATTTGAGCCCCGACACCTAGACCTTCAGGCATCAAAGTATATCTTTTTGCGCCATTGGTATAAACTGTTAATCCAATTCTAACATTACGATTAGGATCATATTCAACAGCAACAATTTTACCAGGAACATCACGTTCACTGCGTCTAAAATCTATGATTCTGTATTTTCTTTCAGCCCCACCGCCTCTATGTCGAATAGTGATTCTACCATAAGCGTTTCTGCCATTACATCTGTTAAGATTAGCAGTTAAACCTTTTTCAGGTTTTTTCTTAGTTATATCTTCACTCGACAAATATGATTGAAATCGCAGTGAAGAATTTCGGGGTTTTCTTAATACTATAGCCATCTATTGCCTCTATTTTAAATAATTTATTAAGCAAGTTGCGGTTTAACAACAGTTTTTCCTTCTCCTGCATGACCAAACAGGTCTACAGAATAACCTTCCTTCAAAGTAACTATTGCTCGTTTTTCAAGTTTACCTTGTATCACTCTTTTACCTGCTTTTCTAAGTTTTCCTTTACGAACAAGTATCCTAATATTATCAACCTTAACATTAAAAAGTTTTTCTATAGCTTCTTTAACTAAAGGCTTATTTGATTTAGGATGCACTTTTAATACTAATT
>Ga0207050_1112_pt1 | contig 13993 bp, 1 predicted proteins | sample Alteio_BWMinCont_64_FD_153291 | JGI IMG/M metagenome (GOLD analysis project Ga0207050, IMG submission 153291) | Enriched cells from forest soil in Barre Woods Harvard Forest LTER site, Petersham, Massachusetts, United States -... | ecosystem: Environmental > Terrestrial > Soil > Temperate forest >...
TGGATTCTTGCAATCACAAATAGATGCATGTTGTAATTCGCTTCGCACAAGTACCGGATTCTTACAATCAGAAATTGATGCATGTTGTAATGCACTCAAGACAAGCACTGGATTCTTACAATCGCAAATTGATGCGATAACTTCTGAAGTTGATGTGTGCTGTTCATCGCTGGCAACAAGCACCGGATTTTTACAATCAGAAATTGATGCATGTTGTACGGCGTTAATAACAAGCACCGGTTTCTTGCAGTCTCAAATTGATGTCATCCAAACGAGTAGTTTATTATTGATTTCACGTATAGAAGTGCTTGAAACATGTTGTGAGCAATTACGTACAAGTACAGGGTTTTTACAATCTGAGATTGATGTATGCTGTAGCGCGTTAAAAACAAGTACCGGATTTTTGCAGTCGGAGATAGATCTGATTATTTCTCTAACGATTGGGGGATTGCAATCTCAGCTAGAGATATTGCTTTCTGAGATAGATGTATTGGTTTCAATTATTGATACGATAGTTACAAATTCGACGGTGCAGATTTTTAAACGTTTGGATGCATTAGAAACAAGTACGGGATTCCTGCAATCTGAGATTGATGCATGTTGTGCGGCATTAAGAACGAGCACCGGGTTCTTGCAATCAGAAATTGACGCATGTTGTGCGGCTCTTAAGACGAGCACCGGATTCCTGCAATCAGAGATTGATGCATGTTGTACTTCTCTTAGAACGAGCACCGGATTCCTGCAGTCAGAAATTGATGCGTGTTGTGTGGCTCTTAAGACGAGTACCGGATTCTTGCAATCAGAGATTGATGCATGTTGTACTGCATTACGTACAAGCACGGGATTCTTGCAATCAGAAATAGATGCATGCTGCGCAGCGCTTAAAACGAGTACTGGGTTCTTGCAATCAGAAATCGATGCATGTTGTGCGACGCTTAAGACTAGTACCGGATTCTTACAATCAGAGATTGACGCATGTTGTACAGCGCTGGGAACGAGTACTGGTTTCTTACAATCTGAGATTGATGCATGTTGTACTTCTCTTAGAACGAGTACTGGATTCCTGCAATCAGAGATTGATGCATGCTGTGCAGCGCTTAAAACGAGTACTGGGTTCTTGCAATCAGAAATCGATGCATGTTGTGCGACGCTTAAGACTAGTACCGGTTTCTTACAGTCAGAGATTGATGCATGTTGTACTGCATTACGTACAAGCACCGGATTTTTGCAATCTGAGATTGATGCATGTTGTACTGCGTTAAGAACAAGTACGGGATTTTTACAGTCAGAAATTGATGCGTGTTGTACTGCACTGCGTACAAGTACCGGGTTCTTGCAATCAGAAATTGATACCTGTTGTGCAGCACTTAAAACAAGTACCGGATTGCTGCAGTCAGAGATTGATGCATGTTGTACTGCATTACGTACAAGCACCGGATTCTTACAATCTGAGATTGATGCATGTTGTGCGGCTCTTAAGACTAGTACCGGATTCTTGCAATCAGAGATTGACGCATGTTGTGCGGCACTTGGCACAAGCACTGGTTTCTTGCAGTCAGAAATTGATGCGTGCTGTGCAGCATTAAGAACGAGCACCGGATTCTTGCAATCAGAAATTGATGCGTGTTGTGCGGCTCTTAAGACTAGTACTGGATTTTTGCAATCAGAGATTGACGCATGTTGTACAGCACTAAAAACGAGTACCGGATTCTTGCAATCTGAGATTGATGCGTGCTGTGCAGCACTAAAAACAAGCACCGGATTCTTGCAATCTGAGATTGATGCGTGCTGTGCAGCGCTGGGAACGAGTACTGGATTCTTACAATCAGAAATAGATGCATGCTGTACGGCGCTCAAGACAAGTACCGGTTTCTTACAGTCAGAGATTGATGCATGTTGTACTTCTCTTAGAACGAGCACCGGATTCTTGCAATCAGAGATTGACGCATGTTGTACAGCATTAAGAACAAGTACTGGATTCCTGCAATCAGAGATTGATGCATGCTGTGCAGCGCTTAAAACGAGTACTGGATTCTTGCAATCAGAGATTGATGCATGCTGTGCAGCGCTTAAAACGAGTACTGGGTTCTTGCAGTCAGAAATTGATGCGTGCTGTACAGCATTGGCAACGAGCACTGGATTCTTGCAATCGCAAATAGATGTTTTGAGTACAGTTAGTGCAACATCATTAATCTCCCGCATAGAATTGCTTGAAACATGTTGTGAGGAATTGCGTACAAGTACTGGGTTCTTACAATCAGAGATTGACGCATGTTGTGCGGCGCTTGCTACAAGTACTGGTTTCTTACAATCGGAAATTGATGTTATTAGGACAAATACAGTATTATGCTGCGCTTTGTTGCAATCAGAAATCGATATGCTCAGAACGAGTACTGGATTCTTGCAGTCAGAAATAGATGCATGTTGTGCAGCTCTCAAAACAAGCACGGGATTCTTGCAATCAGAGATTGATGTTATTAAGACAATGACTTCAGTAAATTGTTGTGCTTCATTGCAATCAGCCATCGATATGCTTAAAACGAGCACCGGATTCCTGCAGTCAGAAATAGATGCATGTTGTGCAGCACTAAAAACAAGCACGGGATTCTTGCAATCGGAAATAGACGCATGTTGTAATGCGCTTAAAACGAGCACAGGTTTCTTGCAGTCAGAAATAGATGCATGTTGTACTTCTCTTAGAACGAGCACCGGATTCTTGCAATCAGAGCTTGATGCGTGTTGTGCGGCGCTTGCTACAAGTACTGGGTTCTTGCAATCAGAAATCGATTTTATAGAAATTATACTCGAGTCGAGTATTGCATTCTTGCAATCGGAAATAGATTCAATTTTGTGTCCGGTGCCTTGCTGCGAAGTTGAGTTTTTGGTGAGTGCTACGCAAGATAATACCGTTCAAACGGTTGATTGGTCGTTTGATGGTAGGTTTATAGCGATAGGTTTGGGTACAACCGATCCGGTCGATTGTGTAAATCATACAGAAGTAAAAATTTATGAGCTTGTTGGTTCTTCTTTGATACTCAGATCGGAAATACTGCTTGGTTCTGCTGTGGGTGAAGTTACGGTAGTTAGATGGAATCCTCGTTCTTATCGTTTGGCTGTGGGTCTATCGGACATCGTGAATGCCCCTACTGACCCACATCTCTATATATTGAACTTTAATCCTATTACGTATGCGTTAACACAAACAAGTTCTGCCGAGAATAATGAAGATGTATTTGCAGTTGCATGGCGAAAAATTCCTTTGGCTAACGGCAATGATGTGCTGGCAGTTGGTAGAGATAATGCAGGTGCTCAGTTGGTACTCTACACCGTTAATTCGTTGGGCATTTTGTCTGCGCCGATTTCACCGATTAATACTGATGGCACTATATCAGATAGAGCTATTGATTGGGATGCAACGAATCAATTTGTGGCTGTAGGTGTGGCGGTAAGTAGTACACAAAAAGCACTGCAAGTATATTTATTTAATTCAAGTGGCCCATCATTAACTTTTGCCGCTTCAACTGATGTGGATACGGTTCCTACCAATACATTTACTATGGCTACGGTGTTGGCAGTTGATTGGAATCCTACATTCACTAATTTGTTAGAGGTTGGGTTACAAGGTTCTTCGGGTCAACTTGCGCAACTGTTTGCGTTTAATAGTGGTACAAGTATGTTGGCATTTCAAAGTGGTATTATCACGGTAACAACGTCAGTACTTGCTCTTGATTGGCATAAAGATGGCAGTTGTTTGGCTATTGGGCAAATCGATGGACAATTTACAACCTATGCATTTACTGATTCAACATTAAGTTTTAGTCTGACCTCATCATTTGATGATTTTGATGGCATGGCTGTTAATGATGTGAGATGGTCTCCAAGCGGAAAATTCATAGCAAATGGCAGCGATAATAATGGGTTATCAGTGTATGAAGCGACCTGCCATCAACAGACTATATGCGATTTGATTTCCAGAATTGAACTCTTAGAAACATGCTGTGATGAATTACGCACAAGTACTGGATTCTTGCAATCTGAGATTGATATTATTATTACCAATACTTCATTGATATCAATCATAGACGTTCTTGAATCATGTTGTGCAGAGTTAAAAACAAGTACCGGATTCTTGCAATCGCAAATAGATGTTTTAGAGTGTTGTAATCAAACGGACTGTTGTGCAATCCATTTATTAACGCAAGATGATATGTTTAATGATAACGTTGCAAGCGTAGATTGGTCGTTCGATAGTCGGTTTGTGGCCATTGGATTGAGTAATGCGAGTCAGCTCAACAATCTATTTGCGCTACAAATTTTTGAAGTCGTCGGATCATCATTAGTTCTGAGAGCCCAACATCAATTTAATAAATTGCGTGATGTGTCTTCAGTCAGATGGCATCCAAATTTATATCGTTTAGCGGTAAGCAGAATAGGTGCAAAACCGGGAGCGTTTGAGCCACAGCTCACTATTTTTGATTTCGATCCGATATTATTGGGATTAACGGTGGTTGGAGCTGGCGAAATAGATGAAGATGTATTTGCAATTTCATGGCGTGTGGTAATCAGTGATCCGGATGTATTAGCGGTTGGCAGGGATAATATAAACGAGCTTGCTCTCTATACTGTATCGCCTCTGGGAGCTCTTTCGGTAGTTCCACAAGTTTCAACCACAACACAGGGTCAAATTCAGCTACAAGCATTAGAATGGAATCCAACTAATACCTATGTAGCGGTGGGTGTGGATCAAAGCAGTCCTCAAGATACATTGCAGGTATTTGCGTATGATCCGGTTGTCCCATCGATTACCTTAAATGCATCGACTAACATAGTATCTCTCGCGATGTTACAAACAGCATTATCTCTCGATTGGAATCCAGATAATATGAGTGAGAATCTAATTGCGGTAGGATTATCATTGATACCCGGAGGTGAGATGGTGCAACTATTTAATCATAATGGCATGGCGGGTACATTAACCAAACAAGGTGCGATTGATGATCTTGACGGTGCAGTTGCGTCTCTTGATTGGAATCCTAATGGTCAATGTATAGCCGTTGGAGAGAATGATGATCCACCAACAGCTGAGCTCAGAACGTATCAATTTAATAGATTTGGATCGATATTTACCTTTGATAGAGAGTTTGCCATATTTGGCTGTGTTGATATTCATGCAGTTCGTTGGGCTCCTAATGGCTTATGTTTAGCGGTTGGTAATGATACACAACAGTTTGGTTGTGGCATGACGCAGTGTTGCAGATCTAGAATTTGTAGAGGTGGAGGAGCGGTGCCAGGAGCATTGAGTATATTCTGCAACGATTGTCTCACGATACCTCAATTGGTATCTATTGTGGATGAGTTGAGTTCATGTTGTGATGAGCTCAGAACAAGTACTGGATTTTTACAATCGCAAATTGATACAATTTAAAAAAATAAAAATTAAAGTACATGATATGAAAATGAAGCTTTTATATAAACGGAGAACATAGATGAGAATAAATAGGCTGATGATCTTATTAGTAATCTCGGGTGCACACACTAGTTATGCTACAACTATTGGCAGTGATTCTGTGGTAACGCGTATTGGATTTCAACAACCTCTTATTACTGGAGATCGCGTAGCAGGGGCAACAGTTCTTGAAGCAGGATTTAAAATGGCCGATGTAAATACAAATGCTTTGTGGGATTCATTTTTTCAAATTACTGGTATAGCAGATTGGAATTGTGGCACGCTGACATTGTTTAAAGATTTGACCTTTAGTGATACGAGCGGAGCCATTAGGAATTTAGGTAACATTGTGGGTAATGGCCATACCATGTCCCTTGCGCCAACAATGTCATGCATTCCCGATGTTATTTCTACCAGCACGGTTGTACCGACTGGCGGGGGCAGTTGTAATGCATCACTTACCTTTGCTACAGATTTACCTACCGCTAAAGATTATTACTCAGTTGATTGGTCTTATGATAGTGCTTTTGTAGTAGGTGGTATTCGTGATAATCCGGATCAATTTAATATTTGGCAGTGGAATAATGCATCGCTTACCCCAGTTGCAAATATAGTTTTTACTGGAGCACAAAACACTATATTGCAAGCTACTCGTTGGCATCCTTCACAATTTTTTTTGGCAGTTGGGATTTTGAGTAATAACTATACCGATTCTAATGGTGCTACGGTAAATGAAATAGCAATCTATCAATTTAATCCATTCACCTCAGCAACGACTTTAGTAAGCAGTGTAGCTCTTGCGGCCACTGTTGGCGCTGTTTCACTTTCTTGGTCGCCAAATGGTAATTTTTTGGTAGTAGCGCAAGTAACGCAAGCAGGAAATAATGCTACTCAAACGCAGCTTGTTTCCTATCCGGTTAATGGCAGTGGGATAATCGGTGCTGCTGCATCTACTGTTACCATTCCACAGACAGGAAATCGCGTTATTACTTCTAGTAGTACTGGTCATACAGCAAGTGTGAGCTTTCATGCCACGGGAGGATTCGTCGTTGCAGGTGTTGCAACTGATAGCACTAATCCGCAAGTGTATGTGTATGTTTACAGTCAAATAACCGGTTTATTTACCGCAGGGCCCGATGCTACTGCTACTGTAAGAGCAACAAATGGCACTTCAACTCTTGCCGCTAGTGTTAATGGGGTGAGCTGGAATAAAACGTTTACTAATGTGATAGCAGTAGGTAATACGAGTAATAACCCATTGCAATTATGGTCCTATAGTCCCGGTTCATTAACCTATCTTACACCTCCGATCAATAGCCCATTAACTACTAATGTAGTATACGCCTTGAATTGGAGAAGCGATGGCACGTGCTTAGCTACTGCTGATGCGATGGGAGATACGACGGTATATACGTTTAATAATATCACCAATGTATTGACACAAAATTTTTTGGGTGCACAAGGTGGCATTATGCTGGATGTACGATATTCACCTAATCTTGGTTATCTTGCGGCGGATAATCATAATCACTTTATATATATTTATATAGCAGGAAATAGTATTAGTGGTACGTGTAGTAATAATTGCGGCATTATATCAAATTTAGTTATTGAAATGTCAGCGAATATGTGCTTGCAGCAATGTTTAACATTCTCCGGAGTCTGCTTTATTAAGGGTTATGATAAATGTCTCACCCTTGCGCCCCATGCAACAATATTTATAGCGCCTAATTCCTCTTTAGCTTTTGAAGATGTTATATTGCGGGAAATTACTGCTGGGGACATTGTCTGTCTTGATAATTCAGGGACTATAACGCTGCAAAATACAACATGGGAAATGGATGGGAATTATACTTTTTCACTTGGTATCTTAGATATTGTGGGAGATGTTCATATGGTGGGAGAAGATACTATTTTTGCATATCAATCATCCCAGCAATGTACCATTGAAAAAAGTAGCCAATTAATACTCGATAAAGCGGTGACGTTTAGTTATGCCCCATCAACTGCAAGTCGTGATTTGTTAAAATTTGTTGATATAGACTCAAAGCTCGTGTTAAACAATGCAACATTGTTTTCAACCACTACGGGCATTCGCTTAACGCATGGTGAATTATTAGTCAATGGACATTCATATCTGACAAGTGATGCAACGGTGCCCTCACAAGGAATAACTTTTGGCGATGGCGTTTCATCATCTCAGAATTTTATCGTACATTGGTCTCCTGCATCAGTTCTTGAATTGACAAGAGGATTTGTTAATTATAGTAACATCGGCAGTTAAAAAAAGATTTTAGAATGTAACCATTGAATAGTTAATATTGTTTAGGGTAGTATCGTGACATTATGATTTCTTCATTAAAAAAAGAATGTTATAAAAAAAGTGATGAAGCGAAATTTGAACTGTTATCAAAAAAAAGAGAGTAACGAGTATGTACAAACTAAACCGTATGTTTTTGGTGACCTGCTTATGGTTTTTAGTTCAGCCTATGTATGCTCAATTTGAATTTGATAGTCAGAGCTCTACTCTTAGAGTTAACAGCGGTGCAACTTGTACGTTTTCTCAACCAGTTCAAGATTTTAATGGAACGTTGCAGAAAATTTTAGGTGGTACGGTTGCAGGAAGTTTAGTTACCTTCACAGATGGTATATTAGAAGATTCAGGCAATTTTGATATTCGCATGACCGCTCTTTTTAATCCAGTAGGTTCTATTTCGTTGGCAGGCAATAGTACTCTTTTGGCCCAATCAGGGACGCTTCTCGATTCTGTAACGGTGAGTGGAAGCAACAATGTTTTACGGGGGCAGCCACAGTTTTCCAGTCCGGTGACATTAACTGATGTACATACAACATTGACGTTAGCGATTGCTAGCACAATGAATCAAAATATCGTCATGAATGGTGGAACACTTGCATTAGAAAATGATCTTACTTTTAATGATGCAAAAAAACCAACAGGCGCTGGCACATTTAATGGTGGTGGTAATACAATTATTTTAGGTGGTGTGCCAAATACGTACACCGATAGTTTTTTGTTTATGCCAAATACTAATTTGTCTTTTTATAACTGCCAAGCTGATTTAGCAGCAACATGGACATTCCAAGGGCCAAATTACATTAATGGGCAAGGCAACGTACTTGATTTGACGTTGGGTGGCCAAATTTTTGTGCAAAGTGGCATTTTAGAATTGCAAGATGTTACGGTGAAAGGTATTAGCCAAAATAGTTTTCTGTTTGGTTCTCCTTCTGCTGGCATCAATATGTGCGGATCGAATTTAGCATTTATAAGTTCTGTTACGTTTACTCAAGGAACCATACTTGTTGATAGTCCTAGTACATGGATTGTAAAAAATAATGCAGTGAATTTTGCAGGTACATCTACATTGACAGTAAACGGTGTAACATTATCAAAAGATCAAGTGGCAACATATCCATCAGCTGGTACTATTGCATTTGCATCACCGGCTAATGAATCTCTCCCCAATCAGGGAACTATATGTTTACTTGTGTGTGGCGATACATTAGCTACAAGTACAGGATTTTTACAATCACAAATTGATACATGTTGTGCGGCATTAAAGACAAGCACTGGATTCCTGCAATCAGAAATAGATGTCATTAGGACAAATACGGTATTATGCTGCGCCCTATTGCAGTCACAAATAGATACGCTTAGAACGAGTACCGGATTCCTGCAATCAGAAATTGATGTATGTTGCACCGCACTTAAAACAAGTACAGGGTTTTTACAGTCAGAAATAGACACATGTTGTGCGGCATTAAAGACAAGCACTGGATTCCTGCAATCGGAAATTGACTCATGTTGTGCAGCTCTCAAGACAAGTACCGGGTTTCTACAATCTGAAATTGATGTAGTGCGCAGTTCATTAAGTACAAGTACCGGTTTCTTACAGTCAGAAATAGATACATGTTGTGCGGCACTCAAGACAAGCACCGGGTTCCTGCAATCAGAAATTGATGTAATTCGCAGTTCATTAAGTACAAGCACCGGATTCTTACAATCTGAGATTGATACCTGTTGTGCAGCACTTAAAACAAGTACCGGGTTTCTGCAATCTGAAATAGATGCGATTAATGGTTGTTGTACGGCATTAAAGACAAGCACCGGGTTCCTGCAATCAGAAATTGATGTAATTCGCAGTTCATTAAGTACAAGCACTGGCTTCTTACAGTCAGAAATTGATGCATGTTGTGCGGCATTAAAGACAAGTACCGGATTGCTGCAGTCGGAGATTGATGCGTGTTGTGCGGCGCTTAAAACGAGTACGGGATTCTTGCAGTCGGAAATCGATGCATGTTGTACGGCGCTTAAAACAAGCACCGGATTCTTGCAATCCCAAATAGATTCTTTGAACTCTGTTGTTGATATTATTATTAGTGTGACTACCGGAGCTCTTATTTCACAAATAGAGGTGCTGACATCAATTTTAGAGCAAATAATTACGGCTACAATTCCTGGTCTTGTCTCTCAAGTCGATACGTTGGTATCAATAATAGATAACGTGCTTACAAATTCTACTATCATTATTATTAATCGCCTGGATGCTTTAGAAACAAGCACCGGTTTCTTACAGTCAGAGATTGACGCATGTTGTGCAGCGCTTAAAACAAGTACTGGATTCTTGCAGTCGGAAATAGATGTGATTCGTAGTTCATTGTTTACAAGCACCGGATTCCTGCAATCAGAGATAGATGCATGTTGTGCAGCACTTAAAACGAGTACAGGATTCCTACAATCAGAGATTGATAAATGTTGTACATCTCTTAAGACGAGCACTGGATTCCTACAGTCAGAAATTGATGTGATCCGCAGTTCATTATTTACTAGTACTGGATTCTTACAATCTGAGATTGACGCATGTTGTGCAGCGCTTAAAACAAGTACTGGATTCTTGCAGTCGGAAATAGATGTGATCCGCAGTTCATTATTTACTAGTACTGGATTCTTACAATCTGAGATTGACGCATGTTGTGCGGCATTAAAGACAAGTACCGGGTTCTTGCAATCAGAAATTGATACCTGTTGTGCAGCACTTAAAACAAGTACCGGATTGCTGCAATCAGAGATAGATGCATGTTGTGCAGCACTTAAGACAAGTACCGGATTCTTACAATCAGAAATTGATGTTATTAGGACAAATACAGTATTATGCTGCGCCTTATTGCAATCAGAAATCGATATGCTGAGAACAAGTACCGGGTTCCTGCAATCAGAGATCGATGCATGCTGCGCGGCATTAAAAACAAGTACAGGGTTCTTGCAGTCTGAAATAGATGTTATTAGGACAAATACAGTATTATGCTGCGCCTTGTTGCAATCAGAAATCGATATGCTCAAGACAAGCACCGGATTCTTGCAATCCGAGATCGATGCATGCTGTGCGGCACTGAAAACAAGTACTGGGTTCTTACAATCAGAGATTGATTCATGTTGTACATCTCTTAAGACGAGCACCGGATTCCTTCAGTCAGAGATAGATGTGATTCGTAGTTCATTATTTACAAGCACCGGTTTCTTGCAATCTGAGATAGATTCATGCTGTGCATCTCTTAAGACGAGCACTGGATTCCTACAATCTGAGATTGATGCGTGCTGCGCATCTCTTAAGACGAGCACTGGATTTCTACAGTCAGAGATTGATAAATGTTGTGCGGCACTCAAGACGAGTACCGGTTTCTTGCAATCTGAGATTGATGCATGTTGTGCAGCACTCAAAACTAGTACTGGATTCTTACAATCTGAGATTGACGCATGTTGTGCAGCACTCAAGACAAGCACCGGATTCCTGCAATCAGAAATAGATGCATGTTGTGCGGCGCTTAAAACAAGCACCGGATTGCTACAATCGCAAATTGATAACATATGCTCTATGACGTGCATAACAAGATTTATACCAGTATTCTCTCGTCTTGATATTCTCGAGAGCTGTTGTGCCGAACTCCGTACCAGTACTGGGTTGCTGCAATCAGAGATCGATGCTCTTGGTTGCTGTGATCTTGCAGATTGTTGTAATGTGAGTTTCTTGACATCCAAAGCGTGGTTATCCCCTGATCCGATGCATTTCAGCGATAATGTTTCTACGGCAGATTGGTCGTATGATAGTAAATATGTAGCGATTGGTTTAAGTAGCTCTAGTTTGTTGTTGCCTGGAACACCAGCAGTTCAGGTATATGAACTTACTGGTGCATCATTAACCTTAAGAGCAACATTCTCATTTGATTGCACCAGAGATATAAGTGAAATTAGATGGCATCCATCTGAATATCGTTTTGCCGTTGGCAGAGGTGATGCAAAAATTGCTGCTCCATGTGTAACGCAGCTTCATATTTTTGATTTCAATCCAGTAGCGTCAACTCTTACCAATACAAGCAATGGTGAAACTAATCATACCGTGTATGCATTATCCTGGCGTCCGACACCATTGATTTCAGGTTCTGATGTTCTTGCGGTGGCAAGAAATGTGAATACGGCAGAAGTTGCTATGTATACCGTTAGTCCTGCCGGTGTTTTATCAGTGACGCCAATAGTTACTGCAACTACTGGTGGGCAAGTTCAGTTCAAATCTCTCGATTGGGATGCATCGAGCAAATACTTAGCAGTAGGTGTTGCTCAAGCACAGACATTGCAACTGTTTACGTTTAATCCTGTTGGGCCAACGTTGACACTGGCTACTTCAACGGCGGTTGGTGGTCATACGGTGTTGTCAGTTAATTGGAATCAAAATATCTTCAGTTCAGATTTGTTGGCCGTAGGGTTATCCTCTTTCCCAAATCCAGCTGATCCATTAGTCCAAGTGTATAGATTTACTGGCCCAAGCACCTTGACCAATCTTTGTGGCATTAGTGGATTAGATGAGGATATATCAGCAGTTGATTGGCATCCAAATGGTAAGTGCTTAGCAATTGCGCAAGATTTTGATATAACGTTTGGCAGTCAATTTATTACGTATGCATTCAATAAAGCAGCTTGCATTTTCACACAAGACAGCTTCTATCAATTTGGTGATATAAATCTTGAAGAGGTTCGTTGGGCTCCCAATGGAAGATATATGGTTGTTGCTAATGATTTCTGTGATTCAACTGCGCCATTAACCTTGTGCCCAAATGGAAGCATCCCAGGTGCCGTTACTGTTTATGATAATGCGTGTTTATCATTTACCGAATTAGTATCTATTGTTGATGGGCTTTCATCATGTTGCGATGAACTCAGAACGAGCACCGGATTCTTGCAGTCAGAAATAGATGCGTGTTGTATCGCATTGCAAACAAGTACTGGATTCTTGCAATCGCAAATAGATCATTGTTGTACCAATATTACACCGACGGCCGATTGTATTATTATCATAACTGTTGATACATTCTATGATCCTGTGGCTGATCCACGAATGCTTCTTATTCCGGGCCAAGCAGTAGTGTTCCAGTTTAGTCCATGCGTGGGTGCAAATGAAATTCCACGATTAATATTCAATAAAGCTGTGTATGATCCGTTAAATCTGAATAATGGGCAAGTGGTATTGCCTGCTGATTCGCAACTGATTTTCCAAGGTACTGGTTTTGTTGAATTGCAAGGTGTTGGTGGATTTAATCTGCAGGGAACCAATATTAATGATTGTAAAACGCCGCCTAATATAGTCATTCAAGATAAGGCTACGATGCATTTATGTACCCCTATATTCCCTCAGGTATGTCCTCCGGTGTGCGTTGATGGTACAACGTGGACAGTGCAGGGTGTTGGTAGATTTATTATTCGTGAGGATAGTCAATTGTTGCTTGATAACATATCGCAAATGATTTTTGGTGCGGCAACAACTGATCAACTTGAGATTCAAGTTCAAGCTGCGTCTTCAATGGTACTTGATGTGCCTACGACGACTAATATTAGTGCAACCAATAATGCATTTATTACGTTCCAACTTGGTACGTTTACCATAGATTTTAGTGATTTTAGTGCGTTAGACATTCGACGCGGTATATTTGAATTGAATACTAATAAAGGTGCAGCAGCGCAAGGTGATATTCAACAATTTAATTTTGTTGATAGTTCAAGCATTAATATTCAAAGAAATACTGAAGCTCCTCCATCAATTCCAGCAACATGGCTTGCTTTAGCACCTAATGTTTTAAATGCTGATATTGGTTTTAATAATCAAACGGGTGTGATTTATGGTAATGGTGATATTCGATTTAGAGATTTTGCTTCAGTGGATACGGTATTAATTTTGCAAAATAACTTCTTATCATTGACCGATACCATGGTAGAACTGTTCCTTGATTTGGCAATTCGACTTGGGCCAAATACTACTCAGATCAAGCCTTCAGATCTCAATATAGTGGTACAAATTGGGCAAGCTTCAGCATTTAACACTCCTACACAAAATGCATTCTTGCAATTTGCAGCTATTAAGCAGATTCGAGATGGATCGGTTCAGTTGTTATTAAATGGTGATCACGATATTGCGTATCAGACGAACGGTACCTTGATTACCGGATTTAATCAAAATGCTCAATATTTTGAAATTGATTCAA
>Ga0207050_1113_pt1 | contig 13955 bp, 13 predicted proteins | sample Alteio_BWMinCont_64_FD_153291 | JGI IMG/M metagenome (GOLD analysis project Ga0207050, IMG submission 153291) | Enriched cells from forest soil in Barre Woods Harvard Forest LTER site, Petersham, Massachusetts, United States -... | ecosystem: Environmental > Terrestrial > Soil > Temperate forest >...
AAGCAGTCGCGATTATTCCGGCGCGCCTGGGTTCTACGCGGCTGCCGCGTAAAGTACTGCGGCCGCTTGCCGGCAAACCTATGCTGGCTTATGTCTATGAAGCCGCAAAGAAATCTTCTTTGCTGCGCGAAGTGATTATTGCCACGGATTCGGAAGAAGTGCTGCAAGTGGCGCGAGCCAATGGGTGGAAGGCCGAGATGACATCCGCGCAGCACCGCAGTGGAACGGACCGTCTGTACGAAGTGGCCCAGCGAATCCACGCGGAAGTTTACGTCAACATTCAAGGCGACGAACCCCTGGCGCGTCCCGAACATCTGGAAGTGTTGCTGCAGCCGATGAATGATGCGGCCGTCTTAGTCTCCACCATCAAGACGCCTTGCCCGCCGCAAGACGTCAGCAATCCGAACGCGGTGAAAGTGGTCACGGACCACAATGGCCGCGCGCTTTATTTCTCCCGCTCGGCTATTCCTTTTGATCGCGATCGCGCCGGCAAGGTTCCATACTTCAAGCACCTTGGGTTCTACGCCTATCGCAAAGCAGCGTTGCAACGCTTCTGCACTCTGCCCGAATCAAGGCTGGAGATCGCGGAACGGCTGGAGCAGCTTCGCTTCCTGGAAAACGGCATTGACATCCAGGTCTCGGAAACGCCATTTAACACGATAGGCGTTGATACCGAAGAAGACCTGCGGGGCGTGGAACGGATACTCACCCAAGATCAATGAAAATCACGAAGAGCCTTTACAAGACGTTGGTCTGCGAAGCCAGATTGGGCCGATTTTTCCTGGCCCAGGACTGCGCTGCCGCGATGCGCTTGGAAACCGGAGGATGCGAGCGAAACAGCACTTCCACCAACCGCGAAGGGTGGCTTTCACCCAGGTTCTGCCGGTTGAGCTTCTCCATGGCGCTAATGTAGGGCGCAATGCTGGCAACGGACTTCCAGCAATAAACGTCGGCCTGCCGCTCATTGAATCTGGAATAAGCATTCAGCGCCGGCATGAGCAACACGGAGAGCACGGTCGAAACCAACACCAGCAGAGGCAGATTGGCAAAGTCAGTCAGGTGCAAAAACATGTGCCGCTGGTAAATGGCATATTGGAGCACCCAGTTTGCCGCCCAGAACCCCACTAAAGTTATGACCGCTTCCACCATGATCGTCTTAAAAATGTGGCCGTGAACGTGATGCCCAAGTTCATGCGCCAAAACGGCTTCGATCTCGTCGTTGGTGTAATTCTCCAGCAGCGTGTCCGCCAGGATGATGCGGCGCGTATGGCCCAGGCCAGTAAGGGCGGCATTGGCCTTTTTGCTCTTCTCCGACAGCTTCCATTCATACACGCCGCAGACCCGCGCTCCGGCGCTCTCTCCCAGGCGCAGCAACCGCGCTTTCAAGTCCTCATTCTGGAGTGGCACAAACTTGTAGAACAGCGGCAGCAGCACAATGGGGGCGATTTGGGCGAACAGGACAAACAGTCCCAGGCAAATGATCCATGCATAAATCCACCAGCGCTCCGAATCGACCCTCATCAATCCATAGACAATTTCGACCAGCCCGGAGGTAACGGCCAAACCCAATACCCATCCTTTGAATTGGTCCAGAATCCAGGACCGTAATCTCTGGTTGGAGAGATGGAAGCGATGCTCCAGCCGGAAACCATAAAAGTCCAATCCCACACTCAGCATTTTGCTGATCACGCTTAACAGCAAGACAAAAAACAAGAGCTGCAGAGTGTAACGCTCGAAAATGCGGGAAGCAACGTTGCTTAACTTGTAAGTCCAGCCAGTAGCCAGCAGCACGATGAGCAATCCAAGCCCCAGCGCCAAGTCGGCCAGTTCAAGCCAGCGTTGAATGCGGTTATATTCGCGCGCTCCCGGAGGATCTGGTTGCGAAGTTGAACTTGGCAAGCTCATAGATGAAATTGAGGGCATGCCTCCTGTCTGTACTATGCTTTAGCATTGGCAATTGTTGAGTCCCACTGCATCGGCAACGCGCCGCCAAGCCAACTCAGAAAAGCCAAGTCAGAAGAGTAAGAAGTGCTTCTTCTTCTTGTGTTTCGCAATTTCTGTTGCCGGATCATTGGCCGCGACCATGATCGGTTTGGCTTGGTTGGGGCTGGCTCCGGTGTCGGTAAATCCGGATTTGATTTCAATATAAGCTTCTTCCCGCAATTTAGTGAGGTAGGCGCGCGCCGCGGGCTCCAGTTTTTGCAGGTAGATGGTTTGCCGGATGTTGTTCTCAACGGCTTTTAACGGCGGGATGCCCGCTGGACGATGAGCAATCACCTTTAGAATAAGAAATCCCTGCTTGCTGGGCAGAACGCCCGTAAACTCGCCGGCCTTCAAAAGAAAGGTCTTGTCTTCATATTCTTTGGCCAGTTCTCCGTGTTTGAAGGTGCCAAGATCGCCCCCTTGCGCGGCAGTGGGCCCGTCCGAGCTCTTCTTGGCCACGTCTTCAAATTTTGCGCCTTTGCGTAGCTCGTCCAACACCTGGTTGGCTTTGGCTTCAGCCGCAGCCACACGCGCTGGGTCCGCCGGGACTGACGCCGAGGGATTACCGGACTTGTCTTTTTCCGGATTGGGGGTCTGGGTGGAAATCAAAATCTCCGATAACTGCACTTCTTCCGGCGCATCCATTTCCTTTTGGTGCGCCGTGTAGAAAGCTTGGACTTCCTCATTCGTGGGATTAATCTTCGAGCCTACTTCGCGTCCAATAACCTGTTCGCGGATGAGCCCATTGCGGGTCTCGTCTTTGAAATCCTCGAACGAAACGCCCTGTTCCTTGGCGAGTTTTTCCAGGTCATCGATGCTGGCAAATCCCAGCTTTTTCCTGAGCTCATCCAGTCGCTTGACTAACTCCGTCTCTCCGGTAATATCAAGCTCTTTTCCTTTGTCCAACAGCAGTTTGGTATCAATCAAGTCGCGCAGCACGTCCGGCTCCGTTTGGTTCCACTTTACCTGCCAATCGGCGGGAAAGCGCTGCTTCGTTTCATCCAGGGTCTCCTGTTTACCTCTTTCCAAGTCGGCCCGGGTGATAATCAGATCGTTGACGCGGGCAATGATCTCGTCCACAATATTGTCCGCGCGGAGCGCCAGCGCAAAGAACACGAAGAATGCGGCAACAACGATAAAAAATGGCTTTTTCAACATAATATAAGGTACACCCTCAGAATCTGGGAGTTACTCGCAGCCTCTCATTTTAGCAGTCGGTAGCGGGCGCCAGCTACTATAACCTAGCTGGAGTGAGGAGACACAGTAAAATAAAAGGCAGCGCCTTTGTTTGGCTCCGCCTCCGCCCAGATTCGGTAGCCGTGTCTTCGCAGGACTCGATGCACAATGGCCAGTCCCGCGCCGGTGCCCTCAAACTCCCCGGCGCTGTGTAAACGCTGAAAGACGCCAAATAATTTGTCCGCGTACCTCATGTCGAAGCCAACGCCGTTGTCGCGCACCATGATGATGCACGTGGTCCCTTGTCTTTGGGTCTGGACTTCGATTACCGCATGCTGGCGAGGGCGAGTGTACTTTACGGCATTGGCGAGGAGGTTTGCAAACACCTGCTTCATGAGGACGGGGTCGCAATCGATTCGGGGCAAGGGTCCAATTTTCCATTCGATTTCACGGTCCTTGGTTTCCGGCCCTAGCCCGCGCACTACTTCAGCGGCTAACCGATCCAGTTCCGTTGGTTCAAGTTGCAGGTCCTTGCGAACGACCTGGGAGAGCTGCAACAAGCCATCCACCAACGCCACCATTTTCAGGACGCCATCCTGAATGCGGTCAACCGAGTCCCGGAGATGCGCAGGCATCTGTGTGCCCGAATCTTCTTTCAGGATTTCCGCAAAGCCATGGATCTGACGCAGCGGAGCACGCAGGTCATGAGCGACGGAATAGGAAAAGGCCTCCAATTCGTTGTTGGCTTCCTGGAGTTCCCCGGTACGTTCCTCCACCCGGCGCTCCAAGCCGCTGGCATACTGCTGAATTTCCCGATAGCGCTCGGCGTTCTCATAGGCGATTCCAGCTTGCGCCGCCAAACTCATCAGCATGTTCTCATCTTCCTCGCCAAACTGGTCGCCGCCGAGTTTTTCCAGCAACCACAACAAACCGTAGAGCCGGTCTGGCGTGCTGAGCCTAATACCCAAAAACGAAAGTTGCTCGAAATGGGGACTGGGCAACCTAACCGCAATCGGATCCGACTTTACATCGGCAATACGCAATGGGCCCTCTTGCGCAGCCAGGCGGGCCAGAAGACCGCCGCTGATGTCCAGGCTGCCGATGATCTCCGAGGCTTTACGTTCCATGCCGCTGACAAAGACCGGGTGAAGGATCCTGAGATTAGAGAAGACGCCCACAAAGGCCATCCTGGCCCCAATGAGCTCCCTGGCGGCAGGGCAGAACTTTGCGAGCAGTTGCTCTCCATCGTGCTCCGAGGCCAGCAAACGGCTTACCTCGATCAGATCGGCGAGCCGTTGGTTCGCCGCCTCCAGTGCGTTCACGTTGCGGATGCTGGATGCCAACGGGGAGTTCTTCAAGTTCTTTACCTTTCGACCACGGCCAGTCGACCACGACGAGGAAGAAACGGCTTCACTTTTCGGTATTCGCTGGATACGGTGATGTGTTTACCCAGCAACACAGCCAGTCGCTGACTTAAGATGCAAGCCGAGCCGGATCCCCCCACACGTCTAACATTATCATTCACTTCTTGGGAAAGGCCGCAAACAATTTAGCTTTGATCGACTCCAGGAGAACTTAGGTGCGGGCTACTATCGAGATTGCCAAAACTGACAATTGCCAAAATCGCAGAAATTGCAAAGGCGTTCGCGCCCAACGACTCCGGCGATTATGTCACAGCACCCCTTGCTGCCGGAAACATTGCGTATTGCGACCGGAGAGGATATGCTGCTCGCCGATGAGAATAAACATTGGAGCGTGTGATGGACTTTCTGCTTGGTAATAGCCGCGTGGGTTTCCGCGTCTTGTGGAAAAGCTGGAGGAACGGGATGGGTGGCTTTTTCGTGCTGGCTTCCTCTCTGCTTCTGCTCGTGGCACTCCCAGCATCCTGTGCCCAGAGCCAATCAGGAACGAGCGCTCAGCTGGCTCCGTTGCGGGTAGCAATTGCCGGGCTGGTCCATGGACATGCGGCAGGATTCATGCGTGAGTCTTTGCATCGGCCAGACATTCAAATCGTGGGAATAGCCGAGCCGGACGAGCGGGTGGCAGCGCGATACCAGCGGGAATACGGATTCGGCCGGAGCCTTATATTTGCGAATTTGGAAGAGATGCTCGAAAAAACTCAACCGCAAGCAGTGCTGGCTTACACGAATACCTTGGATCACCGCAGGGTGGTAGAGACCTGTGCGCGACACGGTGTGCATGTCATGATGGAAAAGCCACTGGCGGTAAACATCGAAGATGGGCGCGCCATCGCTCGCGCCGCAAAACAAGGCAAAATTTACGTGCTTGTGAACTATGAGACCACTTGGTATCGCAGTAACGCGGCGGCCTATGCCTTGGCTCACACGAACGCAATCGGCGAGATCCGGAAGGTCGTGGTGCACGACGGGCATCGAGGTCCAAAAGAGATTGGGGTACAGCCCGAATTCCTGGCCTGGCTTACCGACCCGAAACTCGATGGAGGCGGAGCACTGTACGACTTTGGCTGCTATGGCGCCGACCTGATGACTTGGCTCATGGTGGGCCAGCGTCCAACAGCCGTGACGGCTATTACCCAGCAGATCAAGCCGGACGTCTATCCCCGTGTTGATGACGAAGCAACGATTGTGCTGACATATCCTAGAGCCCAAGCGATACTTCAGGCTTCCTGGAACTGGCCCTTTGACCGCAAGGACATGGAGGTGTACGGGCAAACCGGATATGTAATCACGGTGCGGCGCGATGAGATTCGCGTCAGGCGCGCGGGAAACGACGAAGCGCAGATGGCGGCCAATCCGTTACCTTCGCCGTTGGATGATTCCCTGTCTTACTTCGCAGCGGTGATCTCCGGACGGGTGAAATCTGATGGGCCATCGTCCTTGGAGACCAATCTCGTGGTGACGGAGATCTTGGATGCCGCTCGGCGCTCCGCGATTTCTGGCCAGACAATACAGCTGGCGGCCAGTGACGAATAAAATCGGCCGCGTTGATCGGGGCCGCTGTTGCTCATCCAGGGTCCTCCGTCTTGCCAAGATGATGGATTGATGTTCGTAGACTGCGCAGCCGGAGAGCCAGCCCTGCCATGCACGATGCGCTAAAAGCGGCATAAGCGCCGAGCCACGTAAATGCCGCCCGCATTTCTCCGCTCCAGGCGAGGATGAACCCCAGTCCAAATCCAATGGAAGCCAACCCAGCCAGCAATAACAGCCATTCATCGGGAATGTGGCGGCGCACCTTCAGCGCGATGGCCACCTCCAGGAATCCCATGACGATGGCCCAACCAACAATAATGTGAATCAGCGCGGTTAGAGTCATGCTCTTGGCCATGATCGCGAGTACGCCAGCAGCGCAGATGCCCAGGCCGTCCAGGAACAACAGCCACCATTTGTCCGGTTCGGAGTCCCATACAGCGGCGGCCATGGTGCATAGGCCCGCAACAAATGCCAGCAATCCAAAGATTACAACCAGATTGGCCATGGCAAACTCACCGATCAGGAATGAATCCGCGGTGGAGCGTAAGGAAAACGCCAGCACGGCAAACAACAGCGCAAACGCCGCGCGCAAAGCCAGCAGCCACCAATTTTTGATCAATATACGAATCAAGCCAGCAACCTCGCGCCAAGAGCTTGAAGGTCAACGTCGCCGGCCAAATGGCAGAGAATCGCGTACGTAAGTCCCCACCGCCAGAAAATCCAGTGTTTGGGGTGTGAATGCTACACATTCGGCCCGATGCCTGGAGCCCTTCTCCTGCTACTCTTATAGCAGGAAAACAGCGGTTCTATGGCCTTCTGGAAAAAGATAGCAGCTACCGACGCTCCGGGCGCGGCCCTGATTGTGCGTTTGCTGGTTGGCGCCGTTTTTTTCTTGGAAGGAATCAAGAAATTCTTGTTCGTGGAACAGTGGGGCGCGGGCCGGTTTGAACGGATTGGGATCCCATTCCCGCACGCTATGGGACCGTTGGTCGGCGCAGTGGAGATCCTGTGCGGCTTGCTGATCCTGGCAGGCCTGTTGACCCGGCTGGCTTCTATTCCCCTGCTGATCACGATCTCAGTCGCCATTGTCTCAACCAAAATTCCAATCTTGTTGCATCGCGGTTTTTGGTCAATGGAGGCCGAAGCCCGGACCGATTACGCAATGTTGCTGGGCCTGGTCTTTCTGCTCGTGGCTGGGGCAGGACCTTGGTCACTGGATGCGGCGCTGTCTGGGGAACAAGGCAAGTGAAAAGCAGCTTAGCAAACATCATTATCCCCCCGTATCATGTGATCGCGGACGACATGCACTTCCTGCACAAACCGACCGTCACGCCTCTAGAGTGAAGAAGACGAGATTCAAGCTTGGGGTACCCGGCACCGTGGACCGCAGGGACGCGCCAACAGGTTAGCCAATGGACCAAACACATTCCGTTACTTCTGCTGGATCGACTCGATATACTTTGCGACGTTGTGCAATCGCACGTAGCCGAAATCGCGGTCTTCTTCAACCTGGTGGAAGATCGGGCCCCATACTGGCATTTCTCGTGAGCCGTGAGCCTGCATCTCCTCGTCACCGGAAATTATCTTCTCGATGCGCTGGAGCGGGAACATGCCGCCATTTCTTTGAGCAATGGTCGTCAGGTCCTGGAGCTTGGTATTGAGCGCAGGCGTGACTGGACCATCTCCCTTGCCATCCACTCCATGGCATGAAGCGCAGTAATACCGGAAAAGGTCCGGCCCCTGCAATGACGTAATCAGCCTTTGTGCTTGGACCTGCTTGCGGTCCGGGGGAACCTGCCCTTCTTGCGACCAGGTTGCCGCGGTCACCACCATCGCGACAAGCGACATGGTCGCGGCACATGAGAAGAACAAGAAAGTATTGCTGATGCGTAAAGACATGGTCCCCTCCGATTGTCCGCAATCATTTTCGTTCTTGAGGGTCGCGATTTCCGTGACCGTCATCACACGTGGAGCGACACCGCCCGGCTACCGAAAAGGGAATTTCATCAGGATCGTTCAGATGGCAAGTTGTTCAAGCGCTTCAGGTCTGAGCACCATGACTGATGCTCCCTTGATGGAGATGAGTTTCTCGCGCTGAAAGTGTTGCAGGGTGCGGCTGACAGTTTCGCGCGAGGTGCCGGTCATGCTGGCGATTTCTTCATGCGTCATGGACATGGTGACCCGTCCTGCCTGCCCGATTGGGGCACGAGTTTTCAGCCATTCGAGAAGCAGATTGGCGAGCCGCCCGGCCACGCTGCCGGGCAGGGCAAGCCGGCAGACATCGTTAAATACAATTTGATATTCCTTGAGGATGCATCGGGTCGCTTCCATCGCGGCCTCGGGGTAGTTTTCAAGCAGTTGCAAGAAGTCCTTGACGCGAACGGCCTTGACTCGGCAAGGCTCGGTGGCTTCAGCGGTGACCTCATGGTCGTTACCGCTTAGAGCAGCACTCAAAGCCAGCACGTCATTGGGTCCCGCGATACGGACAATCACGGTCTTGCCGTCTCGGGAAGTTACGGAAAGCTTCACGCGCCCAGCCGTAACTATAAAGACGCACTGCGGTTCTTGCCCTTCCATAAAGAGTTTGCTGCCGCGCGAATAGTCGATTTCCATAGTCACCGCACCCAGGAAGGTGAGCGTCCCAGGTCCGAGATTACAAAACGGCCGAGTGTTCTGGCTGAACCGTGCCGATGAATCAAAGCCTTGAACGCTGGCAACTGAACCCTGCATGTCGATCCTCCTGGAAAACGGTTGCTTTGTTGGCGCCACTTCCGCACCTTTCCAATTGCAAGTGACCGGCCATCGCTAAGTCCTTGTTTCCCAAGGTCAAGGGTCATTTGAAACCAGTTTTCTGCGCCAATATACGCAAGGCTCATTCGGCAAGCTGCGCTATATGGCGTAATTCAGTGTTCTGTACCTTTTGAATTCAACCGCTGAATGCTGGCATGCAACGTGCTTATTAGATGCCGCTACTGAAAACGGCGATGAAATTGAGAGTTTCCGATGCTTGCACTGGCTGAAAAGACAATGAAGTTGGCGCCAAATTCCGTAGTAGTAGTTGTTATCGATGACAATGTAGGAAGCCTTGAGTTCGTATGCGCCGCTTTGGCCAGGGATGGCGTTACACTTCTTACCGCGTCGGACCCGCAGCAAGGTCTTGATCTCATTTACCGGCACCATCCGCAGATCGTTTTGACCGACATGGCCATGCCGGTCATGTCAGGGCTGGATCTGCTGGAGCGCATTATGGTGTTCGATCCAACGACCCAGGTGATCGTAATGAGCGCGCGACACACGCCCGAAACCACAGCCGCAGCCTCAAAAAAGGGCGCAGTTGACTGGCTGAACAAACCAATTTCGCTGTTCGTTCTCCGGGACCGCGTAGGCCGGCGGATTCAAGCTTGCTTGTCCGCGGAGCCATGGCCTCCCCGATTTATGATGTGATCTTAGATTTAGCGATTTAGCGCGTCCCGTTCAATCTTGTTACCATGTCTGACCATACAAATGGGCCCAGTGAATCATTCCGTTTGCGTTGTCATCATTGATGACAATGTCGGGAGCCTTGAGTTTGTATCCAACGCGCTCCACCGTCCCTGTGTCCGGATTCTGACTGCTTCAGACCCGGGAGAAGGTCTTGATCTGGTTTACACACACCGTCCGCAGATTGTGATGACGGACCTGGTCATGCCCAAAGTCGGCGGGTTGGATGTGCTCCAGCGCGTTATGGAGTTTGATCCCTCCATTGATGTCATCCTCATGACGGCCCATTACACGACCGAGACGGCGGTCGAAGCTATCCGCCATGGGGCGGCCGACTATCTGAACAAGCCAATCCCGTTGAGCGTGATGCGGGAACGCGTAGGCCGCCTGATTGATGTTGCGCTCCAGCGGCAGGAGATCGCCAGCGCCGATCATGAACTGTTGCGGACAGCGCAATTCGAAGGTATTGTCGGCCGCAGTCCGCAGATGTGGGAAATGTTCGCGCGTATTCGCAGGATCGCGCCGCATTACCGGGCGGCGCTGGTTACGGGAGAAACCGGAGCGGGCAAGGAACTGGTGGCCCACGCCTTGCACAAGCTAAGTCCGGTCAAAGGAAGATTCGTAGCCCTGAATTGCTCGGCGGTCGTAGAGACCTTGTTTGAGAGTGAGCTCTTTGGCCACGTGCGGGGAGCGTTTACCGGCGCCGATAAAGAAAAGGCCGGCTTGATCGAGCACGCCAGCAGCGGAACGCTGTTTCTGGATGAGATCGGGGACATGCCGGCCGCGACTCAGGCCAAGCTGCTGCGCGTGTTACAAAACCAAGAGGTGCAGCGCATAGGCTCCCTAGCACCCCAGAAGATAGATGTCCGGATCATCGCCGCCACCAACAAGGACCTGCGAAAAGCAATTGCGGACCGGCTGTTTCGCGAAGACCTCTACTACCGGCTGGCGATGGTTGAAATACGAGTTCCGCCGCTCAATGAGCGCAAAGAGGATCTCCCTTTGCTGACGCGGCATTTTGTGGACAAGTTCGCGCGGCAATATGGTAAACAAATTCGCGGGCTAACCCAGCGAGCCCAAATCGTGCTGGCGCGATATTCCTGGCCGGGGAACGCGCGCGAACTGGAAAACGCGATTGGACACGCATGCATGATGGCCCTGGGAGAGATGGTAGATGTTCCCGACCTGCCCATGCACCTGCAACATCCCGGATCTGCGCACGCAGGCGGCCAGCAAGCTTCGCGGCTATCGACAGCGTCCGCGGGCGAATCCAAAGATCATGGCGAGCACATGAGCCTGACCTTTGAAGAGCACGAAAAGAACCTGCTCACCCAGGCTTTGGAAAAGGCGACAGGCAATCAGTCTGAGGCAGCCCGGTTACTTCAGATCGGGCGCGACGCGCTACGGTACAAGATGAAAAAGTACGGCCTGTTGTAAGCGGTGTCATTTCGATTTGAGAAGCCGTCTCACCTCTTCGCATACCGCATCCAAGGCGACGGGCTTGGCCAGAAATCCATTGAAGCCCGTGTCCAAGGCCTTTTTGCGGTCTCCTGCCATCACGCTGGCAGTCCCTCCAAGGGAACTCTGAATGTGAACCGGCTGCCTTGTCCGGGCAGGCTGTCCAATGAAATGCTGCCGCCATGCAATTCCACCAATTTCCTGGTGATGGGAAGTCCCAGGCCGGTACCCTCCCGTACGCCGCGGGTGGCGCCACCGGCCTGATAGAACTTCTCAAATACGGCTGCATGCTCTTCGGGAGGTATTCCCATTCCGGTATCACCGACGGTCACCTGCAAGAATCCGTCTTCAGTGAATGACTCTACCCAGATAGTCCCGCCGTCGGGAGTGAATTTTACCGCGTTGCTGAGCAGGTTATAAAGGATCTCCCTGATCCGTAACCGGTCTGCCCGAAGCTGCCCGGAGAACATGTTTCTGCTTTCAAACTGAATGCCCTTGGCCATAGCCTGGCGCTCAACACCAGCCACAGCATCCGCCACGCACCCGGAAAATTCGAATGTTTCAAGCTGCAGTTCGAGCCGCCCGGCTTCAATCTTGCTGAGATCGAGGACTTCGTTAATGAGATCCAGAAGGTGCCGTGCATCTTTGAGGACGTGTCCGAGAAACCGTTTCTGCTTGGGATTCAACGGCCCTTCCATTTCCTCATCCAGGAGCTCGGAAAATCCAATAATGGTGTGCAGCGGCGTCCGCAGTTCATGGCTCATGCTGGCCAGGAACTCGCTCTTGAGCTGATTTGCCCTCTCCACTTCATGGTTGCGTGCTTCCAATTCGCGGTTAGCCGCGAATAGTTCCCGCGTATATATCTCCTGGATGGAGCGGATGCGATGCTCGGCTTGCTTGCGTTCGCTGATATCGCGGACCAAGGCGATCACGTGCAGCCCATCGTCTCCCCAATTCGGGCTCAAGCTGATTTCTACGGGCAAGTGCGTGCCATCTTTCTTTTGCGCGTAAAGTTCCAGCCCGCTACCCATCGGTCTCGTCTGCGGATGCGCGGCGTAGGATGTCCGATGCCGAACATGACTCTTTCGCATGGCATCCGGCACCAGCATGTCCACGTTGTGTCCCATGAGTTCATCGCGGCTGTAGCCAAAAATCCTTTCCGCGGCCTGATTGAGCAGCAGGATCGTGCCATCGTGATCAACTTCCAATATCCCATCGGGCGCCGTTTCCAGAAGCTTATAAAAGCGTCGTTCGGTTGCCGCCAACTCCTCGCTCCCGTTCTGCCGCAAGGGAACGTACTCGGTCACATCTTCAACGTGATGGATGATGCAGTTGACCGCGCCATCGTCTGCCAATACCGGCGCATTGAAAGGGCTCCAATAGCGGTCCTCAAAGCCTCCTCCTTCCGACAGTGGCTTACGGATGTCATATTTCTGGACTGCCATCTTGTCAGCAACCCGGGTTTGCAGCACCCTCTCCAGTGACGCCCTGAGATTTGCGCTGCCGGTCGCCAAAGGATCATCGGGATTGTCTGGAAAGACATCAAAAAGATCGCGGCCAACGATCTCTTCACGGCTGGTCATCGTTGCGCGCAAATAGTCATCGCTGACCGCCGCAATGCGAAATTCAGGCGTAAGCACCAGATATAAGCCCGGCACAGACTCAAAAAGAACCCTAAACTGTAAGTCCGGTAGTCCGCCCTTCCCCACAACGGCCATGGGCTTTTCTTCTCCGTGCCTGGCAAGGCAAATATTAGCAACCAGCGATTGATTGATATTCTAGTTGATAAGCCAGTCGCACGGTGTGGCGGTGGGTGCAAAGCCGGTCCATTCCTCTTCGGCGGCGTTTACAACGGCAGTGATCGTAAATACCCCGCCTGCTGTCAGTAGTGGGTTCAGGATCACTTCCACGGGGAACCTGCTGCCGTTTTTTCGCAAACCGGACAAGTTACGGCTTGCTCCCAAACGACGTAGGTCAGTCGACGAAAGGAACTTGGGCTGTCCCCACGGATGGTTGGCGCCGAACCGCTGGGAAATGAGGACTTCCAAGCCTTGCCCCAACAATTCCTCAATAGTGTATCCAAATAGCAGCGTTGTTGCATGATTGGCCAATACGATGGATCCCATAGGATCGGCTAGCAGGATTGCCATGGGAGCTGCTTCGATCATGATTGTCAGGATCCCAATGACATTTGCGGCATCGGCTAACTCGGTGTCAAAAATATCAGCAACCGGGCTAAACGTTGCTTCAGCAGTCAACCGAGAATCCACCATAAGTCGCCTCCGGAGTGTGGCAATCACAAGCTGCAAGCCGGATGCCGCATCCGCAGGATGATGCAAACAAACGAAGAACGGAAGGCATTGATCGCATTCTGAGTCATGCAACGCACATCCTTGCGCAATGTGACGCAAGCTCCCATTCGTGCTCTACGGGCCAACCATGTGCAGTCTAAGGACTTTCTAATCCTCGTCGGTGATGGCCGTCACATCCGTGGTATATGCTTATTGCGATGATGCGATGATGGAAATGGGCGTTTGCGGAACTGAACGCAAACCAACTTCAACGGAGGAGAAAAACTGATGCGAGTCGACGAAATCATGACGCGTGCCGCAGCGTGCTGCTCGCCGGAAGACGATGCTCTGACGGCAGCAGAGATTATGCGCTCGTTTGACATCGGCGTAGTACCGGTAACGGATTGTGTGGAGGGAAAGTCAAAACTGGTGGGAGTGGTGACCGATAGGGACCTCTGCCTGAATGTACTGGCGCTCCGCAAGAACATCAACCTGCCAACGGTGAGGGAGTGCATGTCAACCAAGCTTTGCGTTTGCAAGCCAGGTGAAGCCATCGAACTTGCGCTGACGCGAATGCGGCGCGCACGAGTCCGCAGATTGCCGGTCGTCAATCGGA
>Ga0207050_1067_pt2 | contig 13866 bp, 9 predicted proteins | sample Alteio_BWMinCont_64_FD_153291 | JGI IMG/M metagenome (GOLD analysis project Ga0207050, IMG submission 153291) | Enriched cells from forest soil in Barre Woods Harvard Forest LTER site, Petersham, Massachusetts, United States -... | ecosystem: Environmental > Terrestrial > Soil > Temperate forest >...
TTCCTGGTTGGCGCGTGCCCATTTCAATGCCCCGGAGATTTGGCTTTGCCGTGCTTCTCCTGCGATTACCTTTAAATCGGAAATCCTCACCAAAACCTGAAAATCAGGCCCTACGATGTGAAAATGCGGCGGCCTGTGGTCATCCGCATACATACGCACGCTTGTCGAACCAAGGCGATGAAGCGTTGGCATATATCATCTTTCGTGCAGTGCAACTATTGCACTATTGCGAGGAGAAGTCAAGTTTAAAACAAGAATATTTTTATAAAACAAGGACTTATATCTGCGCGGTGGCTTTCTCCAGCCATGCTTGTTCGGTGGCATCAAGCAAGGGTTTGAGACTATCGCGGACACGGGTGTGGTAGGCGTTGAGCCAGTCGCGTTCTTCTTTGCTCAGCATTTCGACGTCGATGGCATTGCGGTCTATAGGGGCGAGGGTGATAGTCTCGAAGCCTAGCATTTTGTGTTCGGAGCCTGCGACATCGACGGGTTCGGTCACTACCACCAGATTTTCGATGCGGATACCGTAGGCTCCGGCTTTGTAATAGCCGGGCTCGTTGGAGATCACCATGCCGGGTTGGAGCTTCACTTTGTTGCGGCGGGAAATGCCTTGCGGGCCTTCATGCACACCAAGATATGCGCCGACGCCATGGCCGGTGCCGTGATTGTAATCGAGACCCACGACCCATAACGGGCGGCGGGCGAGCACATCGAGATCGGCGCCCGTAATGCCTTCCGGGAAACGCGCGGAGCCGAGTGCGATATGGCCTTTCAGGACGCGGGTGAAGCGGTCTTTCATTTCCGGACTTGGTGTTCCGATAGCGATGGTGCGGGTGACATCGGTGGTGCCGTCCATATATTGGCCGCCGCTGTCGAGCAGATAAAACTCGCCTTGCTTGAGCTTGCGGTTGGTTGCGGGTGTGGAGTGATAGTGAACGATGGCGCCGTTCGGGCCAGCGCCGGAAATGGTGTTGAAGCTGGGGCCGCGATAAAGTGCGCCGCCGGAACGGAATACCGCGAGTTTTTCTTGGGCTTCCATTTCGGTGAGTTCGCCGGAGGCGGCGGCTTTTTCCAGCCACGCAAAAAATTTGACTAGGGCCGCGCCATCACGGCGGTGCGCGGCGCGCATGCCTTCGACCTCGACCTTATTCTTGAGCGCTTTGGGAAGGATACAGGGATCTTCGCCAAAATTGAGCTTGGCACCAGCCTTGCGCAGCCGTTCTACGATCCAGTGAGCGGATTCCGCGGGATCGATGCGGATGGGTTTGCCTTCTTTGGCAAGACGATCGAGCGCGTGGCCGAATAGTTGCTGATCTTCCGGATCGATGGCGTTACCGAGCTGTTGCTGCAATCCGGTGGTGAGCTTTTTGGGATCGACGAACCATTTCACCGTGGCATCGTCTCGCAAAATGGCGAAGCTTAGGGGCAGGGGCGTATTTGGCACATCGCCGCCGCGCACATTCAGCAGCCAGGCAATGGAAGCGGGATCGGTGATGACGGCGGCGGCGAGATTGTTCTTTTTCAGATCGTCGGCAAGGGCCGTACGTTTATCCTGCGAGGATTGTCCGGCATAGGCGATATCGTGGGTGAAAATCAGCGCGCGCGGGGCGGCGGGACGGTCGCTCCATATAATATCGATGGGGTTTTTTTCGACGGGGGCAATTTCTGCGCTGGCGCGGGTAGCGGCCGCAGCGAGGCGCTCGACGTTTTCTTCGGTATGCAGCCAAGGATCGAAGCCGAGCTTCATGCCTTTTTTAGCGTTTTCGGCTATCCATTCGGAGGGAAGTTTTGCGCCGGTATCGAAAACTTCGAACAGGTTTTTCGGCAGTTGCTGCTCGGCTTGCAGCGTATAGCGGCCGTCGGTGAAGAAGGCGGCTTTGTCTTTCAGCACGATGATGAATCCGGCAGAGCCGGTAAAGCCGGAGAGAAATTCAATGCGCTGCGCCGAGGGCGGCACATATTCGCTTTGATACTCGTCGGTCATAGGCACGAAAAAGCCGTCGAGACCGGCTTTGGCCATTTCATCGCGCAGGGATTTGAGGCGGGAAGGGTAATCGGGAGTCATTGGCCTTATTTTGCCCTTTGCGGGCGGCGCAAAGCAAGCACCGACCATTCGCCTATTGTTAGGTGCTTTATTAGGTGCAGTCCCTGCATCCGGTGCGTGTTGATGACGCGGTTGGCCTGGTGATTGAGGATGCCGGACAAAATAGCCGCGCCGCCGGGGCACAAGTGATTTTTGAGCTGGTTGGCCATTTGGCAGAGCGGGCCAGCAAATATGTTGGCCATAATGAGATCGTAGGGCGCGTTGCGGTGCACGAGCTGAGAATTATAGCCGTTGCCTAGAGTGACGCGGATATCGGATTGCAAACCGTTAATGCGAACATTTTCCGTAGCAACAGCGACGGATTCAGGGTCGTTGTCGACGGCGACGGCTTTATTATGTGTCGCTTGCGCCAAGGCCATAGCGAGGATGCCTGAGCCGCAGCCGAGGTCGAGCATGATAGGCCTGCGCTTGCGGCGCAGAAGTTCATCCAGCATCAGCAAACATCCGCGCGTGGTCGGATGTTCTCCCGTTCCGAAGGCGGAGGTGGCGTCTATTTGCAGGGCGCGGTTGGGGCGGAGGATGGCGCGGCGATACTGGGCGCTGTAAATCGTCCAACGGGCGATGGCGAATGGCGGAAAATCGCCGGCGACTTTGGCGAGCCAATCCTGCGGCGGCATTTCATCTATTTCGATTTTCGGCGCTTTGGTCTTGTGCACCATCGCTACGAGCGCGAGACGCGCGGCAAGGGCGGCGCGATTGGGTGGCTCGTTATATAAAGCCTCGATATGCGCTTCAGATTTACGCGGTGGTGCAAGCACACTTATGGAAAGTGCGTCTTCTTCGAGCGCGGCAGCAAAAATTTCTGCCTGCGCAGGCGAAGTTGTAAAAGTTAACCACCACAATTTTTTGGTGTAGGCCATGTTGCCAAAAGGTAAAGCACTGCGGCGCGCGCAAGTCGAATGTTAACCTAAAGATTTGGTGTCTCCGCGCACAATCGCCACGTAACCGGATCAATTTCGATTGTCTATTTTTGTTCGTGGTTAATTTATATTTTCGTGGTTAATTTATATTATTGAGTGCAAGCGCGAAAAAGACACATTTCAGTGCAACAATTTAAGCTTCTCGAGACAATAATCACAATAAGCCAGGAGGGTATCATGATCAATTCCAAAACATCTGCGCGCGCGGGAATCGCTTTGCTATGCGTGATTGCGCTTTCAGCTTGCGACAATATGAATTCGACACAGCAGCGTATGGTTTCGGGTGGCGCAGCGGGCGCGGCAGTCGGCGCCGTAGGCACCGTGATGACGGGAGGATGTGTTGCATGTGGCGCTGTTATCGGCGGTGCAGTCGGCACGGGCGCCGGTTATGTGATCGATAAGATGGATAAGAATAGCCAATAACGCCGAATCGAAATTTTACGCAGTAGACCTCCGCGGGATTCCGGAACGAAAATTCTGGAATCCCGTTTTTTTCTCCAGTAATTTCATATCGATGACTGCGTGACTCGCAGTTGATGCAGAAGATGAGAGTCAGCGAGACTCGGGCATAGTTGCTGCCATGCCACCGATGCTGCCGATTATTATCTCACGCTTTAAACGGCGATTTCCCCGCGATTTTTCCAAAATCGATTGTGTTACGCTTCCGGCAACCGATTCCGTATCCAGCCGGGTGCGCCAATGCCGTCACTAAAAATAACAAGCCTGTTCGCTGTTTTCTTTTACCTGGTTCTCGTTTCCATTGCCCTGATTTCAGGCAATGCGCAGGCCGAGAATTATGGCGATCCTTACGTTTATCATGATCCCTATCCGAACAAGCCCATCACGGACGGCGTGACATATCCGACGGCGCATGTGCCGGACGCGGAGCCATTACGGACAGTTCCTGTATCGAGCGGCGCTTACGGCGATCCGTATGTTTATCATGATCCTTATTCGAAAACGGCGGAAGCGATGGTGGCCCCCATAGGCAATGCGCCGATGCAAACGGCAGAAACGCCCGGTGATGCCTACGGCCTGCTGCCGACAGTTGTTGTTCAGGCGCCTGCTGGTGAAGAAGCGCCAGCCAGTGTTGCTCCGCTGCCAGCGCCAGTTCCCGAGCAACCCATCGTTTATCATCCGCCGGGTGGCGAACCGCAGCAACCGCAGGAAATGAGTTTAGCGACGCGCTCCGGCCTCGATATCGGTGCGCAGATTTCAGATTACCGCTATCATGAGCCTTCGCCGGGAACAAAAATTCAGGGACCGCATTTCGGCGGCACGATTGGCGCTACGGGCGTGATCGGCGATCATTATTTCGGCACGGTCGAGGCGCGCGGCGTGACCGGCGAAATGAACTACAGCAGCAATAGCGGATCGAAGCACGATCAGACCAATACGCTGCTCGAAGGACGCGGGCTGTTGGGCAAGGATTTTATTTTTACCTATTACAGCGTCTCGCCGTTCTTCGGCGTCGGCTATCGTTATGTCGACAACAATCTCGGCGGCAATGCCAGCAATGGTACGGCGCTTTACGAGCGAGAGAATGGCATGTGGTATGTGCCGGTCGGCTTTATGCCGCGCATGCCGATTGATGAGAAATCGCGGCTTGCGGCGCTATTGGAATATGATTTCATTGTGCAGGGACGCGAGACATCGCATCTCGGCGACGCGCATGCCGGCGATCCGATTGTGCATGACGAGCAAGATAACGGCATGGGTTTCCGCGCCGAGTTGATGTATGAGACGAAATACTGGTCGTTAGGGCCGTTCGCCAGCTATTGGGCGATGAACACATCACGCTTCAGCATTTATCATAGTCCGGGATCGAGCTGCGGATCGACGACCTGTTCGCTCACGGTGCCATACAACCATACGGTCGAAGCGGGCCTGCAGTTTAAGCTTCATTTGTTCTAGGGATAATTCGGAATGCCTTGTTCATCACTTCGCTATTTCGCATCGATTGTTTGTGTCGCTTTTATGCTGTGCAACGTGCAGGCGAGGGCGGAGCAACTTGTGTATGGATCGACGGGCAATGCCGGAATGGCGCCTTCACCGGCCAATAATTATGTTTCGGTGCCGGGGACATCGCCTTATCCAAACCCGTATCAGGTTCCGGCTGCGACCGCGACGAGCTATAAACCGGTTTCGGTGCCGGGCAGTGGTGAGAATTCGAAGGATTACCCCCCGGTCAGCGAAACACAGCCGGTAGCTATGCCTGCCGCAACAAACAGTTATCAACCTGTATCAGTGCCGGCTGCGCCAAGTTATCAGCCGGCGCCGGAGATTCAGCCTGTGCAACAGCCGCAGCCGATTAGAGCAAGCGGCGTTTATCCCAGCGGCAATTCTTCCTATGCGCCGGGCAATATGGGTCCTCCAACGACAGTATCGACTGCGGCCGCGGGAACGTTTGATCCTGCCTATCGCGGGATCAACGAAACGCCCAGCGCACCGCCATCTGCGGACACATACAAGACCGTCAGCGGGCCGCATTTCGGCGAAGCGAAGATGGCGAGTGTGCAGGGCATGCCGAGTTATAATTACGATCCGGATCTCGATCCCAAAAAAAATCCGCCTTATCGCGCGCCCACGGCAGACCAAAATCTGCCCGACGATACCAAATCGATCCATCCTTATTTGGGGCTTGAGACGCGGTCCGGCCTCGATCTCGGCCTGCAGTTTTTCTATTATCGTTATGACGAGCCAAGCGTGAACGTTTCAGAAATCGGCGAGCCGTTCGGCATTACCGTGAAAGGTACTGTTACTTCCCAGAAATATTTTGCTACGGCGGACGTGCGTTACATGTTTGGCGATGTCGACTATGACGGCAGCGGCACGATCAATAACGAAGGCGTCGATAGCTGGGAATTGCGCGGCCTGTTCGGCAGGGATTTCGCCATCAACCGCGAATACAGCATTTCGCCTTATATCGGTGTCGGTTACCGCACTTTGTTTAACGACAATCGCGGCGTGAGCAGCACGGGCGCGATCGGTTACCGGCGCTTTAACCAGCTTTATTACTTGCCGATCGGCGTTTATCCGCGGACGCATATCGACAGTAACGCGCGGCTGGCAGCGTCATTGGAATATGATTTCGTGCTGCATGGCAATCAGGAAACCAATCTTGCGGATGTGAATGTCGGCGATCCGAACGTGAATAACGGGCAATCGTCGGGCTATGGCATTCGCGGCGATATTATGTATGAGACCAGAACATGGGGATTAGGTCCGTTCTTCACCTATTGGCACGTCGATCAGTCTAAGACGAAAATAAGCATAGATAATTCTGCCGTCAGCTGCGCGGGCGTAGGTGGTCCGCCATGTATCCTAAGTACAGTAGAGCCCGCCAATCATACGTTCGAGGCTGGGGTGGCGTTTAAGTATCATTTCTTTTGATGAGGTGTTGTTCGAAGCTCCTCCCCGTCCTTGCGGGGAGGACGTGAAAACTTAAGCTTAGCCTTCTTGCTAAGCTTTAGTTTTCACTGGTGGGGCATGTCCTGCGCTTGCAAGGCTAGACCGGGCCCGGCCCCACCAGCAAATTCTAAGGCTTGCCAAGAAGGGCAAACCTAAGAATTTGCGTCCTCCCCGCAAGTGCAGGGAGGAGGTTTCTTGTACCGTTTCCGCAACATTTACTTTTGCCGTGCATGACTAAACATCGAGCCAACCGCGCGGTAAAAAAACGATGGCGATAGAAATGAAACGTGGTCTTGTCTGTGTGTTTGCCACGATGCTGGCGGCAAATGCGGCTATGGCGCAAACGGCAGATGCAACGGCAGGTCAAATATCGGCATCGCCTTCCTCCGCTACAATCAAACCGGTGCGGCAGATTTATTATTATCCCCCGAATTCAGAAACGACCGAGCCGATTTTAGTCACGCTGTCGCAGCCGCCGCTTTATTCGGTCGAGCAACAGCGCGCGGCTTTGACGGCACAGCCGCCTGTTGCTCAGTCTGTTGCGCATCTCGAACCTCTGCCAACTCCGCAATATGTGAAACCGCTACCTGCGATTGCGATGCCCACTTCGGCGCCAGTGGATCCACAGACAAAAACGAATTTCGTGCCGCCGCCGGAGGTTAATCTGGCGCTGGCGCCTGATGGAAGGGAAATTCCCGCGCGAAGTATGACTCTGGGTACGCGCCATGGTATTGAGCTCGGCGTGCAGGAATCCTATTACCGCTATCGCGAGCCGGGAGCGGACATCAATGTGACGGAGCTTGGTTATATGACCGGCTTTACCGGTTCTGCCACGGCCGTTTCCAGCGGTGGCTATTCGGCGAGCGTGGAGGCGCGTTATGCTTTCGGCTGGCTGGATTACCGCGGCACAGGCACGGCGACCGGCAACTGGAACGATATGTGGGATGTGCGCGGATTGCTGGGCAAGGATTTCAATTTCCCGGATTTTACACTGGAGTCTTATGCCGGTTTTGGTTATCGCAATTTATATGACGATAACAAGGGCCGCACGACGGTGAATGCGTTTCTTTATCGCCGCGAGAATGATCTTTATTATTTGCCGCTCGGCCTCAGTTCGCGTTTCGCGGCCAATGCAGGCGCGCGTTTTGCGGCAAAAATTGAATATGATGCGGTGCTGTTGGGCCAGCAATATTCTTGGTTGAGCGATGGGGGCTTCGGCGATCCCAACGTCAAGAATATGCAGAAATCGGGCGGTTCAGGCGTGCGCGCGGAGTTGATGTACGAAACCGCATACTGGTCGATCGGGCCGTTTTTTAATTATTGGGATATTGGCGCATCCAACATCAAATGGATGACGGACAATAACCCCACAACCTGCAGCCCGCATTCAGCGCCTTGCCCAGTGGGTTTCGAGGAACCGCGTAACCATACGACGGAGTTTGGACTGCAGTTCAGGTGGCATTTTTTGTAGCTATTCATTCAGAAAAAACGATAACAGAATATATCTATAACCTTGATAGATCTATGGGATAGTTAAAATCGCTATGCTCCAATAAACCTGTTGCTGTTTTGCAATTTTTAAAAGTGACCAAGGCCACTTGAACGCCCGACCGCCGCACATGTTTCATGGCTGCAATGCAGTCGGTATCGTTTGTTGCCAAGGCAATAATATCAACCGACTTGTGCTCAGAGAATATTGCCATATCGAGACCAATACGCATATCTACGCCTTTTTGTTCAAAGGACGGTTTGAAGTCTGCATCCGTTAAAGGTTGAGTAGGTACGATTGGGATGCTTTTAAGGACATACCCTCGAAATTTCAGATCGCCGCGACGAACCGCAAAAAAATCTTTTTGTGCAAGTTTTGTTAGCCATCCATCTCCGCCAATAAATTTCTGAGTCGTACCGGAAACAGGAAGTGTTGCCGATCCCTCGAACATGGCGCAGTCATAGGGCGTGTCCTCAATTAGATCGAAACGAAGTTACGACAACGAAACCAACGTGTCATTCCCGCGCAAGCGTGAATCCAGTGGCGAGCGTCAGTGAGCCACATGACTCATATCGCTGCTGACACGGCTTGAGCTGGTTTCCCGCTTGCGCGGGAATGACAACCTCGTTTTGAAGTCATAACGTTTATTTCTTGTCAATTGAGGACACGCCCTAGTATAAAATACGATATACTTCTTCAGTTTTGGGTACACATGCTAAGCCAAGCTTTTCTATAAAATCGATATCATATTTTTTACCGGCTTTTTTGGCACATACCCGACAGTGCCCGCCATCGAGCATCACAGCTATTTTTTTCTTCATCGGATACTCGTGCAGAATAGGAAAGGGGCTCAACCGTTGCCGACTGAGCCCCTAGATAATGCTCGCCTACGAGCGTAGCGGATAACGGTGACACTATGCCACCAATACCCATTGAAGCAAATATACTCCTCGCACTTCAAGAGTTGGCAATCAAGGGTGAGAAACGCGGGGTAAAGTTATCCGTGAGGCGGTCGACCCAGGTTGAAGCTTTTTGAGGGAAAGTATCGTTGAAGAAGCCGAGGATTTTCTCGGTGAAGGTTTTGAACGTCGGCGAATAGACGTTATTGACCGTATGTTCATGCAAGATTTTCCACAGCCGCTCGATGACATTCAGATTGGGGCTGTAGGCCGGTAGAAAGTGCAGGCGGAGGCGCGGTTGTCCTGCGACCCACGCCGCTACGGTGGGACAGGTATGATAGCGGGCCTGATCGAGAATGATGTGGAGGGTAACCCCCGGCAGGCTGGCCAGCACATAGGCCAGGAAAGCGATAATGGATTCGGCATCGATGGTCAGATATTCCTGTTTGTGGATCGCCATGTCTTCGAGATCGAGAGCGCCCAGAATGTTCATGCGCTTCGGGCTGCCGTTGGTCGGTATCTCTTTGCGAACGCCTTTTTTAATCCAGCCGCAGGCAAAACGTACCGCATGGGTTGGGTGAACGCCGTCCATGAACAGGATTTTCTCGTTGTCCCGTAAGGAGTTTTTGAGTTTCTCGTACCACGCAATCCACGCTTTTTGTTTCTCGCCGTCAGCTTTGGCCGGAACGCCTGTGGGCTTGTGATAGGTGAAGTCGTGCTGCTTCAGCCATTTGGTCATGCCGCGAACGCTGTAGCGAATGCCAAAAGTTGCAAACACATAATCGGCAACCTCGCAGGTGCGCGTGTAAATCGTCTCGTTCAGATGCGTTTCCAGTTTTTGCGCTTGCTCATCCGATAACCGCGCCGACGATCCGCCATTCTCCGGCGCCAGCTTGCCGTTCTCTTTCAGATAATCTTCGACCTGTTGCCGCACGCCTTCATCGGTCAAAAATAACACCTTCGCAATCTCGCTGTAACTCAACCCATCATCCCGCAGCAGCACCGCTTTAATCCGATCACGAACCCGCCCGTCACGCTCACGCCGATGTCGCGCCAGAAGCACACTCCGTTCCGTCGTTTCCAAAATCGTTCCCATGATCCGAGCGAATCATGACGCGGTTAACACTCAATTAATGCCAACTCTTCATGTGCGAGGGGTATAGCTATTAAAAAATTAGTACGATTCTTGGTTAATGAGACATAAATATGGTTACTTATGCGCAACATTCTGTTCGCGGCGGGTAATTTAATTTCTTATATTCTTTACCCCACCGCCTGCACAAAATTCTCCATAACTTTCTTAACCCCAGCCTTATCAAACGCAATCTCCAGCTTATCGTGATCTATACGCCGAATAGTGCCGGGGCCGAATTTTTCGTGGAAGACGCGGTCGCCGATATTGAGCTTGCCTTCGCGTTTGTGCGGTTTGACTTCGTAGGCTTTGCCTTCAATCTCCATCGCCTCGCGGCGCTGCGGGATGCGGCTTGCCGCGCCGTAGCCGCTAGGCGAAGGCGGGCGTTGGCCGGCGCGTAATTGCTCCCAGAGCGGTGGGACGCGTTCCTTACGTTCGGCGCGATGGCCCCAGAGGCCGGAGCCGCCCGGCGCGTGCGTATGGCCGCTGCCGATGGTGGATTGACGCTCGATATGCTCGGTGGGCAGCTCAGCAATGAAGCGGGAGGGCAGGGCGTTGATCCAGCTGCCGTGCAGCTGGCGGTTGGCGACGTGGCTGATATAGGCGCGTTTTTTGGCGCGGGTGATACCGACATAGGCGAGGCGGCGTTCTTCTTCCAGCCCCTGATTGACGTTTTCGGAGAGCGACAGGCGGCTCGGGAAAATTTCCTCTTCCCAGCCGGGCAGGAACACATTGTCGAAATCAAGCCCTTTGGCGCCATGCAGCGTCATGAGGCTGACCTGCTCGCCTGCAGTTTTCTCGGTGGCTTCGAGGACGAGGCTGACATGCTCGAGGAAGGCGGCGAGGGTATCGAATTCGGCGAGGGCGCTGACCAATTCCTTAAGGTTGTCGAGGCGGCCGGGGGCTTCGGGCGATTTATCGGCCTGCCACATGCCGGTATAGCCGGATTCATCGAGCACGATTTGCGCCACTTCCTGATGCGGCATGCTTTTCAGCATTTCGCGCCAGCGGACGAAATTTTCCATCAGTTCACGCAGCGTGCTGCGCAGTTTCGGTTTCAGTTCGTCGGTCTCGCAGAGGCGGATAGTGGCTTCGGAAAGGGAAATGCGCGTCGAGCGGGCGAAATTGTGGAGTTGCTGGATGGCCGAGGGGCCAACGCCGCGTTTTGGCTGATTGACGATGCGCTCGAATGCTAAATCGTCTTCGGGTGAGGCGAGGAGGCGGAGATAGGCGAGGGCATCGCGGATTTCCTGGCGTTCATAAAAACGTGCGCCCACCAGCACGCGATAGGGGATGCCGAGCTGGATGAAGCGTTCTTCGAAATGGCGGGTTTGGAAACCGGCACGCACCATGACGGCGACTTCGTTGAGGGGGACTTGTTTGCGCTGTAGTGCCTCAACTTCATCGGCGACCCAGCGGGCTTCTTCCTCGCCGTCCCACAATGTGCGCACCTGCACCTTGTCGCCGGGATCGGCTGAGGTCCAAAGCGTTTTGCCGAGGCGCTGCTGATTACGGGCGATGAGCTGTGCGGCGGCGCCGAGGATATGACCGGTGGAACGGTAGTTTTCTTCGAGGCGGATGACTTGGGCTCCTGGAAAATCTTCCTCGAAGCGCAGAATGTTGCCGATCTCAGCGCCGCGCCAGCCATAGATGGATTGATCTTCATCGCCGACGACGCAGATATTCTGCCGCTTTTGTGCAAGCAGACGCAGCCAGAGATATTGCGCGACGTTGGTATCTTGATACTCATCGACCAGAAGGTAGTGAAAGCGTTCCTGAAATTTTTCAAGAATATCGGGGTGCCGCTTGAGCAGCGTCAATTGATGCAAAAGCAAATCGCCGAAATCGCACGCGTTGAGTTCGCGTAGGCGTTCTTGATACTGGGCGTAGATTTTCGTCAGCTTGCCGTCAGCCAGATGGCTGCGCTCGTTGCGCACATCTTCCGGCAGTAGGCCGCGGTCTTTCCAGCGGCTGATGACGGACAGCACGACGCGGCCGGGGGATTTCTTATGATCGATATTTTCGGCTTCGAGCAGTTGCTTGATCAGACGGTGCTGATCGTCATCGCCGAGGATGGTGAAGCCGGGCTTGAGACCGACTAGTTCGGCATGGGGACGCAACAGACGTGCGGCCAGCGAATGGAAGGTGCCGAGATACCAGCCCTCCACGGAGCGGCCCAGCATTTCGCCCACCCGGTTGCGGATTTCGGCGGCGGCCTTGTTGGTGAAGGTAACGGCGAGGATCTGCCCCGGCACGGCTTTGCCCGTGGCCAGCAGATGCACCAAGCGGGCGGTGAGCACCCGGGTTTTGCCGGTGCCCGCACCGGCAAGCACCAGAACGGGTCCGTCGACCGCCTCAATCGCCGCGCGCTGGGCAGGGTTCAGGTCGCGCCAGTAGGGTGGCTCTTCTGGGGTGGATAGGGCGGGCTGCATTGCTTTTTATGATTAGCATGAGAATCATGACGGCGGAAAAAGATGATTATTAACGAGCATTTTGATAATATTAGCGCATGAACCAAGACAAACCAATTTTGCGTACGCGCGAAAACAAACCCTTTCGTAGCAGAGCTGCCCAAAGCTTGTTGCAGGATATTATTTTGAACATTGGGCGTGTTAACGAGTGTGTGCTCAATATTGAGCTTAAGACATTCATTGAAGACGTACTAAAAACATATGCGGCAGTACGATGCCTTTCAATCATTTCTGAGGCATCGAGACGTTTGCCTGATGACATCAAAAATCGCCGGCCTGAGATAAAGCGGCAAGCTATTGCTGCCGCGGAAGATTATTACTATACTCCTCGCACTTCAAGAGTTGGCAATCAAGGGTGAGAAACGCGGGGTAAAGTTATCCGTGAGGCGGTCGACCCAGGTTGAAGCTTTTTGAGGGAAAGTATCGTTGAAGAAGCCGAGGATTTTCTCGGTGAAGGTTTTGAACGTCGGCGAATAGACGTTATTGACCGTATGTTCATGCAAGATTTTCCACAGCCGCTCGATGACATTCAGATTGGGGCTGTAGGCCGGTAGAAAGTGCAGGCGGAGGCGCGGTTGTCCTGCGACCCACGCCGCTACGGTGGGACAGGTATGATAGCGGGCCTGATCGAGAATGATGTGGAGGGTAACCCCCGGCAGGCTGGCCAGCACATAGGCCAGGAAAGCGATAATGGATTCGGCATCGATGGTCAGATATTCCTGTTTGTGGATCGCCATGTCTTCGAGATCGAGAGCGCCCAGAATGTTCATGCGCTTCGGGCTGCCGTTGGTCGGTATCTCTTTGCGAACGCCTTTTTTAATCCAGCCGCAGGCAAAACGTACCGCATGGGTTGGGTGAACGCCGTCCATGAACAGGATTTTCTCGTTGTCCCGTAAGGAGTTTTTGAGTTTCTCGTACCACGCAATCCACGCTTTTTGTTTCTCGCCGTCAGCTTTGGCCGGAACGCCTGTGGGCTTGTGATAGGTGAAGTCGTGCTGCTTCAGCCATTTGGTCATGCCGCGAACGCTGTAGCGAATGCCAAAAGTTGCAAACACATAATCGGCAACCTCGCAGGTGCGCGTGTAAATCGTCTCGTTCAGATGCGTTTCCAGTTTTTGCGCTTGCTCATCCGATAACCGCGCCGACGATCCGCCATTCTCCGGCGCCAGCTTGCCGTTCTCTTTCAGATAATCTTCGACCTGTTGCCGCACGCCTTCATCGGTCAAAAATAACACCTTCGCAATCTCGCTGTAACTCAACCCATCATCCCGCAGCAGCACCGCTTTAATCCGATCACGAACCCGCCCGTCACGCTCACGCCGATGTCGCGCCAGAAGCACACTCCGTTCCGTCGTTTCCAAAATCGTTCCCATGATCCGAGCGAATCATGACGCGGTTAACACTCAATTAATGCCAACTCTTCATGTGCGAGGGGTATAG
>Ga0207050_1115_pt1 | contig 13591 bp, 12 predicted proteins | sample Alteio_BWMinCont_64_FD_153291 | JGI IMG/M metagenome (GOLD analysis project Ga0207050, IMG submission 153291) | Enriched cells from forest soil in Barre Woods Harvard Forest LTER site, Petersham, Massachusetts, United States -... | ecosystem: Environmental > Terrestrial > Soil > Temperate forest >...
AGCGACAGGAGACTCACCACAGAGACACAGAGATACAGAGCAAACCATTTCGGATTTTGAGTTTTGGAGTGTCGATTGATAGGAATGCGATATCGCTCCATTTGTCCTTCAAAGGCAAAAACGAGCCGTTACAATAATAAGGCAAAGCCAAGCCCTGTGCGGTGAACTGAGTGACTGCAAAAAGAGTATCGGTGAAGCGAGTGTACGAAGCGCCGGCCCGTGGGGACGGAACGCGCGTGCTAGTGGATCGGCTCTGGCCGCGCGGTCTGACCAAAGAGCGCGCCGCGGTGGACAAATGGCTGCGCGACTTGGCACCGTCCGACGGACTGCGTAAGTGGTTTCATGCGCGTCCCGGAGGATGGATAGCTTTTCGCAAGCGCTATCTGAAAGAGTTGGCGCGACCAGAATCCGCCCCAGCGCTCGATGAACTCTATCATCTGGCCAACCAGCGAAAGAGGCTCACGCTACTCTTCGCATCGAAGAATGAAGAATACAACAATGCGGTGGTGCTGAAAGATCTCCTGGAAGGAATGCGCAAACCGCCTACCGGCACCGGCCCCGGCGGAGTTCGAGCGGTGCGGGACCGCCAGGCGAAAAGGATGCCGAGATGAAGGGCAGCATTCAGGACTCGGCATTCAGGACTCGGCATTCAGGACTCGGCATTCAGCACTCAGCATCTTGACCCAGCGGCTCCGTCGAAAATGTTGGTTGAGCTACTTGCTGAATTCTGAGTGCTGATTGCTACTTCTTCGCATCGTTTACAATCGCTTCGACGACGCCGTCGATGGCATCGAGAACACGTTTGCTGGGCAGGTTGAAATTGTTGGAGAGAATGGAAAACGCGACCTGCTGGCCGCGAGCGGTTGTTGCATAACCGGAGAGCGCTTTGACCCCGCCCAGTGAGCCAGTCTTCGCGTAGATGTGCGTCCGCGGATCGAGATTGGGGAAGCGATCCGCAAGGGAGCCGTCGATACCTGCGACCGGGAGCGTTTCCCGGAAGCTTGCGCCCCACGATTGGCTCGCGGCATAACGCAGCAACTGCACAACCGCGTGGGGCGCAACTAAGTTTTGACGAGAGAGACCAGAGCCATCGAAGAAAAGATACTGATCGGTGGGGACGTTCGCCTGGTTCAGGAATCCGCGCAGTACTTCAAGTCCGCCTTCGACGGTGCCTGCAGTGCCTTTCTCTCGTCCCAGCAGGCGCAGCAGGATTTCCGCGTGCAAATTCTGGCTGACTTTGTTAATCACGCGCACATCTTCGATCAGTGGCTTGGACTGATAACTGGCCAGCACCAGCGGTTGGTTCGACAATGTGCGCGAAGGCTCATCACCGCCGCGGGCAGGTGCACTAGCCGTCACCGTTAACGTGGAAAGACTGGCGAGTTCGGTGTGGCGAGTCCGTTGTTTGCCGTAGACGACAATGCCGCGATTCTCCAGCAACTGATGAAACAGCGCTGCGGCGAATTCGGCGGGATCTTCGATGGCGAGAGCTTCGTTGGCGCCGGCATCGTCGAGGGGCACATTGCCCCATAACGTGAGCGATGTGGATCCCGGCTCGCGGTTAATGAAAATCTTTCGGCCCGTGCCGGGCGGCGTCGTAATGATGCGATTGTCGATGCGATAGTAATCGGCGAACGGCGTGATGCTGACGAAGGCGCGATCTCCCGCGCGATCCGCGGGGAGAATATTCACGAACACAACGTTGTCGTTGATGGTAAGCGCGGAAACGGGAGCGCCGTCGGCGAGAACCAGGTCATCCTGACTCCAACCTTCTCCGTAGCGCTCGAAGGCGAAGTAGGAGTCGTCGGCGATGATATTGCCATCGACGTACTTCACGCCCTTCTGGACCAGGGCGTCCGCGAGTTGCTCCAGAACCTGAATGGGATGAGTGTTGCGCGCGGTGCGCAGGTTGTAAGGCAATTCGCGGCCGGAAAGATTGGGATCGCCGCGTCCGACCAGCACCAGATCGCCGGTGAGGCGTCCATATTTGTCGAGGATTCCGCTGGTCTCAACCGTAGTGCGCGAACTGTAGTTGGGCCCGATCAGCGCTAGCGCGGCGGCGGTAGTGAACAGCTTGGTGTTGGAAGCGGGAGTGAAAAGCTTGTCCGCGTTCTGGGCGTAAATGACTGTTCCGGTATCGAGTGAGACGACCTCGATGCCCCAGAATCCGCGGGCGAGATCGGGGGCTGAGAGAATCGCATCGATATTCTTGACGATCGGACTGCGCGAGGCGGCTTGGAGTTGCGTCGCCAGCAGCAGGCAGAAAACAATCGCGAAAGGCGCGTGTTTGCGGGACATGCGACAGGTTTATTGTAGCATTCGAGCATTTAGCACTTAGCAATTGGCATTTGATCCCCTCAAGGTGTTGCCGAGGCCCATCCGGTTTGGCCAAAGGCTAACTGCTAAGTGCCAAGGGCTGGTTTAGAATCGGGCCTATGCGTCCGGTGTTTGAATGGCATGTGGGTTCGCGCTCCTTGCAATTGGGAAAGCGCACGCTGGTGATGGGTGTTGTCAACGTGACTCCAGACTCGTTTTCTGACGGCGGTGCGCATTTCGACCGCGATCGGGCGGTGGAGTTTGGGCTGCAGTTGTTGCGGGATGGTGCTGACATCATTGACGTGGGTGGCGAATCTACGCGGCCGGGAGCGAAGGTTCATACTTCCGCGGAAGCCGCTGGAAAAGATACGCCGTCCACGCAGGCGCATCCGAATAAGCAGCCAGTCAGCGAAAGGGAAGAGCTAGAGCGAGTGATTCCGGTGATTGCGGCGCTGAAGCAGAAGCGCCCGGAGGCGGTGATTTCTGTCGACACCTACAAAGCGAATGTGGCGCGGGCTGCGGTTGAGGCGGGAGCTGAGATTGTCAACGACGTGAGTGGATTTCGCTGGGATCCGGCGATGGTGAAGACGATGGCTGGGTTGAAATGCGGAGCCGTGCTCATGCACATGCGCGGACGTCCTGAGGAGTGGCGCACGTTGCCGCCGGTATCTGATGTCGTGACGCTGGTGAAGCGCGAACTGCGGGCGTGGGCCGATGTTGCGCTGTTAGGAGGAGTGAAGAGGGAGCGGATCGTGCTCGATCCGGGATTTGGTTTCGGCAAGAGCTTTCAGGAAAATTACCCGCTGCTCAAGCGCTTCGACGAGTTGCATGAACTGCGGTATCCGTTGCTGGCTGGAGTTTCACGGAAATCTTTTATCGGACGCGCGTTGGCGCGCGACGGTAACGATGCGCCGGTGAGCGAAAGACTCCACGGCACGCTCGCTGCGGAGACGGCAGTTGTCCTGAAAGGTGCGCACATTATTCGCACTCACGATGCGAGGGCTTGCGCCGACGCGGTGAGAATCGCGGATGTGGTTGTGAACTAAGGCGGGTTGTGGGCTGCAGAGAGCCAGTTTTCCTTGCTGGACGAGGAAGCAAGGCAGCGGTAGCTTAGAAGGTATGAAACGCCCTTGGGACGCTGTCGTTTGGTGGGAGATTCGGCGGGTTCCATTTAACCTTGTCATTCTGGCGACCGGGATTGTGTCCGCGTTCGTCATCGCATTTGTTGGAAGTCGCGTATTTGGAGCGGATCAGGATATCGGCAGCCCGTTCATGCAGGCGGCGTTTTACGCAATTGCCGCCAATCTCTGTTACACCTTGGGATGGATTACTGAGCTTCTTTGGGCTTGGGGCGATACGGCACAGACAGAGACCACACGCCCGAAGGTTTTTCGCCTTGGCTTAATCTTCTCCGCAAGTTTGACCCTTCTGCCTGCGATTGTTATCTCACTAGTCTGGGCAGCACACCGTTTCCCGTGAAATTTCAAAAGTCCCACTGCATTCTGATGGGCCGTGCGCTGCGCTGCTATAATAAAGAATTGCGCTCATGAGCAGGAAGCGATTAGTACGATCGACTACGGTGCTTTGCGTCCGGCGTGACGGCCATGTGGTAATGGCTGGCGACGGGCAGGTCACGCTGGGCGAAGGCGTGATCAAACATACCGCCAAGAAAATCCGCCGCCTTTATCAGGATAAGATTCTGGCCGGGTTCGCCGGTTCTACGGCGGACGCGTTTTCGCTTTTCAGCCGTTTCGAGGCCAAGCTGGAGCAGTATCATGGCAATATCGGCCGAGGAGCGGTGGAGTTGGCGAAGGATTGGCGGACGGATAAATTCTTGCGGCATTTGGAAGCGCTGCTGCTGGTGTCGGACAAAGAACAAACTTTCCTGCTCAGTGGCCAGGGCGACGTGATCGAACCGGACGGCGGGATTGCGGCCATCGGCAGCGGCGGGCCATATGCGCAGGCGGCAGCACAGGCGCTGGCAGCGCACACTCAGCTCACCGCGCACCAGATCGCGGAAGAGGCGATGAAAATCGCCGGCAACATGTGCATTTATACGAACGACAAAGTAACGATCGAGGAACTTTAGTCGTTCGTCTTTGGTGGTTGGTCGTTAGCTAAGACCAGCTTAGACCAACGGCTATCGGCTATCGACCAACGACTGATTTATGGCTATTTATCTACCCGGAACCGTGGACGAAGAGCAGATCGCTCTCGACGAGCTTACGCCGCGCGAGATCGTCGCCGAGTTGGACAAGCACGTCATCGGACAGAAGGATGCTAAGCGTGCAGTGGCGATTGCCCTGCGCAATCGCATGCGGCGGCAGAAGCTGGCACCGGATCTGGCCGAAGAAGTGATTCCCAAGAACATCATCATGATTGGGCCTACGGGCGTTGGCAAAACTGAAATTGCCCGGCGGCTGGCCAAGCTCGCCAATTCGCCCTTCTTGAAAGTGGAGGCGTCGAAGTTCACCGAAGTCGGATATGTCGGGCGGGACGTTGAGTCCATGATCCGCGACCTGGTTGAGATCGCGATTGAGATGGTGCGCGAGGAAAAGCTGGAAGACGTGGCGGACAAGGCCGAACTCAATGCCGAGGAACGCCTGCTTGATATTCTTTTGCCTCCGCCCGCTCCGGTTCGCCCCACGGAGTCTGCGCCGGCTGGGTTCATTCTCGAAGGAACGACTTCATCAGGATCAGGCGAATCGCAGAGCCGTACTCGCGAGAAGCTTCGCCAGCAATTGCGCGAAGGCAAACTGGATGAACGCACTGTGGAAATTGATGTGCGTGAGCGCGCGTTCCCATCCTTCGAGATCATCTCCAATCAGGGCGTCGAGGAGATGGATGTCAACATCAAGGATATGTTGCCCAACATTTTCGGCCAGCGCACGAAAAAGCGGAAGATGAAGGTCAACGAGGCGTTTGAATATCTGATCCAGGAAGAAGAGCAGCGCTTGATTGACATGGATCAGGTGACCCGCACCGCCATCGACCGCGTGGAGGATTCGGGCATTATCTTCCTGGACGAGATCGACAAGATCGCGGGGCGCGAAAGCGGCCACGGGCCGGACGTTTCACGTGAAGGCGTGCAGCGCGACATCCTGCCGATCGTCGAGGGCACCACGGTCAACACCCGCTATGGCATGGTTCGCACTGACCACATTCTGTTTGTAGCGGCGGGAGCTTTTCACGTTTCCAAGCCCAGCGATTTGATCCCGGAGTTGCAGGGCCGTTTCCCGATCCGCGTCGAATTGCAGTCGCTGACCATGGAAGACTTCATTCGGATTCTGACCGAGCCCAAATCCTCGCTGGTGAAGCAGTACACGGCGCTGCTCGAAACCGAAGGCGTGAAGCTGGAATTCACCAAGGATGCGCTGGAAGAAGTTGCCCGCTTTGCCTTCCGCGTGAACGAAGGCACGGAAAACATTGGAGCGCGCCGCTTGCATACGATTATGGAGCGCGTGCTGGACGAGATCAGCTTCGACGCGCCGGATAAAAAAGGCGAGCACTTCAAAGTGGACGCGGACTACGTGCGCCACATGCTGGCGGACATTGTGAAGGATCAGGATCTGTCGCGGTATATTCTGTAGAGTCAGCACTCCATCTGCGTTCTCCCGCTGATGAGGCAATTCATCTCGAAGCTTGTGTTACTGACTTCTGGTACTGCCGCCCTCGTGGGCTGCGGGGTTCCTGGCGTTCCTAAGCCTCCGTCGTTGGATCTTCCTGAGCCGGTCACCGATCTTCGTATCGTGCGGAAGGGTGACAGCGTTTACCTCAATTGGACTGTGCCCGCGGAAACCACGGATCGCCTTGCGGTGCGGCATCTGGGCCCGACTCGGATTTGCAGAAGTCTGGATGCAATAATGAGCGAGTGTGCGAGTCCCGTGGGAGACGTTCCGGCGCCCCAGCTTCCGGGAACAGGCTCGCCGCAGCCTAAATCTTCGAAGGCTGCCGAGAAGGTGCACGCGAATTACACCGATAGTCTTCCGCGGACACTTCTGCGGGAGAATCCTGGTGCACAGATTTTTTACGCGATTTCGGTGCTGAATGGAAATGGACGTAGCGCCGGACTCTCGAATGTTGTGCATGTGCCGGCCGTGTCCGCCCTGCCACCGCCATCGGACTTCCGAGCGCAAGTCACGGCAGAAGGGATTGTGCTGAGTTGGACGGCGGTTCCGCATGGGTCAGAAACGCCGGGGGTGCAAACCATGTATCGAGTGTATCGTCGCCCCGAAGGTGGAAATGCGGACAGCATGGTCGGGCAGTTGCAGCTGGATGCGTCATCGGCGACGCAACTTGTGGATCACAGCTTCGATTGGGAGAAAACATATTCTTATCGCGCAACCGTGGTCTCCCTGATCCACGAAGAAGGAAAACCTGAGACCCAGTTCGAAGGCGACGACACATCGCCAGTGAAGGTATTCGCGCACGATGTGTTCCCGCCCTCGGTGCCTTCTGGTTTGCAGGCAGTGTTTTCTGGAGCCGGACAGCAACTGTTCATTGATTTGATCTGGGCGCCAGATAACGACGTGGATCTTGCCGGTTACAATGTCTTTCGCCGTGAGGCGGGAGCTGAACCGGTGAAAACCAATGCAGAATTGGTTAAGACGCCAGCGTTTCGCGATATGAATGTGGCGTCGGGAAAGAACTATTTCTATTCTGTGTCCGCGGTCGATGTGCGCGGGAACGAGAGCGCGCGGTCCGAGGAGGCTGGCGAGTCGGTACCATAAAGGCAGCACTGAGCATTCGGCACTCGGCATTTCACCTGTGACCTTCCAGGATCGTGGGCGCAGATATCTGAGTGCTGACTGCTAAAGGTTGAGGTTCTCATGAAATATTGCAGGTTCGAAATCGACGGCCAGGCCCACTACGGACTGGTTGAGGCGGTTGCGGGGGCGGAGCAGATCACAAGATTGCTGCTGAGGCCTCCCGAGGAAGTTGGTGGCGATATGGAAGACCTGCCCTCCAAGCGGATGGATCATGTGGCTTTTGGCGAAGCGAGACTGCTGGCGCCGGTGCGTCCGTCGAAAATCGTTTGTGTCGGCCGCAACTATCGTGAACACGCTGCTGAACTGGCCCATGAAGTGCCGGTCGAACCGTTGCTCTTCTTCAAGCCTCCGTCTTCGCTGCTTGCGCCGGGAGGCGAAATCCGGAGGCCCAAACTTTCAAACCGGGTGGACTACGAAGGGGAACTGGGAGTCGTGATTGGCAAGAAATGCTACAAACTGGGCGCTGAGGAGGATGTGCGTCCCTACATTCTCGGTTATACCTGCCTCAATGATGTCACGGCGCGTGACTTGCAGAACAAAGACAACCAATGGGCTCGCGCTAAAGGTTTCGACACTTTTTGCCCCGTGGGCCCGTTAGTGACCGATGAACTGGATCCGTGGGCTGGAGTCGGAGTTGGTACGCGAGTGAACGGAGAGGTCCGCCAGGAGGGCAATACTCACGATTTTATTTTTTCACTCCATTTCATTCTCCGATATATTGCGCAGGTGATGACACTTGTACCCGGCGACTTGATTGCGACGGGCACTCCGAAAGGCGTGGGACCGTTGGCTGGGGGAGATGTGATCGAGGTCAGTGTCGAGGGAGTGGGGACGCTGCGGAATCAGGTAATCGACGAGTAGCTGCGAGCTTCACTTTCTCACCCGTATCTGGACTTGGGTTCCTTCGGGGAGTTTGCCATCTAGCAACTCGACCTTGCCTTCGCGAACGATTCCATTGAACTCTTGCCGGGCTTCGGCGATGTTTCCTGACGGAGACGCGGGCGCCCGCGCCACACGTCCCATGCCTTTGTCCATGGCGGCGTTGGCCAGGCGGTCGGCTTCTTCGTTGTGTCCGCGGAGAACGTGGCCGATGGAAAACCAGGCGAGGTGGGCGATCAATTCTTTGGCGCGTCCGTGGAGATCCTGCAGGGCGGCATTCTTCACCTTGTAGATCCCCTTGATCTGCCGCACCAGCAGTTCGGAGTCGCTGATCACTTTAAGCGCCTTGTGGCCGTCGGCAACGGCGTACTCGAGCGCGGCGATCAGGCCCTGATACTCCGCAAAATTGTTGGTTTGATGTCCGAGGTATTCGCTAAGCGCAGCAACTTTTCTTCCGGCTTCATCCTGAATGACTACACCGTATCCCGAAGGTCCGGGATTGCCTCTCGCTCCGCCGTCGCTGAATGCCACGAGGTAGTGTTCCGGAGGGTTCTCATGTGCGCTGAATAAATCTTTGGTCGCACGGGATGTTGAGTATGGCATAGCAGAAGTTTACAACGGTTAGCAACCAGTTCTGAGTTGTCAGTTCTCGATTCTCAGCGCAGATTCCCGATCTCAAAGTCAGTGACTACCGGCGACTGGCTTCAAATAGTGATCGAACCACTTGATCAGGCGCGCGATTACGTCCTGCCGATGTTCGGGTTGTAGGAACTCGTGTCCTTCGCCGGGATAGATTACCAGTTGAGTTTCCACGCCTAACGTCTTCAGCGCATGCCAGAACTCGCGGGATTGTGGAACCGGGCATTCGCCATCGTACTGGCCGACCAGCACCAGAGTGGGTGTTTTCACATTCTTGATGAACGTGATCGGTGAGCTTTTGGCATAAACGGCGGGGTCGTCGTACACATTCACGCCGAAGTAGGGGGGCATCCATTCGTCAATATCGTTTTGTCCGTAGTAGCTCTGGTAGTTCACGAGTCCGGCGCCAGCCACGGCAGCTCGAAACCGGTTGGTCTGGGTTACCGCCCACATGGTCATGTATCCGCCATAACTCCAGCCGGTCATGCCGATGCGATTGTTATCCACAGGCAGCGTCTTTACGATCTCGTCCACACCTTTCAAGATGTCCTGAAAGTCTCCGTAGCCGAAATCCTTGACATTGGCCTGAGTGAATTTTTCTCCTTCGCCAAAGCTGCCGCGAGGATTCGGATACAGGACGAAGTATCCGTGCGCCGAGAGGTCGTAGGTGTTGAAGAACGCTTCCGGCCATCCGACGCGCGACACTCCAGCCGGGCCGCCGTGCACGACTACCACCATTGGATAGTGCTGCTTGGGGTCGTAGTTGGTGGGATACATCAGCCAACCTTGAAGTTTCGTTTCACCGTTAAACCAATGAAGGGTTTTCAGTTGGCCCCAATCAGGTCGGACGGCTTCATTGATGCGGGTAACTTGCTTCCACTCACCGGTCGGGCCCGCCCATATTTCCGGCGGATGTGTGGAGGAGTGCCGAATCACTGCGGAAGTCTGGTGGTCTGCCGCGAGCGAGACGGCGGGTACGCCCTCAAATTCCGTCGAGATGAGATCAGGGCTGGTCCACAGGGCAGAAAGTTTTCCGCTGGAAAGATCGATCCGGGAGAAGCCTGCTTGGCCGTCAATGTATTCCGTAAAAAGAATGCTGCCCGGCGATTCCCAGTACAGCCAGGACGGCGACGCGGCAATTGCCGGAGTGACATTGCGAGCATTCCCTCCCGCGGCTGACACAGTGAAAATGTCGCCGCCGATCGAGCCCTCGTCGCTCATTAACCCGCCGATGAATGCGATGGTCTTACCGTCCGGAGACCAGCGCGGCACGGCGATTTGCAAAGAGGGTTTATAAACCGGCTTGGGTTCCCCGCTTTCCACGTTCAAAGTGTAGAGTTCGGCTACGTACCAATTGGAATCACCGGCGCCGTGTGCAGCGATTGCCGCGAAAGTCTTGCCATCCGGAGACCAGTCGTACTGATAAACGTACATGTCGGGGGGCGACAACTGGCGGACTTTCCCGGACGCAAGATCGACCAGGGTCAACCGCTGCTCGTACACCTTTTGATCGATAACGCCGGTTTCCGGCACCATCGGCATCAGCGGTCCGGCAGCGCGAGGCGCATTTTCCGTGAACAGAAACGCCAGCGTTTTTTCATCCGGGGACCACGCTGGATCGGCCAAATAGCCCTTGAGGCTCGTCAGTTTGCGCGTGCCTCCCCCATCCACGTTCACGATGTAAAAGTTCGATTGCCCATCCCCTTCAGCGTCGGAAAGAAAAGCCAGGTGCTTGCTATCGGGTGACCAGGCGATAGTGTCTTCGCTTGCGGGCTGATTATCGTTGCCCGCCGAGATCCGCTTCGGCTTGGAGCTGGGAGATTTTAAATCCTGCACATAAATGGCCGAGCCGCCGGTTGGTTCACCGGACGCATTCACCGCCGATTGTACCCAGGCAACACGATTTCCATCGGGCGAAATCGCCACCAGATCAAGGTCTCGCGCAGACGTATTCGTGCGTTGTGCCTGAGCGGCAACAACTGAGGCGAGGCAACCCGCCAGGAAAGCAACCTGGAATGCAAGTCTTAACGAATTCCAACGACTGATCTTCATTTCAACTTTCCCTCAAACAATAACGGGCAGAATCGGCGGATCGCAAAAGAGCACACCGCGATTGATGATGAGACTACTTTGGAGGCAGCGTGTCAAATGACTACGTCCTGCACCGAGCGTCCAGCCGGGCGGGGACGCCTGGCGTCCATCGACGTTCCCAAGGCTCATCTGCCTGCCGCCAGGCGAGTAGCCAGACGTTGCGGCAGGTTGGTGGCAAGGATACGATCCTGCGCACTTTTCAGATTGTAGGGCACGCGGTAGAAGGCAACGATGCGGGCGTCGGAGTCGAAAAGACCGAATCCCGCCCGCCAATCGCCATCCCTGGGCTGTCCCACAGATCCCGGATTGATCATGTAGCGCAAGCCGTTCTTGAGCGGAAACTCGGAGCTTTCGATTTGTCCGACGGTCCGGTAGGTGGGATGAATGGAATCGATGTGGTCGCCGTTCAGCGCGAAGCTTCCCTGCAGATGGGTGTGCCCGAAAAAAGTGAGCATCGTCGGCGCCACCATCAACGGTTCGACCGCATCGCCTGCGGTTACCACATATTCATCCTCATCGACGGGTGACCCGTGCACAAACTGGGCACCCGAGAGTCCCTCGATCTGCACTGGCCCCTGCGGCAGGGCCTTGAGCCACTCCAGATTGTCCCGAGTGAGTTGGTCGCGAGTCCATGACGATGCCAATGCGGCTACTGGATTGAAATCCTTGATGTCGATCAGACCGCAGACTGCCTTATCGTGGTTGCCGCGCACGAAGAACTTTCCCAACTTCCGCGAGCGTTCGATGACCTCATTGGGACTGGCTCCGTAGCCGACGATATCTCCCAGATTGACGACTACATCATAAGCGGGAGCGGCCGCGAGGCAGGCATCGATAGCTTCGAGATTGCTGTGAATGTCGCTTAACAGGAGTACGCGCACTGATCACCGGGCAAACGCAGATTATAGACCCAAAAGAACCCGTGTGGGGCGGACATACCTGTCCGCCGCCGTTGATCTGGGTTTGCGTGGTATTGAGAATCCCGGCTAACAAAGCAAGAGTGTCCGTCAACACCCTTATCGATTGACTACCGGGCACCGCGCCCAGTGGCCTGGCGTTATCTCCAGCAGCGGGGGAAGACTGCCGGCGCATTCCGCCAAACGAAATTCGCAGCGAGGCTCGAATGGACATCCGTGAGGAACCGCCTGCATGGGCGGCACAGTCCCCTCGATGGTTTCGAGCGGACGCGTACGGTCTGTCTTCAGCGTGGGCACCGCATTCAGAAGTCCCCGGGTGTAGGGATGTGCCGGCGCCCGAAAAATCTCTCCTTTCAATCCCAGTTCCACGAGATTGCTGGCATACATCACTGCGATGCGGTCGGCGACCTGGGAGACCACCGCAAGGTCGTGCGAGATGAACAACATGGCCAAGCCAAACTTGGTGCGCAGTTCAGCGAGAAGGGCGAGAATCTGTGCCTGCACGGTGACATCGAGCGCGGTCGTGGGTTCATCGGCAATCAGCAGCGCGGGACGATTCACAATCGCCATGGCAATCATGACGCGCTGGCGCATGCCCCCGGAGAGCTGGTAGGGATAGTCGCGGGCACGAAGAGCCGGGGTTGGGATCGCCACGTCTTCCATCACTGCCACGGCCCGGTCCCAGGCCTCCCGTTTTGTCACATGAGCGTGGACCGCGACGGCCTCGGCGATCTGGTCGCCGACTCGCATCACCGGATTCAATGCAGTCATGGGCTCCTGAAAAATCATGGCCACCTGCGATCCGCGCAGGCTTCGCATCTCTTCGTCGGGGAGCCGCAACAGATTACGCGCCGAGCCGTTTCCGTTCGCGAACAGGATTTCCCCCGCAACTCGCGCTTGCGGAGGAAGGAGACGCATTAAGGCGAGAGAGGTGACGGATTTTCCCGAGCCGGATTCGCCGACCAGGCCGAGAACTTCGCCAGGGGCGATGGTGAAGCTGAGATCACGAACCGCAATCAGCGATGGCCCGGAAGGCGAGCCCTGGGAGGGGAAACCAACAGCAAGATTGCGGACATCCAGCAGCGGAGGCACGAGGCATATCCTAGCAGGACGGATGTGCCTTCGTGCGCCTTACAACGGTTGATTCGGCCTCAACGGCTCTCATCAATCATCAATCATCGTCTGGATCGGTCGGTGGCGTCTTGTCGTTTATAAAATACTTGGCGTCGTGCGGCGCTTTGATCTTGCTGAAGCGATTGTGCCGGTGAAAGTTGAAACAATCGGAAAGGTCGTCAGCCGTCGCATCCGCGTATCCGAGCGAGGGCAACTGGTAAACCTCTTCGATGAACTTCAGAATACTGCCGAAATCATGAGTCACGTGAGAGACGTAGCCCTGGTTCGCGAAGGGAGACACGACGATCAGGGGCACGCGAAAACCGTATTCATAGGAGTTGATCACCGAAGGTGCAACGTGGTCATACCATCCTCCCCAATCGTCCCAGGTGATGAGGATCACGGTGTTGTCCCAGTACTGACTCTGGCCAATGGCGTTGACAACGGATGCGACCCAGGACGGCCCCAAACCCTGGTTGCCCAGCGGATGGTCCGATGCTTGCCCGGTTGGGATCACCCAGCTCACGTTGGCGAGTTGACCGTTGGCGATGTCGGTCAAGACCTGTGCGGGCTTCAAAACGACGTCATTGCCCCAGTCCGGACCGTTACGCAAGTGCTGAATGGCATTCGGCCCGGTCCAAATCGAGCCTGCCGACGGAGTGTAATACCGCCAACTGATTCCCGCGTCGTCAAGCAGGTCTGCCAGCGTTTGATGCTCATAGCACGGGTACATCTTCTGCGATTCGTTGCCGCTGGGATCGATCAGGTTCACGAATTCGCCTGCTGGAGCAGTACACCCGGTGTTGTTATTCGGATTCGTAGCTCCGAGTGGATTCTCCGCAGCGAACAAATTGCTGTCCGCGGTGG
>Ga0207050_1117_pt1 | contig 13420 bp, 14 predicted proteins | sample Alteio_BWMinCont_64_FD_153291 | JGI IMG/M metagenome (GOLD analysis project Ga0207050, IMG submission 153291) | Enriched cells from forest soil in Barre Woods Harvard Forest LTER site, Petersham, Massachusetts, United States -... | ecosystem: Environmental > Terrestrial > Soil > Temperate forest >...
TTGATAATAATGGTCTATTTGGTATTGAAAAAGAATTCAATGCACAGCTTGCAGGCACAGCTACAACTTTTACACTTGAAAAGGATGCACGTTCGGGCCATTTTTATTTTAATAAAAACTTAGCCGTTTCAGGAGTCACGAGTAATCCGATAAATTTAACAATCGATAAGGATTTACAATTCTTTGCCTGCCAAGAACTACACGAATCAATAAAAAAATTTGAAGCCAAAGAAGGTTCAGTTATAATCATGAATCCTGATAATGGGCATATACTTTGTATGGTTAGTTACCCTGAATTTAATCCAAATGACACAAAACAAATTGATTTAGAATTGACTAAAAATAGAGCATTTTCAAATTGTTTTGAATTTGGCTCAGTTATGAAAATCTTTGTGGCATTGGCAGCACTTGAGGAAGGTGTTGTAACAACTGATGAATTAGTAGATTGCGAAAATAAAAAAGAAACAAAAGTTGATGGTATGCATTTCACTACAGTACATCCAAATGGTATAATCCCTTTCAGTGAAGTTGTCGAAAATTCAAATAATATCGGGATGGTTAAGGTTGCCAAAAAACTTGGTCCAAAACTTTATGATCATTATATTAAAATAGGATTTGGAAAAAAAATTGATATTCCATTGGAAGGCGGACAAAAAGGTTTTGTGAACCATCCAAAAAAATGGTCAAAAAGATCTATTATTTCTCTTTCGTTTGGATATGAAATAACTGCAACATTACTTCAAATTGCAAATGCATACAGCATTATTGCAAATGATGGTTTTGAAGTAAAACCTGAATTAATTTTAAATGAAAAAAATAATATGACATATAAAACAAATCGTCTTTATTCCCAAAAAGTAATTGATGAAATTAAACAAATTTTACAAAATACAGTTACAAAAGGTACAGCAAAAAAAGCTGCTATTAAAAATTATACTATTATGGGAAAAACAGGAACAGGTAAATTAGTAATTGATGGCAAATATTCAAATGAAAAAAATATTTATTCTTTTGTAGGAATCGTTCAAAAAGATAATTATAAACGAGTAATTGCCGTATACATTAAAGAATCATCTCTTAAAAATACTCATTATTTTTATGGTTCAAATGTAGCCGCCCCACTTTTTGAAAATATTGCAGAAAAATTATTGATTCATGATAAAATAATTTAATCACATGGTAGACCTGTACATTCAGCACAAATATGAGTAGAACATTTACCAGAGTAACATTCATTATCACTATAGCAAGATTGGCCCGTTAGGCCTTTTGCATATGCAGTTCCGTAACTAAAAATAGATATTATAACAATACACAATAAGAACTTCTTCATAAAAACCTTTTTTTATTAAAAATTAATATAAAACACTGATCCAATTCTCATTGTAACAAATATAAAAATATAAAAACAAGAGTTTGATTATAAATTATTCAATTAGTCAGCTTGGGGAAAATATATTATTTTTAAATTTATTTATGCTAAAATCAAAAAAATAATTAAAAATTAAAGGAAAAAATGATTTTTATACCCTTAGATGTTCCAAAACAAGCTCAACAAGAATATTTAGAAAATTATGAAAGCGTAACAAAAGGCACCAATAGGCTAATGCTTTTTGCTGCTGACCAAAAAATTGAACATTTAAATAAAGACTTTCATGGTCCTTTTATACACCACGATGCAAATGCACCTGAACATATTTTTAAAATAGCTTCAAATGGAAGAATTGGCGCACTTGCCACTCAATTGGGTTTAATTGCGCGTTTTGGAAATAATCATAAAAATGTAAATTATATTGTAAAATTAAATTCAAAAACAAATTTGGTTCATGAAGATCAAAAGGAACCAGTAAGCGAATTGTTATGGGCAGTTGAAGATGTTGTCTCATTCAAAAAAAATTCAAATCTTAAAATTCGTGGAGTAGGTTATACCATATATATTGGAAGTGAATTTGAATCCAAAATGTTACATGATGCGGCACAGACTGTTTACAAAGCTCATCAGAATGGTTTAATTGCAATTTTATGGATATATGCACGAGGTAAAAGTGTAAATGAGAAATCTGATCTTGAATTAACTCCGGGAATTACCGGCATTGCAAATGCATTAGGCGCTGATTTTGTTAAAATAAAAGCTCCAAGAAGCAAAGATCTGATAATGTCTAATGAAATTTTAAAAATATCAACACAATCTGCAGGAAATACAAAAATCATTTGCTCAGGCGGCGAGGCCAAACCTACAGAAATTTTTTTAAAAGAACTATATGAGCAAATAAATATGGGACATACAAATGGAAATGCAACCGGCCGCAATATATTTCAACGCTCATTGTCTGATGCAGTTGCATTTACCCATGCTATATCAACAATTGTTTATGATAACAAAACTGCTGATGAAGCATTTACACTTTATAAATCAATGGCAAAAATTTAAACTAAAGTTAAACCATTAGACAAAGCTGACTGAATTGTATCGGTTAATCCAGCAGCATCGGTCTGTACATTTTTTCCATTTATTGTTATATAAATGGTGTTTTGACCTTGCGAACTTGCCTGTTCTGTTGCTGTGGCCGTCTTCAAATAACTTCTTACTTTTTGAATAGCTCTATATGTCAAATAAGCCACAAGAATTTTACCCCTGTGATTATTAATTAAATCTAAACTAAAATCTATGCCACTTTTTAAATAATACAACATATCTCTTGATTGATCTATAACCGAATCTGCAGGAATTGGCGATACACCCACTCCATTAGGATTTGGGGCTTGAACCTGTGAAACAGAATAATTCCATATGCTGCCCATTGCTCTTCTAACTTGAAATGCTTTCCAATAATCAAACGCAATTTGTTTTAATTTATCAGGCAAGCTTAATATATAAGCAAATGCATTTTTCGCACCATCTTGAAGTCTTTTCAAATCAATTCTTAAAATATCATTTGAAAGTAAAATAGTAGGATTAACTAAAGGATCTTTTGAAACTAATTGTTTATTCATCCCGTTAATTAAAGCGATTGCTTCACCGGGTTGCATTGAATATGTTTGTGATGAGACACCTATCAACAGCAGTAAGACTGATTTTTTTAGATTTTTCATATTAACTCCAATGATTTTTTCTTAATTTATTTATCTATCTTTATCTGTATAACTTGCGGATGCACTCTTTGGATGAACTAATTTTTTTGAGTTATTTGATCCACCAAAAAGATATTTTATCAATTTATAGCTTGCAAGAAAAGCAATTATACCCGTTATACTGGCATAAATTTTAATTTCATTTGGAGATGCATCATTTTGTAAATATTTTTTAAAATCTTCTACTTTACGGGAACCTGAAAATAATAGTTCGGCACAATATTTGATACCTTTGCTTAATTTACCCACTGCAGCAGCTTCATATCTCCTAAAATTCTCGACAGTGAAAGTAGAATCCCCTTTAGCAGTCAATGTTGCAAAAATAAATAATATTAATAACATTGCATTTTTTTTCATCGTACTCCTTACGATTATTTTATTATATTTCTACTTTAAAGATTATTATTAATAGTTTAAATGTCAAACGGGATACATTCTATTGAAACAAAAGAACATTTAATTATTAACACAATGATATTAAAATTTGTATTTGTAATAATTTACACATGTGCCTAAAAATTTATCAATAAAAAAAGAGGAACCGAAGTTCCTCCATATATTTTATAACTCTAAAAACTTATACAATAAATAATCTTATTTTATAAGATCTTCAAATGCGTTTGCATAATTTTTTGCATAATCAGGAAATTGATCTCTCAAGGTTTGTTTCAATTTTTCTCCATCCAATTTTGCTAATTTCGGATCATTTTTTCTACTTAAAATAGTTCCTTTTATGGGTGCAGGTATTTTTTTTGATGACTCAACTTGAACATGAGCTTCTGATTCATTCTCAATTTTTTGTTTTAATTGTGCTGCTTCTGTTTTTAATTTTTCAAAATCAAGTCCATATCTTACAAAAATATCTCTATATTTAGATAAAATATCTTCTTTACTGCATCCGGCATTAATCTCTTCTAATATAGCTCTTTTCAAGTCTACTTGAATTGCTTGAACCATACCTGTTCTTTCTGACACAAATGGCGAGCCTGCAAGAATAAGAGGCGGAGACGCAGTAACTGCATCTTTGGACTGAACAGAAATTGATGCAACATTTAATTTTTTTGCACTATTAAAATAATAAGAAAAAACTCTATATAGTAATGCAGATGATGCAATAAAGACCGTAGCTTTGCCTGCTTTTGATTTTAAAAAATCAGCTGCTTGTATTGATGGTAAAGCAATCAATAAACTTAGACCTAATATCAGTTTTTTTAATATATCCATTTTAATTTAACCTCCAGCATTAAAAAATTATTTCAACATATACAAGATTAACACCCACTACCCCCTTGTCAAATGCAGGTAGTATTAAATATTTAAAACTTACAAAAAAACTTACTTGTTTTTAGAAATAAGCTGTCCTAAGATATACAAAATAGTTAAAAAATATTACAAAAATATTGAACTAAAATTTATAATAACCATTTATGGTGACCCAAGGCCTTATTAAAGTGTATTTTATGCAGAGCCACATAAAGGAGCGCACAAGGTGTCTATAATGGAAATTCAGATGAAACGTTTATTTTTATGTTTAATTATTATCCCGATTAATATATTTGGTTTACCGATTCAAAGCAGTCAAACATTTATGCTAACCAAACCGGCATATTTCAACATAGAAGCATATAATGCATTTTGGCATAATACTGCGTATGAAGATGAATGCAAACCGATGGCGTTCCAATTGATAACATATTTTCAAAAATCTTCTACCAATAAACATAAAAAAAAAGGTAGGCAATTCAGTGAATATTTTTTAATGAAAGATAGAAGTCAATTAAGCGTCAAAGGTGATGACTTTATTCATGAACATAACCGCGATATTCGCGCCGAATGGTTAACATTACCAAGCAATTTTAATGGAACATTTACTTTATTTCCCGAACAGCAACAAGTTGCATTCATGGCTGATTTTAAATATGAGCTCAAAACGCATTTTGCCGGCACATGCTTTGAAAACTTTTTTATTGGCGCATCTACAGCTTTTGTTTCGGTAAAAAATAAATTAAATCTAAAGCAAGATATTGTAAGCACTCAAGATGATCAAACAATTTTTGGGGCATTAAACAGACCTGACATTGCTTTTAATAAATTCTTTAATAAAACAGAAAATACAGGTTTTGCAGATTTAAGATTTAAACTTGGGACACGTTTTTTATTCAGAGATGATATTCAAGTATATTATCACTCTTATGTTCTTTTTCCGCTCTCAAGCGACACTAATGCTCAAAAATTTTTCCAGGCAATTCGTGGTTTTAATGATCATATAGGAATTGGAACAGTAGTTAATATTCAAATACCTCTTAGCTATACGTGTGAAAATTATTTATTTGCTTTTTGCCTTGATATTGAAGACGTATTTTTGTTTCAAAATCATGAATCTAGAACAATAGATTTATTTGGTAAACCTTGGAGCCGTTATTTATTATTAAATAAAAGAGATGGTACAACAAATATTCCGGCAATCAATGTATTAACTCAAAAATTTAAAGTTCAATCTTATAATATAATTGATATTTCTTCCGGTTTTAGGTTCCAAACAGGCTGCATAGAAGCAGAAATAACATATGGCCTTTGGGCCCATGGCCATGAAAGATTACGAGATAAAGATGACAAAAACAGATGTAAAGAAATTTGCCATCAATATGGCATAGCTGCCAAAGAAGGTGAATTTACCCCTTCTGGCATTCCTGCAACTGCAAGCCGCAGCACAATTGCTTTTCAGGCAGCCACAGATAAAGACGCACAAGGAAATAATATTTTTGTGCCTATTACAAATTTTGACCTGGACTTTCATTCTGGAGCCTCGCAGTCTGCGCTTGTTAACCGCATAAATGGCGCAATTGGTTATCATTTTCATGGTAATAAATCAGATGCTTTTGTAGGCGCAGGCGGCTTTGTTGAAGTATCTCAAAATAACGCTGCTCTCAATCAATGGGGAGTATGGTTCAAGCTGGGTGCTGCATTTTAAGTCCATAGCCATTTTACATCCAAATAACTTAATGTTATTCTTAATAATTATAATTTCATTCTGAAATTTCATAATTGATTTATCCTAATATAACCTATTAAATTTGCTAAAAATAATGAATATTAAAAAATCACTTCTTATTTTTTTTATGCTCATACAAGGCTTACAAGTAAATTTTACTTCATGCCTTAGTAACAAAGAAAAATTTATTATTTTATCTTTGTTGCATGCATATATGCTCAAAGATAAAATCAAAGCTGATTTCGGTCCTCCAGCTTTAAAATTAATTGAATTTTTAAATAAAAGAAAAAAAGCAGTGGCTATTGTGTCTTTATCAGCAGTTGCTTTATATATGACGTATAAAAAATGTAAGGGGATATTAGAAGAAAAAGAGAGAAATAGAATTGCACAAGAAGAAAATGAAAGAGATTGGGAAAGATGGAGAAATGAAGCTCCCCGTAGAAGAATTGCAGAAGAAAAGCTTAGAGCAGAAAATGCAGCTAGAATAGATGAACTAAGAAGAGAAGAACAGCGATTAACAAAACAAAGGGAACGGGAGCAAGCAGAACGCGAGGTTAAAAAAAGAGAAGAAAGAGAATTGGCTACTGCTATTGAACAATCGTTAAAAGATGTACCTCAGGTAAAACCACAACCGGCATATAATCCAGATGCAACATTAGAACCTAACTTATTACCACCGCCGACGGAACCACCAATGGTAATTGTACCAACGGAATCACCTCCGCCATATAATGAAGATGAAGCATAACCATTTTACATCAAACATATGATCTGTTAATCTTAATTAATTAATTTAAATTTTATTAGGGACCATATGAATAAAATCACTCAAAAAACCAAATATTTTTCTTGGATCTTTTTTGCAATATTACTTTTACAAATGCCAATTAATAATTATGCAATGTATAACGTAATTAAAAAAAATAACAAAAAAATTGCTGCAGTACTAGCTGCTGGCGCAATTATAATATATCAGTTTTATCAAGAATATAAAAAACAAAAACGAATTGAAAGTGATGAAGAATATGCACGTCAATTAGCAGCTAGAACGCCGGCTACAGATAATACTGATATAGATTCAAAAATGAAAGATGAAGGTAGAGGTCCTGGATTAATTATTAATGCAAATACTGCCGCTTCAGCAAGACCAAAACAAAAAAATAGTCAAGATGATCCTGATCTTGATGCAGCACTTAAACTAAGTTCTGATGAAGCTGAAAGACAAAAAGCTAATGAACGTCAACTACAAGCAGTTCTTGAAGCAAGTAAAGCTGCAGAAATTGAAAGACAAAGAAAATTAAGAGAGCAAGCACAACAACAAAAACCTGTAACTGTAATTATTCGAGGCGACCCCGTAAAATTAAATGTCGCACCTTCAGCACCACCTCCGTCTGATGATGAGTAAAATTTAAAATTAAAACTAACTTTTATATAAAACAAAATTTTATTTAATCAAAGATTATTAAATTCCGTTTTAATTTAAATAAAATAATTTTCAAGCAATAAAAAAGTCGTAATTTTAAAATTACGACTTTTTGTAAATTAATATAAATTTTTTAATTATCCACGCTTACGTTCATGCGCCTTTAAGCCTTTTTTACGTAACCTAATTGCTTTTGGTGTAACTTCAATAAGTTCATCCGGTTGAATCCACTCTAAACAAGTTTCAAGTTCCATAATTTTAGCAGGTGGTAACTTAACTTGATCATCGGTTCCGGAAGCACGCATGTTTGTTAATTTTTTACCCTTGCATGGGTTTACATCAAGGTCATTATCACGGCTATGTTCTCCGACAATCATACCTTCATAAACTTCTAACCCAGGTTCCACAAACAATGTTCCACGTTCCTGAAGGTTATCAAGAGCATAAGCTGTAACAGTTCCCGGTTCCATAGAAACCAATGAACCTTTAGTACGGACAACAATTTCGCCTTTATATGGTTCGTAACCATAAAAATTGAAAGTTGCAATACCATTTCCACGTGTATCTGTTAAAAATTGACTTTTAAACCCAAGTAAACCTCTTGAAGGAATCTTGAATTCCATACGCATTCTACCATTAGAAAAATGATCAACATTCTGTAATTCAGCTTTTTTCCTACCCAAACGTTCCATGACTATTCCTTGATATTCACCAGGAATATCAATAACCATAAATTCAATTGGTTCAGATTTTTGGCCATCAATAGTTTTGTAAATAACTTCAGGTGAAGAAACTTGAAGTTCAAAACCTTCACGGCGCATAGTTTCAATTAAAATACTTAAATGTAATTGCCCCCGACCTGAAACTTTAAATACATCAGGTTCCGCTGTAGGCTCTACTCTTAAAGCAACGTTAGTTTTAAGTTCTTTTGTTAATCGTTCTTTAATATGACGGGAGGTTAAAAAAGTACCTTCACGACCATTAAAAGGAGAATTATTTACAATAATATAAATAGAAACTGTTGGTTCATCAATAGCCACATATTTTAAAGGCTTAGGATTATCAACATTGCAAATTGTACTTCCAATTGGAGAATCCTTTTCAAAACCAGTTAAGGCAACAATATCGCCACAAATAGCATCATTTTGTTCTACGCGTTTTAAGCCGACAAAAGTAAAAATTTTTGTAATTTTTGTAGGAGCGCTTTTTTCTTCATTTCTGCAAACGATTACTTGCTGACCAAGCTTAATTGAACCACTAAAAATGCGGCCAATAGCGATTGGTCCTAAATATTCTGAATAATCGATATTTGTGCATAAAAATTGTAATGCATCGGTTGATTCTTTTGGAGCAGGTATATTATTTATAATCGTGTCTAATAATGGTGTCATTGAATCTGTTTTAACCAAAGGATCAGTTGACATAAAACCATAACGTGAAGAACCATAGAGAACAGGGAATTCTAAATGACTGGATTCTTGAGCCAAATCCAAAAATAAATCATGAATACTATTTTCGGTTCTTTCAATATCTGCATCAGGACGGTCAATTTTATTAATAACAACAATAGGTTTTAGATTTAAAGCCAGAGCTTTTGATAATACAAACCTGGTTCCAGGTAAAACCCCTTCTGCTGCATCAACCAATAGAAGAAAACCTTCTACCATCTGCAATGTTCTTTCCACTTCCCCGCCAAAATCAGAGTGACCAGGGGTATCAACTATATTAATTTTGTAGTCGTTATAATAAATACCTGTATTTTTTGCCAAAATTGTAATCCCACGCTCTCTTTCCAAGTCATTGGAATCCATCATCCGGTCCTGACCTGCAGCAACAGTTCCAGAAGCCTGTAAAAGCTTATCTACCAGGGTTGTTTTACCATGGTCTACGTGGGCAATAATAGCTATATTTCTAATACGATTTGTTGTTATGTTCATACGTCCAATTAATTTCGAGTAATTATTTATAAAAAATGATCAATAGATAATAATTATTAGTATAGATAAAAAAAATAGATCCGTCTAATATAAATTGAAAAAATATCTAAAAATTATCAATTTAGCCTAAAATTAAGGGTAAATCAATTAACCCCCATAAATTCTAGCAAGATAACTTATAAGAAATTGCCTATTAAACTCTTGATTATAAATAATCAAATTTATTACACTAAGAATAGAGCGAGACTAAAAATCAAATTTGATTAAAAAAAAGGAAGATTATGAAAAAAAAATTACTTCTTTCATCATTATTAATAATTGTTTCGGCTGTAATATATATATATTCAAATCCAAAAAAAGAATCGGGCTCAGTCTGTCCCAAAGGGATATGTAAATATAACTGTATAAATAGTGAAAAAGTAGAAAAAATAGCCTGTGGTGGTTCAGTGGAACAGGAAAATTGCAATAATCCAAGAACTTGTTCAGCTACCTGTGAAGCAAAATATGGTACTGCTTTTAGTTGCGATTCTAAACGGAACTAAAAATAGATATTTAAGAAAAGATCTATAAGAAAAAAGGGCAAATCAATTCATTGCTTTTTTATTTCTGCATTTGTTACTATTAGAATATGGGATTAAAAAAGGAGCGTTATGAAAAAACTGTTATTTTTAATGATTATAGGTTGTTTAACCACTTTAATTCACTCAAAAGAATATAAAGTAAAATGCTATTGTAAGGAAAGACCAAAACGTGCTATTTCATTTAAATCCCTAAAAAGCTATGATGATGCCTGCGGAACTTGCGAAGACTTTTGTGCAGGGCGCGAAGGTGTATCTAAATGTGAACATGTAACTAAAAGTTTTTGGCAAAGACTTATTGAATAATAATAGTTTTTTATTTATTCTTAATTTAAATTAGCAATATTCACTTACAAGATTGTTGAATATTTAAGAAATGGTAAGTCAAAGTGATTATGAAAGCTAATGCTGAACTAATCGTTCCGGCAATCAAGAGTCTTGTTTTAGTATCAGAATTGCAGCCAGAATGGCAACATTCCGTATTTTCTGGCGTTACTACATCTGCATCAGGATTAGCTCTTGATGAAGCATGTGGCTTCTTTTTTTTTCGGGCTCTTCTTGTTGATGCAGGTGAAGATTTATGTGACTTATCTCTATCAATTATATCAGATGCGTGTCCTGGTTGTTGCTCTAGATTTACAATTTCAACAGCATTATCTTCTGTTGTTTTAGTCTCATCTTTAACATGAACAATAACATCAATCGCAGGTGGATGAGAAGGTTTTTCACTAGATTTGATTGATACATTCACACACAAAAAATAAAATAAAATAATTTTTATTTTCATTCTAACCTCCCCTGGTTTTATGATGAATCATTAAAATATATAAACATATATTTAGCTTAGATTTCAACCCTTGAATAAATTTAACAAATTTATATTTTAGAACAGTTATTTTTCAGAAAATTTAAAAGTTACAGAAGCCATTTAAAAATTAAAGAAATCTTGATTTTTAAAAAGTTAAAATGTTATATGGAGGAAATATGAAGAAGATATTTTTTTTAGTTATTATATTGGTAAGTAATGATGGAATAATAAAAGCAGGGAAAATATGCGGATGATCAATGGTGCCGCGCAGGTGTTGGCACAAAACATTGTGCTAAAAATCGAGATGGAAGTATGTCTTGTAGATCTGGTGATAAAGGTAGTATCTACAATAATGCAAATTTTGCCAATCAAGATTTAAGTTACAAAGTCCTTGACGGTATCTTTAATGGCACTACAAATTTCAAAAGGAGCTAATTTACAAAATGCCTTATTGGTTGGTATTTTTACTGGTCCAGTAATTTTTGATGATGCTGATTTAACAAATGCTTTTTTTGGTATATCAAGCATAGTAAATCCCCAGCAAACATCTTTTAAAAATTCAAATTTAGCAGGCATACAATTTGATCAATATTTTGACAAAAGTAAATTGAATTTTAGTGGTGCTAAAGTATGTGTTCCCTATAAACCTTAATTCTAAATTTAAAAAGGCCCAGCAATTAAGCTGAGCCTTTAATTTTTAAAATCAATTGATTTTAATTAATACATTCCTGGCATTCCGCCCATGCCGCCTGGCATTTGAGGCATATCTTTTTTCTCTTCAGGAATTTCTGAAATTATTGCTTCTGTTGTTAACAATAATCCTGAAATAGAAGCAGCATTTTGAAGTGCAGTACGAGTTACTTTAGCAGGGTCAATAATGCCTTCTGCTATCATATCTACATATTCACCTGTGCGAGCATTAAATCCATAAGTAGCGCGGGGTTCATTGCGAACTTTATCAACAATTACTGAAGCTTCAAAACCGGCATTGGTTACAATAATTCTAATTGGTTCTTCTAACACTCTATTAATTATCTGTACGCCAAGAGTTTCATCACCTTCAAGTTTCTTAAGAGTTGAAAGAACTTTTTGAGCTCTTAATAATGACACACCACCACCGCAAACGATACCTTCTTCAACTGCAGCGCGTGTTGCATTAAGCGCATCTTCTATTCTGTCTTTCTTTTCTTTCATTTCAGTTTCAGTTGCAGCACCAACTTTTATAACTGCCACACCACCTGAAAGTTTTGCAAGACGTTCTTGATATTTTTCTTTATCATAGTCCGAAGTTGTAGCTTCAATTTGTTTTCTGATCTGTTCAACACGACCCTTAATTTCTTGTGAATTGCCTTTACCTTCAATAATTGTGCAATTATCTTTGGTAATTACAACTTTGCTTGCTTTACCAAGGTCTGCCATTGTAACAGTTTCTAATTTAAGACCAAGTTCTTCAGCAATCAATTTACCGCCGGTCAAAATTGCAATGTCTTCCAACATTGATTTTCTTCTGTCGCCAAAACCGGGAGCTTTAACTGCTGAAACATTTAATGTTCCACGCAATTTATTAACGACCAATGTAGCTAAAGCTTCACCTTCGATATCTTCAGCAATAATGAAAAGCGGTTTACCTGCTCTTGCAACTTGCTCAAGCAAAGGCAACATGCTCTTCATATTTGTAATTTTCTTATCATAAATCAAAATTAATGGATCATTAAGAATTGATTCCATTTTTTCTGAATCAGTAACAAAATATGGAGAAATATAGCCTCGGTCAAATTCCATACCTTCAACTACATCAAGTTCACTCTCCATTCCTTTTGCTTCTTCAACGGTGATAACACCATCACGACCAACTTTATCCATCGCATCGGCAATCATTTTACCAATAATAGGGTCACCATTTGCAGAAATTGTGGCAACTTGTTCAATTTCTTTTTTTCCGCTTACGGCTTTTGAAGATTTTTTGATTTCTTCTACAACAGCTTCAACTGCTTTTTCAATACCACGTTTAAGTTCCATTGGTTTGGCACCGGCAGTTACATATTTATTTCCTTCACGGAAAATAGCTTGCGCCAAAACTGTAGCTGTAGTTGTACCATCACCGGCTACATCCGCAGTTTTACTTGCTACTTCACGCACTGCTTGCGCGCCAATGTTCATGGTTCTATCTTTTAATTCAATTTCTTTTGCAACTGTAACACCATCTTTGGTGATTGCAGGTGAACCAAAAGATTTTTCAATTATAACATTACGCCCTCTGGGTCCGAGTGTAATTTTTACTGCATCTGCAAGGGCATTTACACCTTCCAAAATCTTGCTACGGGCATCTGACCCAAATAAAATCTTCTTTGCTGACATATTTTTCAACTCCGATTAGTTAATTTTTATTTTCTTATGTCCCTCTTCCACTCATCCTGAGTGTGTCCCGTAGGGACCTATCGAAGGGTTACAATTCCCAAAATTTCATCTTCACGAATAATCAAATATTCTTCGTCAGCCAAATCTGTACCGGAATATTTACCAAAATATACGACATCGCCTTCTTTGACG
>Ga0207050_1119_pt1 | contig 13411 bp, 8 predicted proteins | sample Alteio_BWMinCont_64_FD_153291 | JGI IMG/M metagenome (GOLD analysis project Ga0207050, IMG submission 153291) | Enriched cells from forest soil in Barre Woods Harvard Forest LTER site, Petersham, Massachusetts, United States -... | ecosystem: Environmental > Terrestrial > Soil > Temperate forest >...
TGAATGAGATTAATGAATGAGATTAATGAATGAGAACTAGGTCAAAATCAACACTTCCGATTCCAGTTAAGAGGGCCTTAGAGAAGTTGGGCAAGGATATTAAAGACGCGCGTTTGAGGCGACGTATCCCCACTGAAATCATGGCTCAACGTGCGTTTATTAGTCGAATGACTTTTTGCAAGGTAGAGAAAGGTGATCCTAGCGTATCGTTGGGGATTTACGCGACAGTCCTTTTTGTATTGGGGATGACTGAGCGCTTGTCTAGTCTTGTAAGTTCTAAATATGATAGTGTAGGGCTAGCACTTGAAGAAGAGCGGCTTCCGAAAAGAATTCGAGTCAGTCATTCCCCAAGAATACAAATGGAAAAAAAAGAAAAATTGAGTCTTGAATTGTCTAATGAATCATCAACTGAGAAAAAAGCCTTGAAAAAGCCAAAAGATGTTGACAGTGATGAGAGCAATAAATGATGAGAGCAATAGATGAATAAAGACATTTATATTTATATTGATCTCTTAGGAAAAACACAGTTAGTGGGGTATCTGTGGTCTCGAATGCGAAAAGGTAAAGAAAGTGCTTCATTTGAATATGATAAAAACTGGTTAGAATCTCCCAATCGATTTTCTTTGGAGCCGGCATTATCACTGGGTTTTGGCGCCTATCATACAGCGGCAGATAAAGCATTATTTGGAGCCATCGGAGATTCAGCACCCGATCGTTGGGGGCGGGTATTAATGAGACGTGCTGAAAGATATCGTGCAGAGAAAGAGAAACGTACAGCCCGTACTTTAATGGAAGCAGACTATCTTTTAATGGTGAATGATGAAGCGCGTGAAGGAGCTCTTCGTTTTGCTTTGGAACCCGGGGGTCCTTTTTTAGGAGGAAATAATCATCAGACAATTCCTCCATTAATCGAATTATCTAAGCTACTTTCCGCAACCGAACGTATTACAAGTGAAGAGGGTTCGGAAGAAGATTTGCGATTACTACTTGCGCCGGGTTCATCCTTAGGAGGGGCTCGTCCAAAGGCTTCTGTGCGAGATCGAAATGGCCAGCTTTCCATTGCTAAATTTCCTCATTCATTAGATGAGACAAATGTTGTTCTCTGGGAAGCTCTTGCATTGACATTGGCAGCACGAGCAAAAATTTCAACCCCGAGTTGGAGAATAGAAAAAGTATTGGGAAAACCGGTTCTTTTATTACATCGATTTGATCGGGTCAATGGGAATCGTATCCCATATCTTTCAGCCATGAGTATGTTAGATGCTAGGGATAACGAGATGCGTAGTTATCTTGAAATTGTCGATGCTCTTCGTCAATATGGTGCTAATGCGGAACAGGATATAAAAGAATTATGGCGTCGTATTGTGTTCAATATATTGATAGCGAATGTAGATGACCATTTGCGTAATCACGGCTTTCTATATGTTGGGGGAGAGGGGTGGAAACTTTCCCCTGCATTTGACCTTAATCCTGTTCCCATAGCAATCAAGTCGAGAATTCTTTCTATAGCAATAAATAGTGATGATCCGACTGGATCGATAGCATTGGCAATGAGTGTTGCAGATTATTTTGATTTGAATTCTAATGAGGCTCAAGCCATTTTATTAGAAGTTCTAAAAGCTATTTCAGAATGGCGCAAAGAAGCGAAGAAATTAGGTATTTCTGTAGAAGAAATAGAGAGAATGTCTTCTGCTTTTTTGATGGAATCTATATGACTGCTGCTGAACGCCAAGCGCTTTTGATCTTGGCCTCTATTTATTCTTTGCGAATGCTGGGTTTATTTATGATTCTCCCGGTATTTGCGATTTACGCTCATCAACTCAGTGGTGTTACCCCATTAGGTATTGGCATTGCCTTAGGCATTTATGGTTTAACCCAAGCGATTTTTCAGATCCCCTTCGGTTATATATCCGATAGACTAGGCCGTAAACCTTTGATTATCCTAGGACTTGTATTGTTGTCTTTGGGTAGTGTTGTTGCGGCCATGTCGCAGTCAATTTTGGGAGTCATTGTAGGCAGAGGTATTCAGGGTATGGGAGCAACGGGAGGGGTGATTATGGCATTACTGGCTGATCTCACTCGGCAAGAAATTCGTTTACGTGCAATGGCTGTCATTGGGATAAGCATTGGTTTTTCTTTTGCTCTGGCCTTTATCTTGGGGCCTCTCTTAAATGCCTGGCTAGGGGTTCAGGGTATTTTCTGGATAACGGCCCTGTTTGCATTAGCCGCTATTTTAGTGGTGATTGGGCTGCTGCCCAATCCGAAGGCTGTATTAGAGCTGAGGCAGGAAGCATCAGAAGTATCGGAAGTATCAGAAGTATCGGAAGCATCAGAAGTATCGGAAGCATCGGAAGTGTCTTCATCGGAAGCATGTTCAAAAGAATCGAAGGTATCTTCCAGAGAATTAAAGGTATCTTTAGAAGTATCGGAAGCGTCGCCTTTAGAAGTATCCACAGCATCTAAAGCTTGGGAGGCACCGGCACCTGGAAAATTATCTGAAGAGATTTTTGATCATAATGATAACATGAGAACTAGAGAGCTTGATAGCTTGTCACTGCTTCCCTTGTATATTGGTGTTCTAATTTTACATGCAAGTTTGACAGCTATATTTTTAAAAATCCCTCAGGTGGTCGCTAGCTTGCAATTGGATCATGGCTTGGAGAATCGCTTGGATCATGGCCAAGCCTGGCAATTTTATTTACCCGTATTGCTGGCTTCGTTTATTCTGACCATCCCTATTATTTTAAGGATGGAAAAGAGCAAAAAAACGACACAATGGATGAGCTTAGTGATATTACTATTGGGTTTCTCTGAACTCACCATCTTGTTATTTTATAAGTCTTTTTTGGGATTGAGTGTGAGCATGGTATTATTCTTTACGGCTTTCAATGTTTTGGAAGCCAGCTTACCTTCTTTTATTTCAAAAACGGTTAGCACTCATCGGAAGGGGACAGCCCTTGGTATTTTTTCAGCACTACAATTTTTAGGGTTATTTTTGGGAGGAGTGATCGGCGGGCTAGTGGATAGCTGGGGAGGGTTGGTTGCAGTCCTATTGTTTTGCGTTATACTGGCTCTGGTTTGGTTTTTTTTAATGTTTTATAGGTTTTATAGGTTTCACACTGATTATAAAGAGGTTTAATTTATGTCAAGAGGTTTAAATAAAGTGATGATTATGGGCAATCTGGGAGCAGATCCTGAAGTTCGTTATATCCCTGCAGGCGGTGCAGTAACTAGTATTCGGGTGGCGACTTCCGAGTCTTGGAAAGACAAACAAACTGGTGAAAAACAAGAAAGAACTGAGTGGCATCGAGTTACCCTTTTTAATCGTATTGGCGAAATTGCAGCACAGTATTTACGTAAGGGTTCTCGTGTCTTTATTGAAGGTTCCTTAAGAACGCATAAATGGCAAGATCCTAATGGTAACGATCGCTACAGCACCGATATTATTGCTAGCAGTATGCAATTAATGGATTCCAAAGGAGCCGGGGGAACAGGCGGTGGCGGTGGTGCAAGTTTTGATGAAACGGATATGCCGCCTGCAGAAGGTCAATCTCAAGATCATCTCCAAGCCAGAGCGCCCATGGGTGCTTCGACAAAAGCACCTGCCAAAGCTGCTACGACATTAGATGAAGATTTTGATGACGGTATTCCGTTTTAATTCAGGGATAGTACGTGAACGGTTACTCTTTTTTTAGCTTGTCCATAATTGTAAAAGGCCCACATATTGTGGGCCTTTTTTATCTTAATCGTGGTTAGGTTAACGACTATTTGATGATCTGCTGGATCTGCTTACCAATGCCAAACCAATCCCAACATGACAGCATTATTGCATAAGTTAACTTGTGAATTGCTGTTGATCACCTGAGTTCTCGGGATGTCTGCTACAACTCTTCTAGAATCACTAAGCGAAGTACTTATCTTCCCAAGATATGTATAAATGTAATCCGCTCGCAAAGTTAGACAGTCGCATAATGGATGCTCAAAACCTAATCCTAATCGAAGTACTGCTCTGTCTATGCTTTTAGAATTCGAGCTTGCAAGACTACTAGGGGGGGTGAAAAAAATAGCATTATTATGGTTGAGTGTAATTCGATGTAGTCCCATCCCCAGGCGAGCATACAATAAGGCATCGCATATTTTGTATCCGGGACGAATATCCAGACCCCAACTAACAGGGTGAATATTCAAACGGGAAGATGTATTCAACAGGTCTATGTTATTAGCGGTGGATAATCGTTCGGAGTTGGTATCATTGCGATTAGCGACATCTACAAATAGTTCCGTGGCTAAAAAAACATTCGGTTGATAGCAGAAAAAAAAGCCTCCATAACCTATAAATGCGGTTCCAAAATAGGAATTCTTTCGCAAGCCTTCTCTCGTTTGACCTCTGAGTGTTGTAACAGTGCCTATTATAGTACTTGTAAAATTTCTATCTTCTTGACCACTCAAAAAGGATCCCCCGGCAGAAGCACCGATATAGAACCCCGAAAAGGCATCATTGGCAATGGCAGTAGTACCCGCCATAAGAGTACTGGAAAAAAGTATGCAGCTAGATACTAGCCTAACAATGGATTGGGTTTTCAAGAGATTCTCCTTAATTAGCTAACTATCGCTCCTTAACTAAAGAAAACATTAAGGGTTACTGGATTGTGAATAAAATCAAGCAAGGCCATAGGTCTATCGAACCAGTCTTGCTTGAGAAAGTTCAATATCTATCTTAAAAAGTAGGTTAACTGGACTATTTTGTCAATCAGTCAATCTATTGAACAATTTTTCAGAATCAAATAAATCTATTAATGATTCACGTGGACGTACTAAATGAAATTGATTGTGATCGATCATGATTTCGGCAGCTCTGGGGCGTGAATTATAATTTGAACTCATACTAAAACCGTAAGCACCTGCTGAAAGCACAGCCAGCAAATCCCCTTCTTTAAGGCAAAGATGACGAGCCTTCCCGAGAAAGTCGGAGGTTTCACAGACAGGCCCGACAATATCATAAATAGCCTGTAGGCCCTGTGAATGCGGTTGAACAGGAATAATTTCATGATAGGATTCATACAATGCGGGACGCAGGAGATCATTCATTGAAGCATCCACAATAGCGAAGTTATCTTTAATATATTCAAGACGGGTGAGTAGTACCCCTGCATGAGCTGCAATGGCACGTCCAGGTTCAATATGAACCTCTAGTTCGCTATCTTTTAAATATTGCATGACTGTATCGATATATTCTACTGGCGTCGGAGGTTTTTCATCTAAATACCGCAGACCCAATCCGCCGCCAATATTAATATGCTCTAGATGGATCCCCGATTTCTTTAATACCTCTATGAATTTTAATACTTTATTGAGGGCCGCCACAAAAGGATCTAGTGTTGTTATTTGTGAACCAATATGAAAAGCAATACCTCGGATATTAATATGAGATAATTGTTGAGCAGTTAAATAAAATTCAAGCGCTTGATTCAGATGGACTCCAAATTTATTTTCCTTAAGACCTGTAGAAATATAAGGATGACTATCGGCTGCAACATCAGGATTTACCCGCAGAGCGATATTGGCAGGAATATTCAGTTGTTTGGCAATTTCATTCAGGCGCAAGACCTCAGAGAGCGATTCAACATTGAAACAACCGATCCCTGCTTTTAGGGCAGAGGTGAGTTCTGGTACCGATTTCCCAACGCCCGAAAAAACCACTTTACTGGCTTTTCCGCCTGCTTTTAATACTCGTTCTAATTCGCCTTGGGAAACGATATCAAAACCAGCGCTTTGTTGTACCAAAATATTTAAAAAAGCAAGATTACTATTGGCTTTTACGGCATAGTTAATTTGATGTGGGCAGGTATAGCGCTGCAAGGCTAAGGAAAAAGCCTTGAAAGCTTCAATAATGGCTTGTTTGGAATAAATATAGCAAGGGGTTCCATATTGTTCGGCAATTTTAGCCAGAGGAACTTTTTCCCCGTAAAGTTCACCTAATTGATATTGGAAGTGTTGCATGTTGTTTCTATTCATTGTGCTTAATTTCCTGATCTCCCATCTCTCTCCCAGTATCTTGATTACGTGTTAAATCCAATTCTAAATTGGCCAAAGGGGAGTGTTGGAAAAATTCACTAAGAGGGGTTGGTCTATGGGATAATTTAAGATATTCTTTATAGCCCTTATACTCCTTAATGGAAAGAAGAACAGCAGCTTGTTTGCCGTGTAACGTAATGATTTGAGGGCCCTCTTGTATGGCATGCTGCAATACCTGGCTAAACTTGTTTTTAGCTTCTTGTAATTGCCATTCATGTGCTGGCATGGTTTGTCTCCTTAAAAAATCTAGACAGTCTAGACATAGTATGGAATGAAATAGGGAGCACTGGGCCCGTGGATTCAATTATATACCCAAGTGAACAATTACTTAAGATCAGTCAGTAGCTATGCAACTAAATATAACGCTGGTATCTGTTTGGGTTTCTAATAAGTTAGTCCCCACCATTTTGATTGGACCTGGCTCCGACAATTAAACGCTGTAAAACATGATAAAGGACTGTTATTCTAATATTCCAGAGTTAGGGTGCAAGAATCTGGATCTATTCCTGAAAAACTAGGATAATCTATTGCTCTAGGTTTATATTCTGGGTTTATATTCTAGGCGTATGCTCTGAGAGCTGAACTAAAGTTTTCAGTCTATGCCTCTAATTGTTAAATGTTAGAATGTTAATTTTTAAAATAGGAATTTTTCACGATATGAAAATAGGATCTCGTTGTTTTAGTTTTTCTTTGCTTCTCTTGATTCTTTTATCTTCCATGACATTGATGTTTACGTTGATGTTTACGTTTAGAGTTTATGCAAGCAGTGATCTAAACTCAAATGCAAATAGTGATCTAAATTCAAACACTAGTCCTAAAAATAACACTTTTGAGTTTCCAGAAAATTTATTGCAAGAAACTAAGGAGCAAATCTTAAGCTTCCAAAAAGAAACAGGTTCTCTTTCCGAGGAGGAACTAAAAAAAACAGAGGCGAGAGCTAAAGAAGCCTTTACAAAGCAGGATTGGGCAGTTGCGACAAACGAATATAGCCGTTTGCTCGGTAAGCATCCTGAAAAAAGAGAGTTTTGGATTCACTTAAGTATTGCCGCGCATCGTAAGAATTTTCAAGATAAAAATTATCAGGTAGAACTTATTGCTAAAAAGGCGGCCATTCAAGCCTATCAGTTAGCAAAAACTCCGGAAGAACAAGCAGAAGCCTTATTAGTTTATGGAGATACTTTTAATCCAGCGGAAGATTATGATTATCCCTACTACCGATATGCTCTGGAGTTTGCAGCTTATTTAAGTGATATCACAAAATTAAGATTGGACAATAAAGAACTAAAGGACGTGATGGATTTTCGTTATCTTAAACCACGAGTGAATACGGATAGTAATCCGCCCAGTGCTTGTTTTTTATTTTCGCATCCCCTAGAAACGAAAAACATTCATCTATCCGATTATATTAGTATTAGTCCTGCGGTTGATGGCAACGTGAATGCCAATGGCCGAGAACTTTGTGTGTCTTCCCTGCAATTTGGTGCCACTTATGACTTCACTTTAAAAGCAGGGTTACAGGACAGCCTGGGTGAAAAACTCAAAAAAGATGAGAAAATTAGTTTAAAAGTTCGGGATCAAGATTCTCGGCTGAGTTTTAATGCAAAAGCTTATATTTTAAGAAGAGAAGAAAATGCTCGCATTCCTTTGACTGGTGTGAATGTAGATCAGGTGTCTATAAAGATATTACGCGTTTCTGAACGCGCTTTGAATTATGTCGTCGGGCAATCGAAAGAATTTTTAACCAGGCTTTGGGATTATCGCATTGATCAAATTGGAAATGAAACCGGAGAATTATTATATGAAGGTGAGATGGGCTTCTCGAAAGAAAAAAATAAAACGGTTACCAAACAAATTCCTTTCTCTGAAGTTGTCAAAACGTTTGAGCCGGGGGTTTATATTGTACAAGCCGAAGAAAAAAATATTGTCATTGGAAATAAAGCCAGTGCAACCCAATGGTTAATTGTGAGCGATTTAGCCTTAACGACTTTTACTCAAAGTAACGGCGGAATAACCGTCAATGTGCGATCATTAAAAACAGCCGATTCGCTAGAAAATGTCGAATTACGTCTTATCGCACACAATAATAGTGTTCTGAAAACTTTAAAATCCAATGATGAAGGAATCGCTTTTTTTGAGCCCAGCGTGACGACTGGTAAAGGGGGTAATCGACCTTTAATGATTTTGGCTTATGGAGCGAATGGCTCTAACGAAGCTAAAAAAGAATTTAGCTTTATTGCCTTAGATCTCCCTGCCTTTGATCTCAGTGATCGGGGTGTTGCCGGTAGAAAAGCGCCAGGGCTTTTAGATGCCTTCTTGTATACGGAACAAGGCGTTTATCGTCCTGGATCGACCGTCCATGTGAATGCCATTTTAAGAAATGAAACAGGCCTGTTGAGTCCCAAAATACCGCTCACTTTTCAAGTGTTGCGCAGCGATGAAACGCTGGTTAAAACTTGGGTCAAAACGGGCAATGAGCTGGGATTCTACAGTTTGGACATTCCGCTTTTTAATTCAGCACGAACGGGTCAATGGACGGTATTAGCCTTTGCTGATCCGAAAAAAGATCCCATTGGAAGAAGCACATTTTCAGTGGAGGAATTTGTCCCCTCTCGTATTGCAGTGAATGTAAAAGCCAATAAAGATTATCTCTCCAATCGAGAACCTACTCAAATTGATGTGGATGCCCGTTATCTTTTCGGTTCTCCTGCTGCTGGCTTACAGGGCGATAGTACCGTTATTCTTCGGCCTCGCGCCAATCCTTTCCCAGCTTCTAAAGCATTGACGGATTATGTGTTTGGATTAGAAAATGACAGTTTCCAAAATCTGCGTTTTCAACAAGCAATACCCGCGCTTAACAATGAAGGCAGGGCAGAGTATCCCTTGCAGCTTGAACAATTGCCCGAAACCAGCAAACCTTTAGAAGCGGTGATAAGAGTCACGCTGTCTGATCAAGGCGGTCGTCCGGAACTGGGTAGTTTAACTTTGCCTGTTCAAACAACCCCTTATTTAATTGGAATTAAGGCGCTTTTTAAAGATCGATTATTGCCGGAAGCGGAGGAGGAAGCTAAATTTGAAGTTTTAACGGTAGATCCCAAGGGACAATTATTGTCGGTATCAGATTTACAATATGAATTTTTTGAAGAAAATTTACAATACGCTTGGTATCAGCCAGAAAATAATTCCGCCTGGCAGTATAAAATTTTAATGGATGATAAATTTTTACAACGAGGATCCTTAGCTTCAATAGCAGAACAACCACAGAGTTTAAATCTAGCCGTTAAAGATTGGGGACAGTATCGTTTAGAGATCAAGGATCCTAAATCTGGGGCAGCAACGAGTTTGCGTTTTCAAAAGGGCTGGCTCGCTTTGGCAGATGGGGCTGATTCCCCCGACAAAATAACCGTAAAAGTTAATAAACCCTTAGTGAAATGGAATGAAACAGTAGAGTTGCAAATCGAATCCCCTTTTGAAGGCCAAGCATTGTTGACTATTGCAAATGATCAGGTTTTAGAAACGCATAACATTGTACTGCATAAAAATGCGAGTCGTATTAGTTTAAAGGCGACTGAAAATTGGGGAGTTGGTGTTTATTGCATGATTTCCGCCATTCGCCCCCTTGCCCCCGCACTCACCCCGGCCCTCTCCCGGACGACGGGAGAGGGTCGGGGTGAGGGATTCCCTAAACGTGCTATTGGTTTAGCTTGGGTAGGTATTGATCCAGCCACCCGTAGCTTAGAAGTTAGCATAGATGTTCCAAAAGAGCTTAGACCTCGTCAAACTGTCGAGATACCGATTCAAGTGACTAGAAAAGATGGGATCAGTTTACTGTCCCCTGTGCAGATGACAGTAGCGGCCGTAGATGAAGGTATATTAAAATTAACCGATTTTCTGACACCCAAACCGCAGGATTATTTTTTAGGGCAAAGAACCTTAGGGGTAGAACAACGGGATCTCTACGGTAGGCTCATTGATCCTATTTCTGGTGAACAGGGAATTTTAAGACAGGGAGGAGACGCAGGGCTATTATCTCGTAATATGCAGGCTTTATCCAAACGTTCTTTTAAAATAGTATCTCTGTATAAAGGTCTCGTTCAGCTGGATAAAAAAGGTAAGGCACAAATTAAACTGGAGTTGCCTGATTTTAATGGCAGCCTACGTGTAATGGCCGTGGCTTTTGATGAAAAACGATTTGGCAGCGGCGAAAATTCTTTGTTAGTGCGGGATCCCGTGGTTTTAGAGGGAGTATTACCGCGCTTTTTAGCAGTCGGAGATCAATCTACTTTCTCTTTATCATTACATAATGTTTCAGGACCTTCGGGTCAATATCAGGTTGAAGTTAAAACGGAAGGATCCATTCGATTAAACAGGACTGCTTCTGAAGCAAAAGAAACTGAAATAAAAGAAACTGAAATAAAAGAAACCGAAGTAAAAGAAACCGAAGTAAAAGGAATTGAAGCAAAAGGAACCAAAGCAAAAGGAACTAAAGTAAAAGAAACCGAAGCAAAAACAATCGAAGCAAAAGTAACTGAAAAAAAAGCAGGGGAGAATCATTTAACAGAAGCGAAAGCGATTGAAGTAGACGTAGACGCAGATGCAGGAGAAAAAGCAAAAACCCATACTCAGACTTCACAAATATTTGAAGTGACTTTAGACAAAGAAGGAAAAGCGCAGCTGAATATTCCAATTCAAGCTTTGGCCTTGGGGGATGGTAAAATTCGGGTGAACTTAAAATCGGTCGTGAAAGACTTGCAATCAATTGGGAAAGATCTACTGCTTGGAAAAGACTTACAGCCGGTCGGAAAAGATTCGCAGAGTCAACTTTTAAATATCTCTAATGATTATGATCTTTCTGTGCGGGCAACGAGTCCCTATTTGAGCTGGTCCACGGGATATCTGTTAAAAGCTTTGGAATCCTATCGAATTGCAGAAGCCTTTAAAAATTACATTCCAGGATCTGCGCAAATCCTCTTAACGCTGAGTTCTAAGTTGCCTTGGGATATTATCGGATTATCCAAAACTCTAGCAGAATATGCCTATGGCTGTGTCGAACAAATCACCAGTAAAGGGCTAGGCGCTTTGAATGCATCAACTTTGAATGCATCGGCTAATACTCAGTCATTAGATAATACTCAGGCATCGGATAATAGTCAGGCACAAAGAGTGAATCAAGCCTTGGCCTTGTTATCTGAAAAACAGTTAAGTTCAGGAGCCTATAGTTTATGGGGTTCTGACGCTTCTCAGGGCAATATCTTTTTGACCAGTTATGTCATGGATTTTTATTTGCGGGCAAAAGCTGCGGGTTACGAGATCCCACAATTTTCTCTCAGTCGAGGTTTAGATAGCTTAAAACAAGTGATGGATCGAAATTCAGATTTAAAAGCCGATGATTTAAGTGGGCTTGCTTATGCCGTCTATGTGTTAACGAAAGCAGAACAACTGCCCTCGGGCACACTTCGTTATGTCTACGATAATTATTTTGAACAATTCGATAATCCCTTAGCACGAGCCATGATTGCGACCGCTTTGGCGATGAAAGGGGAAAATGAACGGGCAACACAAGCTTTTAAATTGCTATTTTCAAAGACAAAAGATGGCTTGAGTTCAGCGGGACCTTTTGGAACTTACCTTAGAAATCAGGCGGGCTTGTTAAGCCTATCCTTAGAGGCTCTAAAAGTGAATCCTACTCTTCAAGAACCAGCAGCTCTGGTCGAAAGTTCGATTGCAGAAATACAAAATGCCTTAAAAGAACAGAGACAAGGACAGGGGCAGGGGCAAGGACAAGGACAGGGACAACAGTCAGGTAGGATCCAAGATTCTTTATTCAGTACTCAAGAATTGGCTTGGCTTTTACTGGCTTCCAATAGTTTGAATACTCAAAAAAATCAAGAACCCATTCAAATGGAAGTGAACGGCGTCTTGAAAAAAACAGACGACAATTCTTTGCGCATGCCAATCACGGCGGCAGAATTAAGGTATGGATTGCAATTAAACAATAAAGCTAAAAATGATATTTTTGTGAACGTTGCCGTCACTGCGTTACCTAAGGAAAGTCCCAAAGCTGAAAGCCAGGGAATAGAAATTGAAACGAGTTATTATGATCTTCAAGGCAATCGTATTGATCCTAGTAGGGTAAAACAAGGTAGCCAAATGATAGTTCTGATAAAAGGAGCACAAAAAACCCAAGGTCTTCGTTCTCTATTGATAGTCGATTTATTACCGGCAGGTTTTGAAATTGAAAATGCAAAAATCAATTCAGATAATAAACCCTATGAATGGTTGCCTGAGCTTTCGAAACTTGAATTTTCTGAAGCCAGGGATGATCGCTTTATTGCGGCCTTAGAAATGAAAGAAAATAAAAATGTCTTTCAAGCCGCTTATCAGGTGAGGGCAGTGACTCCAGGTGTTTATATCAAACCAGGACTTTTGGTAGAGGATATGTATGCGCCTCGTTTTTTTGCTAGAACAGATCCATATAGGATTGAGGTGACGAAATCAGATGAAACTGTTGAGGCAGTGAAGCCTAAAATTGACACTTTAGAGGCCATAAAATTGAAAGCTGAAGCCTTATTAGAGGCGATAAAACCTAAAGATGAATTTCTAGAGGCATCTCAAGAGGAGCTTAAAGAGAAGATGAAAGGGGAGACTCGGGAGGAAACTCAAGGGGAGAGCAAGCCTAAAGTTGAAACTTTAGAGGGAATAGATCTAATGAATCCAATGAATTCTAGCAATGAAAGTATGGAGGAGGCTAAACCCAAAGTTGAAGCTTTAGAGGTAAAACTTTAGAGGGATGTATACTCATTCGCGAAGCGTATAACCTTCGATTTATTTTCACAATGTTGTTTGTCATTATCGAATCCTAATAATATTGGTTATGGGTTTGTTTGGAAGTTTTTCGAATGTCTGGAAGTTGTCGAATTTTGAGATTTTTTTTAAAACTAAAACTGCATTTTTGGTTATGCTGGACCGTTTTTTTTGCTGTTCTGCTGATTTCTAGTTTGATAGTGGATAGATTATTTCCGCCTAATTTGGCCAAATATTTTGATCAATCGACTTTATTAGTTGACAAGCAAGGCGCATTATTAGCTTTGCATTTAGCAAGCGATGAGCGTATTCGATTACCAGCCAGGTTAAATGAAGTTGATCCTCTTTTTATACGTGTATTGATCAATTACGAAGATAAACGTTTTTATCACCATCCTGGTATAGATCCTTTTTCTCTGACGCGGGCTCTGGGTCAATGGCTAGTGCATGGACGGGTTATTTCCGGGGGTTCTACCTTGACTATGCAGGTAGCAAGGCTATTGGAGCCAGGGCCTAGGCATTTAAGTCATAAAAT
>Ga0207050_1118_pt1 | contig 13309 bp, 12 predicted proteins | sample Alteio_BWMinCont_64_FD_153291 | JGI IMG/M metagenome (GOLD analysis project Ga0207050, IMG submission 153291) | Enriched cells from forest soil in Barre Woods Harvard Forest LTER site, Petersham, Massachusetts, United States -... | ecosystem: Environmental > Terrestrial > Soil > Temperate forest >...
TACTGAGGTGAGTCCTGGTGCCAGACCGCCCGCTTATAAGTACTGTCTTCCCAGCCTATGACCTGATCGATAAGTATCGTAACATCCATGCCTCTCAAAGCCGCACTTAAGGCATTGCGAGTGACACAAAAGCCCGCCATCGTTCCAGACATGACAACGTGCTCGACCCCAGATATCTTCATGTGATCGCGCACAGTTAAACGATCGGACGCGGGCGGATGTTCTCGTGACCATTTGATATAATCTGCGTTGTCGGGATTTTCCCTTACTAAGTAAGCCGCCAATTCAGGATCACTATGGGCGTCTTCGGTTTCCGTGAAGGCATCCATGAAACGTTTCATTGCGACATCTTCATCCGATAAAGGCGCAATACCGGTAAGATGCATACGTGTTAGCAATTCGGCGTCACGAACGGTCGGTGCTGGACTGGGCCATAATTCGGTGCGCCGATAAAATTCGGAAGTCTCGCCTAATGAAGAGTTGGCGAGCGATATCTTCATCGTCGGAACGCCACGTTCTCTCAATAATCGCGCGGTGTCGTTCTGTTTTTGAACAAACTTAGCGGCCGTTGTTTCGTCAATTCCATTCCTAACCAGGCTACTGCAGACTGGTTCGCCCTCCGGAGGAAGTTCCTCATCCTGAACGTCGATGATCCAGTTCATCGTACGATGGGTTTGGGGCAATGCTGTTTCAATATCCGTCGTCATAAGTACCATTTATAAAATCACGCTGTGAAATCGTCTTAATTTACCACTTCGCATTACTTTCATTTATGCAATCTATGGTTAATTAAGTTGTGGATAGTACGGGGTCAAGGTCTAGCGAATCAATAGGTTAGGCTTTATCGTCGCACTTAGAAATGAATCGAAGTCCGGAGGATTAACGCCATGTCGAAAGTCGCCATTACACTCTATGGCCGCGAATATTTTGTAAGCTGCGATCCGGGTGACGAAGACCGCCTCCGCGAGGTTGTCAAAATCGTCGAGGCGCGCATGCGCAAGGTGGCGGAACGGGCTGGCTCCACGATCACCGATCCGCGGCTTTTTATGCTGACTTGCCTTGGGCTGGCCGATGAGCTCTATGAGCTGCGCCAGAATAGTGAGCGTTCCCAACGCCAGGAAGAGGATATTATGGTGGCGGCTGTCGACCATCTCAAACGCCGCATCGAAGATATTGCATCGATGGTTGGACACGCGTAGAATCAGTTTTGGAAGGCTTCTGCGAGGCGCGACAGGCTCAATATCCCCAGGGCCTTAATTATACCTCTAGGGAACTGTCCCTGACCGGAGCCGTGGTTCCGGACATATGGTGCCCACCTGCTTAGTGCAGGCCTCGGAGGATCGATGCCACCGGCCATTGTGGGGCCTTCCGCTTGTTAGCATTCAGGGGTCAGCATTCAGGGGAATGAGCAAAAGAACAAGAATTGAATTTTGTCACAAAATCCCTGAATGCTGACCCCAGAATGCTGAATGCTGAAAAACAGAAGCTTCGCCGCGCCATGCGCGCGCGCCGCGCCGAAATGTACCGGCAGAAACCGGAAGCCGCGATTGCCTTGCGCGATCTTTTTCTCGATGCGGTGGAAGTGTCCAAAGGCGCAGTCGTTTCAGGTTACGTTGCCTGCGATTTTGAAATCGATCCTTACCCCATTATGGAAGTCCTGCATCATCGCGGGCATCCCTTGTGCCTGCCGGTGGTGAATGGCAAAGGCGAGTCCTTGTCGTTTCGCCTCTACATTCCCGGTGATGCGCTTGTGCCTGTCGGCACGCCGCCAATTCCGACTCCTGCGGAATCTAAAACTTTAGTATGGCCCGATCTTGTGATTGCACCTTTGCTCGCCTTCGATGTGCGCGGCAATCGGCTGGGGCAGGGAGCGGGTTACTATGACATGACATTGATCGAACTGCGTAAGCGCAAGAAAATTCTCGCTGTCGGAGTCGGGTTCGATTGCCAGCGCGCCGATGAGGTGCCGGCGGGTATGCTCGATGCGCCGCTTGACAAAGTTGTTACGGAAACTCAGGCTTACACCGTAGAAAAGCCTGTTTAATTCCCCACCCCATAAACACCTTCACATCAGGGAGAAGACGTCCATGCAGAAGTCACTTCGCTTGCTGGGTTGCCTCGCGATCCTCGCGGCGCCCATGATTGCCTTACCGGTTCACGCCGAAACCGGCAATCCACCTCCGCCCGCCAAGAATGCCGGCGGTCACGACCAATGGCGCGAAGGGCGTCACGAAGAGCATGAAGAAATGCAGGAAATGCGCACCGAGCGCGAGCAGCTGGAAAGCCAGCGCGACAGCCTCAAGGCAAGATGTATGGATGCCAAGGGTCAAGATCGCTCGGCATGCCAGGAGCAAATGAAAGCCCTGCATGAACGCGAAGCAGCCATGCATGAAAAAATGGAAGGCATGCATGACAAGATGCACGCCCAGCACGAGGAGCGCAGCGAAGAATGGAGAAAAGAGCATCACGGCGAATGGAAAGCCAGGCATAATCAAGACGGCAAACCCGCGCCCTCAGGAACATCTGCAGGTACGCCGAACAATGCCGGAAAAAAGCAGCCTGCGACGGAACAGGAATAAGCTGATTTATACTGGTTAATCAGCGATTAATAAGGACGCCCGGCTGTGAAAGCAGCTGGGTGTTTTTTTGGCATCCGGCATTTGGCATTCAGGGAGATTCTCACCTCCCAAATGCCTAATGCTAAATGCCAAATGCCGATCTCTGCACCCTCTCTTAATTATAATTATGACATTTGAAATGGATGTTTGTTTCTGAAACGTGTCTACGCGCGCAGCTTTAAAACCAAAAGTTTTATTAAAATCTTTTTAAGCATTTCGGGCGCTAAATATGTGTCAATTAGACGTATTTGAGCGCAGTGCCGAAAGATACAGCAATAGATTGATTTTGAAGCGAGATATATGTTTGAGGAGAAAGAATGAAGACATTCTCCATGCGCGTAGAAATAAATTATTCATTCTTTGCCGCCAGCGACAGCCGAAACTGCGCTCCCACCCATATTAACGGTTGTTTGAGCATACCTGCGATAAAAGCTATGCGGAGGTCTCGCTGATGTCTTTCTTCGGCAAAAAAAAACCGTCTGCCGTTCCCGCTGGCCGGTCCACACTCGGTGTGATCGGTTCGCTGTTTAATCCGCATATCGGCGCCACGCTGCGGCCGCTCGGCGAGACGGGCAAGATGCTGGTGACCATCATCGCTATGGTATTTGCCGCCAACGGACTTTTTCCGCGCAATCATCCGGCATTGATTTCGAGTAACAGCAATGTGCGGCTCACGCTTCCCGAAGTGATCAGGATCGGCTGGAGCAATATCGTATTCTCGCGCAAGACGATGCCGCAGACGCTGATCTTTTTCGCCGTCGTTCTTTCGCTCGGCTGCTCAGCCCTCATGATCGTGGTCGGATTGATGGCCGTGCTGACGGGCACCGCCCATGCGCAGGTCCCGGCCCTTGGGCCCGCCATGTTTCAGCCGCCGCCGCTGGACAGCAACGACGTCGCCTGCGGCTGGGTTAACTGGTTGTTCGGCACCAACGCTTTTGGCTGCAATCTGCAGGACTATCTGCAGCCGAACGGCCAGCAGCTTGCCAATCTGCAATCGACGGTTATTCAGGCTTCGCTGATTGCGGCGCTTGGCTTTTACAGCGACGTCATCCTCGTCGTTGCGGCAGTGGTTTTGTTCTATCACCTTACGGCGATGATCGTTGAGACAGCCCATCATGGCGTGATCATGGGCCGCCGCGCCAATCAGGTCTGGGCGCCGATCCGGCTGGTTGTCGCGGTCGGGCTTTTGGTGCCGATTGCGGCGGGGCTTAACTCCGGCCAGTTCATTGTCATTCAGATTGCGCAATGGGGTACGGCCGTCGCCAGCAACGCCTGGGCGATTTTCCTTCAGGCGGTGGCAGCCGATCCAACCAATCAGCTGGTGCCTCCGCTTGCGCCGATCGTGCGTGAGGAGGTTGCGAACATCATTCTGATGGAAGCGTGCGCCACAGCATACAACAGTATCGAGAACAACCCATATATTCCTGGAGCGGTGAATACTGGCTCGCAAATAAACCCAACGCCCAACCCATTCAACCAGCCTGACGGTTCTATAAAATTTAGTTTCACGCCTGCGGGCAATGGAGGAGCAGAGCATCAGAATGATGATTTGTGCGGCTATTACATTTTGTCCGCGCCAATTGCAGGAAACCAAATCGATCAGCAATTGGGGCAAGCCATCCGGCAGGCCGGAATAGCCGCTTTTACAGCCGTGCTTCCAAATATTACTACCTTCGCCCAGCAAAGTATTATGCCTTTTCTTAGCGGATCATATGGCGGCAATGCTGCCCAGGCCCTTCCTGTCAACAACCAGTTTGAAGGGATTATCGATTCTCTTTATATCGCTTTGCAGGCGCAACTCGGAAACATTCAAAACTTCCTTGCCGCAGCCATGCAGGCAGCCGTGATTGCGGCCCAGCAGGAAGGGTGGGTGGCGGCCGGAGCATGGTTCAATACGATCGCGCGCATCCAGGGTGACGTTACCGATCTGGCGCATGATTTCCCTTATAAAACCGCGCCACCGCAGGTTTTCACGATCGTGAAAGATAACGAACAAAAAGCAGGCAGCACCAATGTTAAGTTAAATGCAGTTATGACCGCTTATCAGCAATGGCTGAATCGGGAGGTTAATCAGGCTAATCCGGTCGGTAACGGCCTGAGCCCGGATCAGCAGCAGGTTCAGCTGGCGCAGCTTGGTATCGTCGGCAATAACGGTGCTGGCAAGAACCATGTAATGGATATGATCTTTGAGGCGGTCGATTACATCGCTTCGCGCGACGGCGTTTGGCAGCCTGCCGTGACAAATTGCGTGAATCCGGGAGGACAGACGGCTTGCTTCGCCTTGGGCGTGCAGTTTACGGGCGCCAATCCGCTAGCTGAGATCGCGGCGTTCGGGCATTCCAATATCAATACCGCATATGATGTGTTCGACGAATATCTGGTGCTGATGGGAATAGTCACGGTCACTAAGGATGCTGCCCAGGCGATCGGCGGTCTTGGCGCATTCCAGGGTAACGGCCGTTTCTCTCTGGCCAGTATCTTTGCCAAAGTCTTTGGCGCTACGGCGCAAGCAGGCGCCGACGCGAGCAACGCCATCGGCGATGTCGTGGGTATGATCGTGGTCGTATTCTTTACCGGCGGCTTCATGCTCGCCTTTTTCCTGCCTTTGATTCCGTTCTACCGGTTTATGTTCGGCACGCTGAGCTGGTTCCTTTCGCTCATGGAAGCTATTATTGCCATGCCTTTGGTGGCCCTTGCGCATCTCACGCCGGAAGGCGAAGGCTTTATGGGCGACAAGGCCAAGTCTGCCTATTACTTCGTCTTCAACCTGTTTCTGCGCCCCATATTGATGGTGTTCGGCCTGATCGCCGGATATCTTCTGTTCTGCATCGCCGCCAGCTTGATGAATTTACTCTATGTCACTGCGGTTGCCGCGGCCGGCGGTATCGGCTATGGCCATTATACCCTGGCGCGGATCGTCTACAGCATTATTTACGTCGTGATCCTTTATCTTAGCTGCAACAAATGTTTCCAGATGATCGATTGGTTGCCCGAACATGCGATCAAATGGATGGGTGCGCAGGGCCTGCACCATGCGCCGATGGGTGATCCGATGGAAGTTGGCGGATACATGGGCCTGGCCTCAGGCTATGTCGAGCAGAAAATCGTGGCGGGCGCCGGCCAGGTTATGAAGAGCCCGGCCGCGCTGCCTATCCTTGGTGAAATGCAGAACCGGGGAATGACGGCTGGTGCTATAGGCGAATTGTCAAAACATTCTACGGCAGCCGGGAATGCTGCTAAAAGTATTTTAGGAAAAACCGGTGACCTAGAGAATTGGATCAAAGGAGACAGAAAAGAAAAGATGCCTGATGCGCCGAAAGGAGGATGGAGTAAAACGATAACCGATCCTCCCAAAGAAAAGTAGTGGCGGTAGGGGTGACGAAAGTAAAGAAGGGGTAATCTTAATTCCCTGCGGTTTTGCCCCACAGCATATGATCCTGCCATTCGCCATCTATGCGCAAATAGGATTTAGCATAGCCTTCTTCCGTGAATCCAAGACGTTGTAGCAATCGCTTGCTTGGCTCGTTATGCGGCAGGCAGCTGGCCTCCACGCGGTTGAGCTTGAGCGCATCGAAAGCGAATTCGCACATCAGCGCCGCCGCCTCCGTCATATAGCCTTGCCGCGCATAGGGCATGCCGGTCCAGTAACCCAGCGTGCCTTTCTGCGCGATGCCGCGCCGCACGTCATTGAGCGTGATGCCGCCGACCAGCTTGTTGTCTTGTTTGTCGCATATCAAAAACCCATACGCCTTACCCCGCCGCCAATCCTTCCATTGCCGGCGCAGCATGCCGTCGAAGAATCCGGCCGTGAGGCTATTGGCAGGCCATTCAGGCTCCCACGGCTTGAGGAAATCACGGCTGAGGCCGCGCAGGGCGCTCCACTGGCGCCAATCCCCCACTTCCGCCTCGCGCAGCATCACGCGCTTGCCAACGAGCCGCGTGCCCATGGGCGGCCGTGACTCGCGTGGCTTGACGGCGAAGAAGGAAGAGAGCAACTGCATCAAATTTACCGTTTGGTAACCATGTTCCCGATCTTGTCGGATTTTCGGCGCGGGAAACATAATATTCTGAAATAATGGTGCGAAAGGCAACAAGGTTGCTTTTGTGTAAACAGGCGTGCGTTTGCATATTAGCATAATGAAAGTATTTCAAGTTTATGATAAGATGAATTGTATTTAGTAGATCGTATTTGAAGTGGAGATTATTTGATGGCCATTTCACCACAGGCACAATACAGCGGGGCTGCCAACGGAGCCACTCAAAGGCCATTGGATGCTCAGAGGTTAGCTTATGAAGCTGGGGTAAGAGATGCTTTAAAGCAAGCCGGAGTAGAAGAGGCTGAGCAAAACAATAGACAAAGAGCAGATCGCCCCAGAAATTCATCGGCTAAGCGCTCTTCCTCCGCACGCCAGAGAACTCAGGTCCGCAGTTGGTCTGCTGCACAAAGATCCAGAAAAAATCTAGGACGTGGAAATACCTCCTACGTAAAACACTACTCAGACGCAGTCGAGGAAGCGCAAGCAGGTAAAAGCGAGCTTATGCAGCAGCATGAGCAAATTTTGCAGAAAATTGCCAAAACCGGCAAAATTACAGAAGCAGAAAAAGCGTTTCTCGATTCTGCTGGCGCTAAATGGACAATGCTTAGTGAGTCAGAGCAAGATGCCACGACACACTTGGGTTTAATGGGCAATGCTTATAAAGAACTTGCAACTGCCAACTGGCAACGCATTCAGCAGTACCAACAAAACATTGAACAAATAATGCAACGGCAAGGTGCTGGATTATTTTCGATTGCTGCAACTGCCATTGGCCATGCCCTTGTCGTATATATGAAACATGATCACCGCAATTCATATGGCCATAGCGGTGTAGGTACTGAACCGTATAGCGGATCAGAGAAGAACGCAATTATTAATGCTACCAACTATGGATTGCATCAACGAGGAAAATCCATGGGATTGCAGACGGTAAGGCCGTCGTAATATTTCTCAGCATTACTTCAACCGCGCCGCAATCTTCCTGTAACTTTCCAACCCATCCACCGGGCCGAGCGCAGTCAATATCGGCTTACGCGTAAATAATTTATGCGCTGTCGCCTGCACCTCCGATCGCGAGACTGCCATCAGGCGCTTCAGGATTGCTTCGATCGTAATCGGCCGGTTATAGGCCAATATCTGGTGCCCCAGCACTTCGGCGCGGCGCATCACGTTTTCCTGGCCCATGAGGATATCCGCGCGCGCCTGCGCCTTGGCGGTGGCGAGTTCGGCGGGCGTGATATTCCGGTGCACATCGATCAATTCGTTGCAAACGACGGGAATAAGCTCTTTCGCCCGCGCAGGATCGGTTCCGGCATAGATGCCGAAAATGCCTGCATCGGAGAAGGGGATATGACTGGCCTGAATGGTGTAAACCAGCCCGCGCTTTTCACGCACTTTCTGGAACAGGCGCGAAGATGCCGTGCCGCCGAGCAGGATACTGAGCAATTGCACCGGATAAAGCGCATCGGAATAAAAACTGGGCCCGGGGAAACCGAGAATAAGATGCAATTGCTCAATATCCTTGGTCACGCGCAGATCGCCGCTTTTCACATGTGCGCGTCCGCCATCTGAAACCTTGCCCTCAGCCATGCGGCCGAAACGCTTTTTCACTATTTCGACGAAAGCCTTGTGCTCGATGCGCCCGGCGCCGACGATCACTAGATTGCCGGCGTGATAATGCTTACGCACGTAATTAACCACCTCGCGCCGCGGCAGTTTGGCGATGACTTTCTCGGAGCCTAAAATCGGCCGGCCGATGCGCTGATGCGGAAAGGCAAGCTTGTGCATGAGGTCGAACACATAATCTTCCGCCGCATCGAGATCGCGGCCGATTTCCTGGATGATCACCTGCCGCTCGCGATCCAATTCGCGCTTGTCGAACAGCGAATGGCGCAGCATGTCGGCGATGATATCGATGGCGAGCTCGGAATCTTCCGGCAGCACGCGGGCGTAATAGGCGGTTTCCTCGCGCGTGGTATGCGCATTCATGGCGCCGCCGTTTTTCTCGATATCGGCGGAAAGGGCATAGGCCGAACGCTCGCGCGTGCCTTTGAACATCATATGCTCGACCAGATGCGCGACGCCGTTGGCGGACCACGGCTCATGCCGCGTGCCGACGCCGACCCATGCGCCGATCACGGTGCTTTCCGCCTCGCGCATGGTATCCGTCGCGATACGTAATCCGTTCGAAAGTGTGGTGATCTGGATGGTGGTCATGGCGGCCACTCTAAAGGGTTAAGTGCTTCAAAAACAGCGCAAATTGGTACACGGCCATTTTATGGGAACATCATTGAAACATCGATAATTGCGATATTCGGTGGGGTTATCAGGGGCCTAGGAGGCGTTGTGCGCAGCGGCAATTTTAAGTGAAAAAAGCGCTACTTTTGAGCGCATTTTTCGATATGGGAAATAACAGCTTTTGCGTGAGCCGGCAAAAGCGTGGTTCGTTCCGGTTTTTCCAATAATGCCGCGATCGAAGGCGGGAGCGGCGCTGCAATGCCTATGGCGCGTTTGATGGTTTCCGGGAATTTTGCCGGATGCGCGCAGGCCAGCATGATCACCGGCTCCGGCAATTCGCCCGCCAGTTTTTTGGCCACGGCGACGCCGACGGCGGAATGCGGATCGAGCACATAGCCGCTTTTTTCATGGATATCGCGAATGGTTTGCAGCGTTTCTTCGTCATCGGCGCGGGCAGCGGTAAAAATCTGTCGCGCCATTGCGAGTTGAACCTGTGAAACCTTGAATTCACCCTTACTGCGCATCTGCTCCATTAAATCGCCAAGCTGTTTACTGTCGCCATTGCAGAGATCGAACAAAAGGCGTTCGAAATTGCTGCTGATCTGGATATCCATGCTGGGGCTGAGCGTGGAATGAACCGGCTCGGCTTTCATCATGCCGGAGGTGAAGAAGCGCGTGAGGATATCGTTGCGGTTGCTGGCGACGGCGAGCTTCGAGATCGGCAAACCGCATTTCGAAGCCGCATAGGCTGCATAAACATTTCCGAAATTACCGGTCGGCACGACAAAACTTACTGGATGCGGCGTGAAACGCGCAGCGGCCACGAAATAATAAACCATCTGCGCCAGAATGCGCAGCCAGTTGATGGAATTTACCGCGGCGAAATTGTATTTGTCGCGCGCGGCCGTATCTGCAAACAGCGCCTTCACAATCGCCTGGCAGTCATCGAACGTGCCCTCGATTGCCAGCGCATGAACATTCGGCGCATCGACGCAGGTCATTTGCTTGCGCTGAATCTCGCTCGGCCCTTTATTCGGATAAAGAATAAAGACATCGATATTCTTGCGCCCGGCGAGGGCAGCAATGGCGGCGGAGCCTGTGTCGCCCGATGTTGCGCCAATTACCGTCATGCGCTGGTTCTTTTGCTTAAGAAAATACTCGAACACATGGCCGAGCAATTGCAACGCTACGTCCTTGAAAGCCAGAGTTGAGCCGTGGAACAGTTCCAGAATCCATTGCCGCTCATCCATTTGCCGAAGCGGCGTTACGGCCTGCTCATCGAACGCGGCATAGGTTTGTTCAATCAGCTTGCGCAGGTCGGCTGATGGAATATGCGGCTCAACAAACGGATGCAGCACGCGCTGGGCGATTTCAGCATAGGGTTTGTCCTTAAACGCCTTCAAATCACCGGATGAGAATTGCGGCCATGTTTCCGGCACATAAAGCCCGCCATCGGGCGCTAGCCCGGCGAGGGTCGCGGCGCGGAAATCGAGCGCGGGGGCATTGCCGCGGGTGCTGCGATAGGAAATCGTCATAAGCACATGATAAGAAAATTAGGCACGAAAGAAAGCCTTATTCCGGTTTTTCTTTTTCGCTTTCCGGCGCGGGTTCGGCGGGTTTTTCTGCGATGTTTCGCCGCCAGCCGGAGACCAGGTAAATAATCGGCAAAATCACCGCCAGCCAGAACCAGGTCAGCGCATACTGAAAATGGTGGTTGGGCAGATCGACGCGCGTCTGGCCGCCGATAGGGTAATTGCCGTCATGCGGCGCGTCGTCTGCCTCCAGCACATAAGGCAGGAATTCCTTCACGCCCGCAGTCTGCGCCATGGTAGGAAGGTCAAGCCAATACCAGGTATTTTTGCCGGGCTCGTTTTCGGGCCGGAAACCCGGTTTTTTGTCGGGCGGCATGCGCAGAATGCCTGTGACATGCACCGGGCCAGCGGGGCGATACAGATCATATTGCCCAGAGCCACTATCCGGCTTGTCTTTCAGCGCATAAGGCATCCAGCCGCGATTGACGAGGAGAATGCTGCCGTTATCCAGCGTCAGCGGCACCAGAATATCATATCCGCCTTCACCATTGCCGACGGAGGTCGAGGCCAGATAAAGCGGATGATCGTTCTGAAACAATCCGTTCGCACTGCCGGGACGAAAATCCATATTCGGAATGTTGTCCGGCGCGATGGAGGAAAGCCCGACATCAATGGCGCGCTCCTGCATGCGCGCATGCATGGTGGCAATGAGGTCTTCTTTCCAATGCAGCCGCTGAATTTGCCAACAGCCGAGGCCGATCATCACCGGCACCAACGCCAGTGTGATGAGGGTGGGGATCAGGCGGAAGGTGAGAGTACCATTGAGAATGCGTAAGACAGGCACTTGCATATCTATCGATTTGTCACAACAGCACGATCGCCCGGCTGAAGCTCAAAAGGTACAAAATTATTATTGTCTGGCGGAACAACTGTTTCGGGAGCAGCGACTTCAGCCCATCCATCGTGAGATTCCACGATATGCACCTTTACAGTATAATCTTTTGCTTTCTGCATAGGCCCACGTAACATGAAAAAAATGCCGTCTCCGTTCTTGCCGGATTTGATAGCTTGGGCAGGAACATAAATTTTTCCTGGTTGATCGAATGGAAGTCTTATTTCTACAAATTCGGTACCCGTTGCAGATTTTACGATCAAGCGTCCAATGACATCGAAAGCGCCGGAATAAAAACCAACCAACCCAATAACTAACCCGGCAACTATCCACGGCAATTTCTGTTTGAAACTGGCAACCATTTACCGCGATCCATACCAATAAACGGAAACAAACAAAAACAGCCACACCACATCAACGAAGTGCCAATACCAAGCCGCGGCTTCCAGGCCGAAATGGCTGTCCTTGGTGAAGTGGCCCTGTTTCGCGCGCCACAGGCATACGGCGAGGAAAATGGTGCCGATGATCACGTGCAGGCCATGGAATCCGGTCGCCATATAAAAGGTCGAGCCGTAAATGCCCGCCGTCAGACCGAATTCGGCATGCGTATATTCATAGGCCTGGCACAGCGAGAAAGAAACGCCGAGCGCAACTGTACAGGCGAGGCCGTTGATGAGGCCGCGCTTGTCGCCATGAACAATGGCGTGATGCGCCCATGTTACCGTCGTGCCGGAGAGCAGGAGGATCAGCGTCATCATGAACGGCATATCGAATGGCGCGACTGTCTCGGCGATGTTGTTGGGTGGCCAGGTGCCGCCGAAAATTGCAGGCGGATAAAGCGCCGCGCTGTAATAGGCCCAGAAGAAAGCCGAGAAGAACATCACTTCGGAAGCAATGAAGAGTGCCATGCCGTAACGCAGGCCGAGCTTCACCAGCGGTGAATGCAGTTTCTGAAATGTCGCCTCGCTGATAATGTCGCGCCACCACACGGCCATGATCGCCAGCACGCCAACCAATCCGATAATCGGCCAGCCCCAGCCGAGATCGAGCGAGCCAATCTTGACCTTGTGCATGAACAAAATCATGCCGCCCATCATCAGGCCGGCAGCGAAGGCGCCGAGAATGGGCCAAATCGAAGGCTCAACCAGGTGATAGGGCTGCGGAATGCCGCTGTCTTTATATTCGATCTCGTCGTGGCTCATGATCTTTCCTCTTAAGGGTTGGCGCTGTTATTGCGCTTACTGGTATGCAATTGGTTAAGGCCGTTTTTGCCTGTACTTACGGATTGGGCGTTGCTCTGATCCTTGGCAAGGAAAAATGTGTAGGACAAAGTGATGTCCGTTACATCATCATTTTCACGGTCATATGCCAAGGCTGGATCGATGAAGAATTTAACAGGTAATTCAATGGCTTGTCCTGGATTCAGGGTCTGCTTGGTGAAGCAGAAGCATTGAATCTTGTCGAAATATTCGCCCGCTTTCGATGGCTGAATATTGAACGTAGCCGTGCCGATGAGAATCTTATCGCTGTTATTGCGCGCGTGATATTTGATGTTGGCGACCTCGCCCAGTTTCACCTTAATGCTGCGCTGATCAGGCCCGAATTCCCAGGGCAGGGCGGAATCGACATTGCCGTCGAAACTCACGGTTATATATCGGTCTTTGGTTTGTGCAGGTGCCTCACTGGCGCGCTGCGTTGTGCCACCAAGGCCAGTTGCTTTGCAAAAAAGCGTGTAAAGGGGAACCGAGGCATAGGCTGCCCCGACCATCACGCATACAAACACAACGAGCGATATGATGATGCGCTTGTTTCTGTCGGTCTTTCTCATGGCCCATAGCCGAGCGAGATTTTCACGATCGTGATCGCGTAAATCAACGCGGCAAATCCACCGAGCACAGCGAACAATGCCCAATTGCGCGCGCGCCTTTTGCGCAGGCGCTTGGCTTCGGCTGTTTCTTCGGGTGGCATTAGATAAGCGTGCCGGTCAACGGC
>Ga0207050_1120_pt1 | contig 13268 bp, 13 predicted proteins | sample Alteio_BWMinCont_64_FD_153291 | JGI IMG/M metagenome (GOLD analysis project Ga0207050, IMG submission 153291) | Enriched cells from forest soil in Barre Woods Harvard Forest LTER site, Petersham, Massachusetts, United States -... | ecosystem: Environmental > Terrestrial > Soil > Temperate forest >...
TTTTAAAGGATCATATAAAGAAAAATTGAAATAATTTGTTTCTAGATTTATTAATGGTTTTTTAAGTTTTTCAGGATTAGCTCCTAAAGAAATATCAATTTTATGTCCAAGTAATATTTTTCCTAAAATGGCATGAGCCATTTCATGGGTTATTGAACTTAATGTTAAATAAGCATATATTATGGCAGCTGTTGTAATTGTTTTAGATAATATATTTTTTGAATTACTTAAATTCATTGCCTTGATTTGAGATTGCTGTGAGCTCAAACTAATGAGTAATAAGAATGTGATAAATAATTTTTTTATAGACATTTTGGCCAACCAAAAAGTTATAATTTGGATATTAATTTTAATGCAGGTCTTGCAGTAAAACTAATAAACTTATAAACTCCATAAATTTTTGCTAATTTATGTACTGTTTCAAGTTTTACTTTTCCCTTTTTATAGGCAAAATATAATGCTCCAAAAAACAGCGCAGGTAATTTATAGGACATGATATAATCAATAAAACCGGGTTGAGCTTTTTCAACTTTTTTAGGCACATAATTTAATGGAACAGATTTTAATTGTACTGCAAATTTTTTACTTAATTCAACAGACAAAAGTTCAGGTTTGGCAAGTTGTTCCAAAGTTGTTTCAATATTTTCATTTTCAATAAAAAGTTCTGTAATTAATTTGTATAATTCTTTTGAGCGCAGATGGTTATGTACATGTGGATTGCTTGTAATAATTCCCATTTTTTTTGCAACTGTTAAATCCCATAATTTTTCAAATTGCTTGCGGTCTATTGTTAAATCATCTTTGCCATAAAAGAATAATATTTGTGCTTTTTTAATTTTTGGCATTAATGGTAATAAATTACCACCATTCATATCAACACCAAGATAGCTTTGCAGGCCGCCTACAATTGAGCCTGAGACTATATTTTTACTAAATAGCCATTTAACTTCATCAGAAGCGCCGCCACGTTGTGGATTGTTAATTAATTGTGGATCTGTTTTTACCTTTGCAATAAAGTCATTTAATGATGTCCAGCAACCATCCAAAATAAGTTTATCAAAACTAGGTAAGTTGTGTTCTTCAGCAATTGCTTGTGCTTTTGCAAAAATAAATGCGCCATAACAAATACCCAGACCGATTACTTTTTCATATTTCTTTATTGTTTGTACATGGTTTATTGCAGCAAATACGATGTCCGCCAACCATTTCAGTCAAATAAGTAGCATTATTTTCATGAAGTAAACATTCACCTGATTGATTTGAGCGAATAATATATTTTTTACCTGGTTCAATTTTTATAAAATTTAAACCACTAGTGCGTAGGGTACAAGTTAAAGATGGATTAAAAAATTCTGGGGCAAAACCAACCATTTGCTTGTTTTGTATTTTTAAAGGATAAGGTAAAACTATATCAATATTCTTTTTTATCTCACCTTTATCGTTTAAATATCTTTTTTTTATACTTTCATCATCAATATTTTCAAGGAATTTCCCTGTTCGTACAGATTTGATCGCTTTTTTTTCAATTTGATGATTAAATAATAAATCAGCTTTTAATTTTTCATCTTCTTCTTCATTTTTTGTTTGAAATCTAATGATAAAATAATTCAGTTTACTAGGTTCTTTATACCCTGGGCCACAGGTCATTTCAGTAGTTGTTACATCTTCATTTCTTTTTTTACTATCGCCGCAATTCAGCTGATCGATATAATTAACTACTAAAATTGATATTATTATAAATTTAAATAACTTATTCATACAATTTATCCTTATATATTCTATTATAGCTCCAGATTATTCATCTTCTATACACGGAACGGCATATTCTGAAATCAGTTTAGCTATAACATGTGGCAGTGACGGTACCACACTTTCAATTTCCTGCGCAACTTCTTTTTGGTATTCTTTGATATCAATTTCCTGTATACAAAAAAAATCTGATCGCTCTTTACGTTTTGGATCATATTGAGCATTATCTTCACCCGATAAACATTTTGTATGTGGTTGAAAAGATCTATCTGGAAAACCTAGCCTTATTATATAAATTTTTCCAGGTTTTATTAAAACTTCAGAATGAAGATCGCAACTACCTTTAGTAACAACAAATTTGGTTATTTGTTTAGGTGAAGATAAACAATGAAAACCATGTATATTTTGTGTTGGTTTTTTTTCTTGGTGCATATGCCCATATGGTAAGATAATATTATGATTTATTTTAAATTCGTTTTTTACAAAATCACTGCCAAATACATCTTTAAAAGATTGAGCATAGCGGTATTCTTCCGCTGTACTAAAGCCAATGTATAATTCACCATCTTCAATTAGTTTTCTTAATTTTTCACTTTCTTCTTTATTTCTTCCTTCAACCCTTAAGATAAAATAATTTAACTCTGTTTCTTTTGATTTTTTAAGATCAGTGTCATCAATATCTTCCATTTTTGGTCCACCTGGTGCGCAAGCATTTAAGCAATCAATTCCAATAATTGATAAAATTAATAAAATAAAAATTATTTTTTTCATAAGCCACTCCTGTATTTTTTATATAATTAGTTACTATAGCATTATAACAAGTTTTAATTACAAATTGCAACATTTGCATTAAGTTGAAAGGGTTTGTTCCAAAGGGGCTTGTAGGGCGACTAATCCAAGAAATACAGCTGCACGCCAAATAATTTTTTGGATCTATATAAAAGATAGAACATTAAAAGGCAAAGTGGACCAACCCATAGCCAGAAACCAACTTTATTCAAAAAGAAATTAGCAAAAGGTAATTTACTAATTAAATTATTTGCAATCATATAAACAAAAAAGAAACCGGCTAATGTGACTACAAGTTGAATCAAATATTTAATAAAAAACTTAATTAAATGTTTTGGATAAATTGTTAAATTGTGTTTTTTAAATAATATTCCACTGAGTAAAATTGTTTGTAAAACACCTAAAGATATTGTCATTGCTATAGCCAAACCTGTTGCTTGGAAATATCGCATTAAAAGTAAATTTAATGCTAAATTCACTAAAGTAACAACTACCGAAATTGCAGTTGGAATGTATGTATCATGCAAAGCATAATAAACACTTATTAAAATTTTATTTATTGAAAAGAAAAATAAACCTAATGTAAAAGCAATTAAAATCGGTTGGGCTTCAAATACACGCTCCATTGGAAATTTCTTTGATAAAAATAAAGTTATAAAAATTTTATCGGCAAAAAAGCTCATTAAAACTGTTACAGGAACTGTTACCCAAAAAATTAATTTTGTTGATTCCAATAAATAAAAACTTAACCTACTTGGCGCATAAGTGCTGATGCGTGAAAAATGTGGAAGTAAAATTGTCGAAAATGCAGTTGCAAATACTCCAAGGGGAATTCCCATAAAACGATTTGAATAATAAATTAATGATATGGAGCCTGCAGGCAAATAAGAAGCTAAACCTTCATCTATAAACAAAATAATTTCCATGATACTCATACTAAATAGTATTGGAAAAAATCTCTTTAAAACCCCTTTGAAATTTTTAATTGCGATTCTGTCTATTGGTGCAAAACTAAAACGTAATTTTAAATACATATATAAATGTAAAAGAAATTGGACAAGCCCACCAAACAAAATTGCGTAGCATAAAAATGTAACAGGTAATTCAAACCAAATTCCAAATACTATACCCAAAATAAAAATTATATTTAAAAAAACAGGACCAAATGCCGGAATAAAAAAATGATGTACAGATTGTAAAGCACCGGCCATTAAAGAACTACTTGAAAGAAACACTATAAAAAATATTAAAATTTTCAAAAGTGGGGCCGTAAATTCTATTTGTTGAGCCGTAAAACCGGGCGTTGTTAACCAGACAATAGTGTCAGTTTTAAACAAAACCAATACACACAAAAGTAATAAAAAACCTTCAAATACAAGAAAAGATAAAGTCATTAAACTATTAATTTCTTTTCTGCTTCCATTTTTTTCCAATCCGACAATTGTTGGGATAAAAACTGCACTTAATGCACCTTCTGCAAAAATTTTGCGCAAAGAATTAGGAATTTTGTATGCACTAAAAAATGCATCTGAAATTGGACCTAAGGGAAGATAATGTGCAAGAAATGATTCACGCACTAAACCCAAAATTCTACTTAAAAGTGTGGAACTTCCTACTTGAACTGTTTTTTGTAAAATTGATTTTTTGTTTAAAATATTCATGATTGTTGTGTTGTTAACAAATTCTAAGCAAATTTATTCAAAAATTATCTTAAAAATCCGTTCATGATGATCCTTCGATACGCTGCCTTTAGTCCTGAGGAATCGAAGGATACTCAGGACAGGGAATGTATCGAACTATATCCTGAGAAAACGCAAAGCATTTATCGAAGGGCATACGGATTTTTATTTAAATAATTTTTATAACCATATAAAATGTAAATTAATGATTAATTCCCGTTCATATGGTTCGATACATTTTCTCTAATTGCTTTGCAATTATCGAAAAAACCCTGTCCGCCATAGCCTTGGCGACGGCTGGATCACCACGAACGGTCCTTAATAATATTAATTATTGCCAATTAGAACTTGGATTGTTTTTAATAAAATTTCAATCAATATTCTAATGTTTATTTTAGCTGATAGAATAAAATTAACCACTAAAATAAATAATTATTTTTTATTTTTTAAATTGCTATTATTTTTATGGTTAAATTTTTAAAAAGTTATTTAAAAAAATAGTGAATTTATGAATATAAAAAATTTATTATTTATTCTTTCAATTACAATCACATTCAATAATATTTTAATTGCTTATCAAAAAAATGAAAAAGAAAAACCTAAAAAAGAAGAAATTGATATGTATTTCAATGTTAAAATAGAAATATATATTGTATCCAAAAAATATGAACCTAATAAAATAATAGAAAAGCTAGTACAATTAAAAAAAGGCAACACTATAGGTAATTTAAAGCAGTTAATAAAAAAATATGTCCCAAATAGTAGTGAAATAAAGGTTTTTAATAATATCATACCTGATGATCCCGAACTGCCTGATAAAACAATTATTGATGGAAAACTCATTTATGCCGGAGTCACTTATGGCAAAAAACCTATAGAAAATAGTTATACAGCGCTTATACCTGGAATAAATTGCTTAGGCGTTTATTGTATAATAAATCAAAAAACAATTGATAATTTCTATAAACTAAAAAAACTGAGAGGCTTTCAATAAACTCATTATCTAGTTTCTAAAAAACTTTACACAAGCTTCTATATTTTAATTTAATATTTTTACTTTGCCCCTGTGCGGGGCAGCGCCAAGAGACCTCTTGTCAGGTCTCTTGGATCTCTGACAAAAAGGGAAGTGTCCCTTTTAACCCTCTACGCTCGAAAAGCACCACTTCGCCTAATCCAGCAAATAAACTTATTTTTTATTTAAAATTAACTTAGCAAAAAATTATTTTTTTACAATTGTACGTGCGGCTCAGGATTTACCACCTCGCTAAGTAGGTATTTACTAAATTAAATAATGTAAAAGTACATTCGCGAATTACAAACAGCTTGAGCCGCACTAACAAATGTAGAAGGATATTAATTGCTTAAGTAAGTTATATGGTAAATAAAATATGAATATGTTTTTAGGCGAATGGCTAGTTTGAATGCTGCCAAGAGGGTTCAAAGGGGGCGAGCAGCACCCTTGGGCCCAGATTCCAAAGACCTTGGCAATACGGTCTTTGGTGCCAGCCCGGCATGAGGGCATTAAAAAAAAATTAAATTTAAATAAATATGCTGTGTTATTAAGTTTATAATTTTTATTATTATGAAACCCTGTTAAAAAAATATTAATTTAAAAATAAACTTCCATTTTCCAAATGTAATTTAAATTGTGAATTATCAATAATATATTTATCATGCGTAACAATAATTATTCCTGAACCAAAATCTTCTTGAAATGATTTAAACAAATTAAGAATATTCATACGACTATTTTCATCAAGATTTGCGGTCGGTTCATCTGCCAATAAAAATTCGGGTTTATTAAAAATTGCTCTTAAAATCGCAACTCTTTGTTGTTGACCAACTGATAATGTAGTTGGAAATTGATTAGCTTTTTTTTCAAGCCCAATTTTTTGCAGTAAAGTCATGCCTTCATTCTTACAATCATTTATATTTGAACCATCAATTAATCCTTTGATGATTATATTTTCCAAAACAGTAAGCTCTTTAATTAAATAAGGCTCTTGAAAAACTAATCCGATTTCTTTATTTAAAAAATTTGCTTTTTGGTCTTGAGTAAATTTATTAATGTCTTTCCCATTAAAAAAAATATTACCACTTGTTGGTAAATCTGTTCCGGAAAGTAAATGAATTAATGTCGATTTGCCTGATCCAGAGACGCCTGTAATGCTATAACTTTTAGATTGTTCAAAAATAAAATTAATATTTTTTAGTATCTCTAATTTTGTTTCTTGATAAATAAATTTTTTTGTTAAATTAAAAACTTGTAGCATATTTATTTCTGACATAATAATTAGCTTAACAGTAAATTTATTTTTAAAAATAAGTTAATATATTTTAATTTTTTGTTATAGTTAAAATACTTTTAAAAGTAAGAAAGATTTTATGAAAATAGGTTCTTTAGTAACCATAATTTTATTTTTAGTCACAAATACATACATATTTTGTTCACAAATAGACGTAATATATTTTAATCATCCCTTTGAAAACTGCTCATGCAAAAGTGTTATATATAAAGTTGATGATGATTTAACAGCTGGAAACATAAAAGAAATCATAGCAAAAGCTGAAAAATGTAAAACAGAAGATTTAAAATTTTATACAGCTGAATTATATAATTTTTATAATGGCAAAACTGATATAGTCGATAATATACGTATACACAATATACAATTTTATGATAAAGATAAAATATTACGTAAATTAGATTTAAGTAGTTTATGGATCATTAACATTAAACAACAATGTCCACAAAAAAATAAATAAAAATTATGAAGAGACTAAAAGTTGGCGTATTTATGGGTGGTAAGAGCATGGAGCGTGAAGTTTCATTTAACTCGGGCCGCACAGTTTGCGATCATTTAGATACAGCACGATTTGATGTTATACCCATATTTCAATCAGCCAAAGGATTGTTATATATTTTGCCAGAACGTTTTTTACACCGCGGTAAAATCACAGATTTTTTACAAAGATTACCATATGAAGGACAACAGATTGCATGGGAAGATTTAAAAGATATCGTTGATTTTATGTATCTTGCTGTGCATGGCAGATTTGCTGAAGATGGCACATTGCAAGGAATGCTCGAGCTTTTAAAAATTCCATACTTGGGAACAAAAGTATTTGGTAGCGCACTGGTAATGGATAAAATTATCCAACGTGATTTCTTACAAATTCATGGTGTACATTTGGCAAAAGCAATAACTGTTACGCCACATGAAATTAACAATTTTGATAATTTTAAAGAAGAAATTTTACAAAAACTTGAAACTCAAAATATAAATTTCCCATGTGTTGTAAAACCACATAAGGAAGGCTCAAGTATTGGTATTTCCGTAGTTTTTGAGCAAAAAGATTTATATAATGCATTATTATTAGCTTACTCAACTCACGAAGGCAGACAACAACCTGTTTTAATTGAAGAAAAATTAACAGGAATGGAGTTCACATCAATTATTGTAATTGATAAACTAACACGTGAGCCATTACCTTTACCGATCACTGAAATTGTAAAAGAGCAAGGCACGCATATATTTGATTATGAACAAAAATATATGCCCGGACGTGCAACAAAAATAACACCAGCCAGATGCACCAAAGAACAATTAAAAAAAATTCAAGACACTTGTTTACGTGTTATGAAAATACTAGATATAAAAACGATTGCTCGCATTGATGGTTTTCTAACTCACGATGATCAAGTAATCATATTTGATCCAAATACATTATCAGGAATGTCACCATCATCATTTTTATTCAGACAAGCAGCAGAGATGGGCTGGAGCCACACTCAATTAATCAATAATTTAATTGAAGAAGATTTAAAATATTATGGTCTTGATACTTCACTAATTTTTAAAAATGTTAAAGAACAAAATATGAATACTGAAAAAATCAGAGTTGCTGTTCTTATGGGTGGCAATTCAAATGAAAAAGAAATTTCTTTAGAATCCGGCAGAAACATTGTTTATAAACTTTCACCGGCCAAATATCAAGTTATACCTGTTTTTATAAATTCAAATATGGATTTTTATGCAATTTCTCAACAACTGATGGTCAGAAGCAGCACCAAAGAAATAGAATTAGGTTTGGAACCTAATATGAAAATTGAATGGTCGGACATTGCAAAAATTTCTGATTTCGTTTTCATAGCATTACATGGTGGTCAAGGAGAAAACGGCTGCATACAAGGCGCTCTTGAAATGCTGGACATTCCTTATAATGGATCATCTGTATTTGCAAGCGCATTATGCATGAATAAATATTTAACCACACAATTTTTGCGCCATAGAGGTTTTGATGTACCAAATAGCTTATTAATTTCAAAACATCAATGGTACGATGACCAACAAAAAACAATTCAAAAAATTACATCAACAATTTCATTTCCACTTATTCTAAAACCACACGATGATGGTTGCAGCGTAATGGTCCAAAAAATAAATAATTTAACTGAACTTGAAAAAGGAATGGACCTTTTATTTGATAATTCAAAAGAAGTAGCTTTAATAGAAGAATATGTAACGGGAATGGAATTGACAATCGGCGTTATTGGCAATGATTATCCTATGGCATTACCACCAAGTCAGGCGGTAGCAACACAAGGAATTTTATCAATTGAAGAAAAGTTCTTGCCTGGCCAAGGTGAAAACCAAACACCTGCACCACTTTCAAAAGATGCAACAATATTGGCGCAAAAAACAATAGAGAATTCTTATAAAGCAGTTGGCTGTAAAGGTTATGCGCGTATAGATTGTTTTTATCAAAGCCACGAACAAAGTCCAACGGGAAAAGAACGTATTGTCATAATTGAAATTAATACATTACCGGGAATGACACCTGCAACATGTATATTCCACCAAGCTGCTGAAATTGGTATCAAACCAATGGATTTTATTGACTTAATAGTCACACTTGGCTTTGAAGAACATCAAAAGAAACCTATTATGGCCAATCAGGAAAGCGTTAAACAAATCATTAAAATTTAAATTTGCATCATAACTTTTTACAATGAATCCCACAAGGCAAAATGCTCTTAATAAGGCTCTAGTGCAAAATATCGTAAATATTAGTGACAATAAATTGTTAAAAGAAAAAATTGAACAGCTTCTAAAACAAGGTGCAAATCCAAATGCTAAAGTTTATATAGGTACTAGATCACACAAACCAGCACTTGAAAGAGCTATACAATTCGGCAGAAGTTATGAAGTAATAGAAACTTTACTTAAAGGTAAAGCTAATGCAAATTTTGGACAAGATCTACCTCCAATATTTGAAGCAATAGATCATCCAGATTATTTACGAATTATACCATTATTAAAAAGTTATGATGCAAATTTAAATTTTAATCCTTACATTGGCACTCCCTTAATGAGCGCAGCAAAATCTGGCAAATTTAATGTTGTCGATTTTTTAATTGCGCAAGGTGCTGATCAAACTATTAAAGATGAACAAGGAGCAACTTATAAAGAATATGCTCTTGCGGGAGCAACTAGCCAAAATGATTTAAAAAGAATGGGAGAATATCTTGCTAATGGAGCCGATCCCAATGCTTATATGCAAAATGAAGCTTTACCCTTAAGGCTAGCATTTATGCAAAACAATAATGAAAGTATCAAATTATTAATGGATTATGGCGCCGACCCTTATCAGCAATTTGGATCAACTGTTATTAGATTATTGATTGACTTCACTGAAAATCAAGAACAAAGAAAATTTGTTGAAGAATATTATAAAATAAGACAAGAAAAAATTAAAAAAGAAGTTGAGGAGTTTGGAATTTTTCCAAGAGAAATTGCAGAAATCATTGCATCATTTAAACCGTAAAAAATCAAATATTGTTTAGCCACCCTCATTCTTGTTACAATTAGAATTATGAACAATATTTAGGGGGGATAATGGATTTTTTTAAAAAATTGTTTTTAATTTCAATATTGTTAATTTTTCAATCAATTTTTTGTACGCAAACAAATATTAAGCCTAAACTTATTACGCCTTTCCAACAAGAGAATCTTAATAAAGAACTGGCACGAAGCATAATATCTATAAATAATAATAATGAATTATTAAAAAAAGTAGATGAACTTATAATCAAAGGCGCTAGTCCAACTGAAGCGGCTTATATCGAAAGCCGAACTGTAACATCTCCTATTGGTTGGGCTTTATATAAAAAGAGAAGTGATAAAGTTATAGAAGCATTGCTTGTAGCTGGTGCTGATCCAGACCTTGCTCAAAATGCTTCCCCTGTATGGCATGCAACAAATATGGGTAGATTATCTACTGTAAAATTATTAAAGAAACATGATGCAAAATTAGATACATTTTATTATGGAATAAATGTTTTAATGCTTGCAGCACAAGAGGGAAAGTTTGATATTGTAGATTATTTAATTAATGAAAATGATATAGACAAAAATATTAAAGACTTTAAAGGAGCAACCTATAAAGAACATGCACTTTATGGGGCAATAGAAAATAATGATTTAAAAAGAATGAAAGAATTCTTAGATTTAGGAGCAGATCCTAATCAAGCTATACATTATTGGCTGAGTGGGTCCAAATTTCCTTTAGTAGCCGCTTTTGCGAAAAACAATGAAATTATCACGCTATTGATGAATTATGGAGCAAATCCTTATGTTAGTTTTGTTTCATATGGGTGTAAAAGTCGAGTAATTGATTTTGTTAAAAATGATGAACAAAAACAACTCGTTGAAAAACTTTATAAAGAAAGACAAGAACAAATAAAATCGGAATTGGACCCATATTTCTCTGCAAAAACCATTCAAGATATAATTGCCTCATATTAATAATTCATTTTGCAATAAAAATCATCTTTGGCTCTTGATAACTCATTAATCTTTATGATAAAGTATTAATTATAGTAAATTGGAGGAGATATTATGAAAGTCATTAAAAACTATTTTTTAATTTCAATATTATTGATTTTTTCAATCAATTTATTGCATAGACAAGCAAAAACCCAAGAACTTACTATTGCCCAGATTGCCCGGATGAGAGCTATTATTGGCAAAAAGAAAGATCTTAATGATAAACTTAGTCGAACTATATATTACACGGACGATAATGAAGAATTATTAAAAGAAATACAAAAACTTTTAAATGAAGGGGCTGATCCAACCGAGAAAGCTTATACTGGTAAAATGAGGGTAGCTACAGCTCTTTATTGGGCAATCAACAAAAATAGAAGTTATGAAGTTATACAAGCATTATTGAAACGCAAAGTTTATCCAAAAGAAAAGCTATATGAAGCTCTAGAGGAAGCTATAGTAAATGGAAATTTGCCTATTATTAAATTATTAAAACAATATGGGACAGATTTAACAAGGGGTTATACATTAAGAACAGCAGCATCTAATGGCAAATTTGATATCGTAGATTACTTGATTACTGAAGGAGCAAATAAAACATTTAAAGATTCAGAGGGAGCAACTTATAAAGAATATGCACTTTCATGGGCGACAAAAAATAACGATTTAAAAAGAATGCGTGAATTTTTAGAAATCGGAGCAGATCCAAATCAATATTTAAATGGGACAGTCCTGCCATTAAGATATGCATTCATGCAAAAAAATGATGACAGTATTAGATTATTGATAGATTATGGCGCAGATCCTTATATACAATTTAATTGTTGGAAATCTGAAAAACGCCTGGTAATTGATGTAGTTGATAGTGATGAACAACGAAAATTTGTTGAAGATTATTATAGAATCGTTTTGAAGACAAAATTACCAGATATTTTACCATGCATGCCAAAAGAAATAATTGAAATAATAGCATCATATTAAGCAAAAAAATTCTTATAAAATTACGCAGCTTTTATAATATTGAACACAGTTGCTTCTTTCACTGAATGCAATATATCGCCATTCAGGATATCTATTTACTAATGCAATTTTTATATTTTCAAGGCTCTCTATAGGTGCAACTATAATCCCATTATAATAATAAGCATTTATATTATCTTGAATTTCACAAAAATCTTCATTTGATACTTCTGCACCCAAGCCCAAAAGTAGTCTTACAGTAGTTGGAAGCGCCATATCAAGAGCAAATTGCATAATCGTTTTATTTGAATCTAAGTCTCTTCTTTCTATATCACCGCCAAGATTTGAATATGAAGCAATTAATTTTTTAAAATCGTCTTCATGTAAAGGTGGTTCTGAATGAACCTGGCGCTTAGCCTTCTGATAAAAAATTACTATCTCTTGGAAAAGTGATTCCATTTGCTCATTTTGCTTTTTTAATTCACGCTCTCTTTGTTGCTGTATCTTAGCAAAATTCGCTTCTTTTTTTTTGCTTCTTTTGCCCAAACAAATTACATCAGATGCATATAAACTTAATAGCAAAAAAAATAAAATTTTCATTTCATAAACCTTAATCAATTTTTAAGTTATCAGAATATCCGGATGCCAAAATTACAATCCCAATTAGTCCGAAAAAAAGAGAAGCTTTATGAGAGATATTCTATGAGTAAAAAAGAAATAGATCAAGTTCAGGTTATGCGATTTTGATTAGGAAACCATTACAAGAAAAGAAGCTGCTGATCTTTTAAATTTAAGCGCTAGGCAGATTAGAAGAAAATTTTATTTTAATCACACCACAAAATCGACAAACTGCAATTTAAAATGCTTTAATCATTGATAAATCAATTAATATTTTGGTAAAATATTAATTGTTATAGAATAGAAGGAATCTAAGATTATGATGCTCAATGAAAATGTTTTTTTAATCCTAACTTTATGTGTTTTTCAATCAATTTTTTGCAAAGATGAACAAAAAGTTCAACAGAATCAAGAAGCTAGGAATAAACTATCAAGAAATCAAAAAGCACTCCTTGATAAGAAATTATTAGAATCTATAGGGGATATAAATGATGATAAATTATTGCAAGAAAAAGTAGACGAATTGTTAAAAGCAGGTGCAAATCCAAATTTTATAGGATCTGCTGGAGGTCTTAGGGGTCAAGATTCATCTCTTGACTTAGCTTTGTGGAAAAATCGAACTGTTAATGTTATAAAAATATTA
>Ga0207050_1122_pt1 | contig 13208 bp, 14 predicted proteins | sample Alteio_BWMinCont_64_FD_153291 | JGI IMG/M metagenome (GOLD analysis project Ga0207050, IMG submission 153291) | Enriched cells from forest soil in Barre Woods Harvard Forest LTER site, Petersham, Massachusetts, United States -... | ecosystem: Environmental > Terrestrial > Soil > Temperate forest >...
TGGTGCAGGCGGCGAAGAAAGCCGGAGTGAAACGGTTTATCTATGCGTCCTCTTCCTCGGTTTACGGAGTGAAGGCCGAACCCAACGTGACCGAAGATCTGCCGCTCGAGCCGCTCACCGATTATTCCAAATTCAAGGCGGATTTGCCTGAGCTGCTGAGGGCAACCAGTATGTCGCCGGCGCGGGCATGCAGATCGACCTGCTTCGCGAACACGTTTTCGTAACCGAGATCGTTGCCAAGGCAGGTGAGCGCCACGCCGTCGTTGAAGGCAAGCGAACGTATGCCTCCATTCTTGGAGTAGTCGACCGCCATATGGCTGGCGATTCCGGCGCTGCCGCCATTGCCGATGAACATGAGCTTGTTACCGGCATTATGGGTGGCGCGGATTTTAAGAGTAAGAAACTCGACGGCGTCGGAAAAAAGGAGGGCCTTACCTTGACGGGTAGTTACTTCCGCATCGAGGGGAAGTTCGCCCAGCACATGGAAATATTTTTTAACGCGCCGTTCCATGACTTTGTCCTGCGAGGGGTTTCGAATAGAGGAGACTATAACCGGTTTGGCGGTTCTATCATGCCTTAATCTATTTGAGAAGTGCCGTGAGCGATTTCATCACATCGACCTTCTCCACCGAGCGCCGGTGACCGATGATGCTTACCATAACGGCGCCGGCGACATTGCCGATAAAGCCTATCTGGTTGAGCGGAGCGCCGCTGGCGGCGAGCGGGGCGGTAATGGCAAGAAACGCATCGCCGGCACCCACCGTATCGACCACCGACTTGGTCACGGCCGGGATGGTATGGACGATGTCGCCACGCTGGTGCGTGACGCAGCCGTGCTGGCCATGGGTGATAACGAATTTATCGCATTGCACGCGCTGCGGCAGCGCCTTGCTGATGATTTCTTCAATAGGGCTCAGCTTGTCAGTGACGGCGAGGCGCGCTTCCGGGGCATCGATGCACACATAGTCGGCGCGCGGGTATTTGGTTATGAGGTTATAGCCGGTATTGGCGCTGTTGCTTTGCGTGTTGACGGCGAGGAAACGCGCATTGGAAGCCATGAGATCGACAGTCGAGCGCCCGATCATGCCATGGCCGAAATCGGTGACGATCACGACGTCGAAATCGCGGATGCGTTTGCCGACCATGCGGTTAAGCTCCGCCTCGACATCCTGCGTGAGCGGTTCGTCGTTCATGTAGTAAACTTCGAACATCTTGCGCATATAGGATGGATCGATATAGCGGCGCTTGCGCGTGGTCGGCGCGTCGGGCCGCAAAAGCGTTTGCATCTTGACGTTGGGCTTAAGCCGCTCGCGGATGAACTCCTCACGGGAATCGCGCGCGCCGAGAATAGTCACGAGTTCCACATGCTTGCAGAATGACGCGACATGATTGGCGGCCGCGAAGATGCCGCCGGCGAAACATTCTTCGTCTTGATAGCGCGTAGCGATGATGTTTTCCTTGGCGGCCTTTCCCATCGGCAGCACGTAATGGTACTCGTCGATGATGGCGTCTCCGACCAAAAGCACCGAATAATCCTTTACCGCATCGATGAGGGCATGAAGCGCGCCATAGCCGCCATTATTACGCAACCGGTCGAGATGGCTGCGCAGATGCGGCTCGTACAGATTGAAGTTTCGGTTGAGCAGTTCGGTGGAACTGTAGCTCATCTCCTCGGTAAAAAAGATCGAACCGCCAACCTCTTCGATGGCTTTACGCTCTTCGATAATCTTGCCGGTGATATCGCCTTCGGGATTAATATAATCCTGCCCTTTGGCATAAAAATTGGCCTTAACCTTGCGTATTGCGGGCACAGCATCAGGCGAGTCATTGATGGCCACCCAATCCACAGCCTCCAACGCAGCTAACATCTCGGCGCGCAAATGCTCGGCGAATACCGGGCGGTTAGGGCCTTTATTGACATACCGGTCGGCGGTGAGGGTGACGGCCAAAATATCGGCTTTGGCGCGCGCTGCTTCCAAGTGCTTCACATGGCCTAAATGCAGCAGATCGAAAGTACCGTGTGCTTGCACCACTTTTTTTCCGGCCTTCTTGTTTTTGTGGACGAGATTAGCCAACTCGTCCATGCTCACGATCTTGTCGCGCGTGGATTTAGCCTCCTTGGAAGCAGGGAATTGTATTTTTTGTACGACAGCGTTCATCTTCGAGAGGATCTAACCGTCTGTGGGGGGATAGATAAGTTTTCGCAGCTTTTCTGGTTGCCAAGATATTTAAACCAGTCGCTTGTGGCATTTGCAATGGATTCTACCGTCCATACGGGAGCATCCTGCCAATAGCTAATGTTTTTGAGCAATTCCTTAACCCCTTGTTCGAACGAGACTTTGGGTTCCCATCCCAAATCGCGCTTGATTTTGCCGGTATCGGCCCAGGTACAGTCCGGCTCGCCGGGACGCTTCGGGATGTGTACGGCATCGTTTGCCCCCAACAGTTCAATGAGCCGGTTAACGCTGACCGGCCGATTGCTGCCAACATTGTAACACTCCCCGATCTTGTCGCTGGCGGCGGCAACCAAAATCGAATCCACCGCATCCGATACAAAGGTAAAATCGCGCGTCTGGGTGCCGTCGCCTACGATCGTAAAAGGCTTGCCGGCCAGGAGCTGCGCCAGGAATACGCCAAACACCGCCCCATATGTGCCGCTGGTGCGTACCCGCGGCCCATAAATATTGAAAAAGCGCACCGATATGGCAGGCATTTTATACACTTGGGCCCAATGCATCACGAGTTGCTCGCCGAGATATTTGGTAAGCGCGTAAGGGTATTGCGGACGCATCTCCGCAGTCTCGAGAGTGGGGTAACGATCCGGAATGCCGTAGCAGGAAGATGAAGCGATATAGACATAGCGGGCACAGTTATGCTTGCGGGCAGCCTGCAAAGTGACGAATGTTCCATCCACGTTGGAACGGAAATATTCATCCGGTTGCTGAATAGACGGTACTATGTCAGCCCGCGCGGCGAGGTGGAAAATGCGCTTTGCGCCCGCAAAAGCCGCATCGATTGCCTGCTTATCCGCTACGTCGGCCTCTATAATTTCAAGGCTGGCGTTCTTTTTCTGGTGTTCCAGATTTTTTCGGCGGCCCACCGAAAAATTATCCACCACCCGCACCTTGCGCCCCTGCTTTAATAAAGCATCAGTGAGATGGCTGCCGATGAATCCGGCGCCACCCGTGACGATATCAAATTCCATGGATTGCCTCTGACGATTTTTGCTGCTTTCGGCGCAATTGATTTGTAACCAAATGGCCGGGTTATCGATGAGCGTCACCGCGACTCAACAATTGAAGGCTAACATAATTATTATATGAGACGGAAGAAGCAATCATTGTTGCGCGGCAGAGTTAAAATACGAATTTGCTAGCGGTAATTTATTTTAGCCGCTCGCTATTGACACGGTTCGTTTACCGGAAAACGACCTTGCGCGCCGCGAAAAAATTAAAAAACATGCCGGCGATGGAGCCTGCCGCCACGCCGATGGCGGGATATTTATCCACATACGGCACAGTCGCAATCAGCAGGGCATAGGTTCCGTAATTCAGCACAAACCCGCCGGCGCTGACGGTAACGAACTTCGCCCATTGCACGCCCGCATGCCCGCCGCCCTGCCCGCGGAATGTGAAAAGCCGGTTGCAGATCCATGTGATGCTTGCGGCAACGACAAATTAAACGAGCCGCCCGCCATAAGGCCCCATGCCGAACACATGCATGCAGAAAGTAAGCACGCCGACATCGACGATAAAGCCGATGACACCGACCACGCCGAATTTGAGAAACTGAACGAGGAGCTTCTGCTGCGCCGCGCTTAACGTCACCATTGCGGCGGCTCTCCTGCAGGGCCAGCATTGGGCGCTGGGATATTCAGATAACGCATGCGCTTCATCTCGCGCCGTCCGCGCGTCACGGTATCGAGCACGAGGCCGCAGGTCATGCTGAGAAATCCCAGGATCAGCAAGCCGGTGGCAAAAATGAAGGTAGGGAAACGCGGCACCAGGCCGGTTCTCAAAAATTCGCTGATGATCGGCACGGTCAAGACGACCGAAATCACAGTCAGAGCCAGCGCTAGAAGCGAGAAGAACTGCATAGGCCGCTCTTCTTTCACCAACACGATGATGGTCCATAAAATGCGGAAACCGTCCTTGAAGGTGCTCAGTTTGCTGACCGACCCCACTGGCCTGTCCTTATAAGGCGTCTGGATTTCGGCAATCGGCATGCGCAATTCAAGCGCATGAACCGTAAGCTCTGTCTCCGTCTCGAAACCCGCCGCCAGCGCCGGAAAGCTTTTCACATAGCGCCGCGACATCACGCGGTAGCCGGAAAGCATGTCATGAATGCGATTGCCGAAAATCCAGGCGACCATGCCGGTAAGAAGCCAATTGCCGAATTTGTGGCCGGGTCTGTAGGCTTTAGCGATATCCGTCACGCGCGCGCCATTGACCATATCGAGCGGCCCATCGAGCAATGCCTTAACCATTTTCGGGGCAGATGCCGCATCATAAGTCGCATCGCCATCGACCAGCACGTAAATATCGGCCTCGATATCGGCGAACATGCGGCGCACCACATTGCCTTTGCCCTGCAAGGGTTCGGTGCGGACGATGGCACCCGCAGCTTTTGCCGCTTCCACCGTGCGGTCGTGCGAATTATTGTCGTAAACATAAATGGCAGCGGTTGGCAGCGACTGACGGAAATCGTTTACCACCTTGGAGATGGCGGCTTCTTCGTTATAGCAGGGAACAAGAACGGCAATTTTCGGCATCATCGATCCTGTCGTTTCACCGTGCAAAGGCTCAACGGCCTGTCATCATAAAGACGATCTATCACGGTTTGGCAAGTTTTGCCCGCCAGCGTTAAGTGAAATGCGGCCATTGCCTCGGCAGCTGCTTCCATTTGGCCCGGCGTAATCAGAAGTATAAAGGGGCCCTGATGCCCTTCGACGCGTGAGCGGATGATTTGGTTAATTCCTTTATTCTCGTTAGGGCTGGAGAAATTGCTCTGGATACGCACGAACGGAATGTCATGGGGAAATTCCGGTATCACATGCGAATAGGGATCGATCCCCGCCATCAGGATCATAAGATCGGGATCTTTCGGCAAAACCGGCACTTGCGCCTCGACAAACCTGTCGAGCCAGGCCGCGCGCCTGTACCAATTGCCGGACTGAACGGAAACAGCGGCAACCAGCAATATAAAGGCCGCCAAAGTGACGCGCGCCGGCACGTTGAATGAGAGAGATGCTACGGCTGCCACAATGATCAGCGGCGCGATCATTTCCAGCGGCACCGCATAGCGGTAAATGCTGAACATGAACAGCCAGACGCAATAGGAAAGAATACCGGCCGCGATCAGATAGCGCCCTACAAACGGAACCATGAATAATTGCTGGTGCCGTACCTTACCCAGCGCAAGGCGCAGGATCAGCGCCGCCGGCAGCAGCACGTATAAAAGGGGGATGCGCCAGTCGCGCCATGGAATTTCCCCTACACTGTAGGGATTATGGGCAAAGATAAAAGGAAACAGCAGAGTGTTTAACCCGCCGGGTATGAACTGCGTATCCCGCGCGCTGGTAGCGGGCGCCAAGGGCGAATGGAAAAAGCCGTTAAAATAGGGAAATAGCGGACTGCCGAAATGCGTCTGCAAAAACCACGCCCAGGGTCCAAGCGTGATCGTGAGGCCGAGCAAAACGCCAACGCCGAAAGCAAAACAGATCACCAGCAAGCGCCGCAGCGATCCGCCCATCGCCAGAATGCCGAAACACCAGCCGACCGCAAAAACGACGCCGGGCAATTTAAGCCCCATCATCAATCCGGCAGGCAGGCCGAATAAAAGCGCAAGGCCAAACGCTTTCGTTTCTTGAGCCGTCATCAAACGGTGATGGTTATGGATGACGAGCAACGCCGAAAGAAAATATCCGAGGCTCGTGACATTGTCGTAAAAGGTCGTGCCGATCAGCGCGACCCCGCCGCCGCCTAGCATGCCGAGCGTAGCCAGCACCGTACATACCGCAATCTTTCCCCGGACATTTCTTATGATCAGCGCGGCATAGGCCAACATAAAAAGCAGGATGAAATTCAGGCCCTGCACAAAACCGAGCGCGAAGCCTGCTGCTTTGGCCGGCACATGCGTCGCCAGCAGATAAAACGGCACATCCAGCGCCGGATTGTAAAACCAGGGCGTTTGAGAAGGCAAAAGATCGAAATCGTAACGCCCGTTCAGCAGCGCATAGGCATTGTACCAATGGTAATTGCGCAGATCCCAATTGGCATCCTGCCCCAGCCAAAGCGCCAGCGCGCCGAAAGCCAAAGGCGCCAACGCAAAAATAATAAATGTCAGCAGGCGGCCCGGGGAGTGTCGTGGCGGCAAAAGACGGATTTCAGCCATGCCTCATCAAAGCCCATAACAGGCGCTTTGTCAGCAGTAAAACTAGGGAGAAACACCCGGCGATTCCGGCGCCTGCATCTGCGTCGCAGGCGGCGTCCCGACAGGCGGGATTTTGCTGCCGATGATGGGGGCCGTCACAATAAATTCGCTCATATGGCTGTGAATGGCCTGATCGATGTAATTATTTAAATCCTGCATCAATCCGTTCAAAAGCGCACGATAGGCATCGCGTTTTTCATCCTGATCCGCATTATTGGGCAATGTTACGGAACGCGTTGCGTTCGCGGTGGCCAGAGCATAGCCTTCGGCGCCTCTTGCCTCGATTTCCACATCGGCATGGCCGGTATATCTGGCGGTCTGCCCGCGCTCGAACCAGTCGCTATCGCTCTTCATGCCCTGCTCGGTAACGTAAGCGTTCTTCACGACGATGTTGGCGGATCCTGCGATGCCGACCGCCTGCAGCCGTTGGCTGGCCCAATTATGCAAGGAATCGGCAATCGTCGGCGAGAATTGATCGTTGATGACGGGCGAAGATGGCGGCATGTCGATGCCGCGATCGGTGAAAGTCAGGTCCCTGACATCGAGATTGATTTTATCGAGCTGCGCATAATCGAGCGGCGACACCGGGGCGGGCGGGGTCGATGAACAGGCGCATAACAGAAACGGGATGAGAACGGCAAGGCGGGGAACTCTCATGGCTCTGGTTCTAGCCAGCAGCCGTGCTTTTGTAAAGCAGCCCGCCAAAGCTTCAGGATTTCACGATCATCCGCGCCGCATGGCGGAAGGTCGTGCCCTGAAACAGGATCGAAAACACCACGGCAAGATAAGTCATGGCGATGACAACATCTTTCTCGGGCCCGGGCGGTAGCGCCAGCGCCATCGCAATCGATATGCCGCCGCGGAGGCCGCCCCATGTGAGAAGACGTATGGTTCCCTTCTCAAACTTGTAATGCATGCGCATGATAAGCACCGGGATCGCCACGCTGATGAACCGCCCCGTCAGCATGGCAATGATGGCGGCAAGCCCGAGCGCCAGATGCGTGGCGGTGATGGTAATCACCATCATCTCCAATCCGATAAAAATAAATAGCAGCGCATTCAGCACTTCATCCAGTAATTCCCAGAACATATCGAGATGCTTACGCGTTTTTTCCGACATGCCGAAAACACGGCCGTGATTGCCCATGAAAAGCCCAGCCACAACCATCGTGATGGGCCCGGACACGCCGATGGTTTCGGCAAGGCTGTAGCCGCCGGCCACCAGCGCCAGAGTAAGCAGAACCTCGACCTTGTAATCGTCGATGCTGTTCAGCAAGCGATAGGTAATCCAGCCGAGCGTTAGACCCAGGATCACGCTGCCGAGGCCGCTCCAGATGAGCGTAAAAAGAATATCGGCAGCGCCCGGCAATTGGTGCCCTTCCATCATATCGAGCAGCACTAGAAAGATAACGACGCCGACGCCGTCGTTGAACAGGCTTTCGCTGGCAATCTTGATGCGCAGGCTTTTCGAAAGGCCGGATTCTTTAAGAACCCCGAGAACGGCGACAGCATCCGTCGGCGCGATCAAGGCTCCAAACAACAGCGCATAAATATAGGGGAAAGAAAAACCGAACAGGTTCGCAGCATGCCAGACAAGGCCGCCCGTGACGAATGTCGCGACAACAACGCCCGCGGTTGCAAGAATGGCGACGATCCAGCGGAATTTCTTCAATTCGCTGAGATCCACATGGAGAGCACCGGCAAACAGCAGAAACGAAAGCATGCCGTGCAAAAACAGGCCGGAAAAATCCACGCCGGAAATAAAAGCGCTGCTGGCGGCAAGGTTGACGAGGCCAAGACGGCCAAGGCCAAGCGCCGCCAGCGAAATCAGCAGCGCCACGACCATGACCCCCATGGTGGCCGGCAATTCGAGGAATCTTTTATTGATATAGGCGCCAAGCGCTGCAAAGGTCAGCAAAATGGCCAGTGTTTGAAATGTTATCATGATTGTCTTCAGGTGAGACGAGCCAGCTAGAGTTAAGCCTGCATGGCATATCTAACATAAAAGAGGTCGGGCTGATTTAACAAAGTTCCTTAGCAGTTTTTTTTGGTTTATCCAACTTACTGACTAACCCATAAATTGTTCAATGAATCTGCAATAGAGTTTAATGCCGTGTTGAAAGCATTCCAATCGTTTGGCCCAAACCAAAAAGCATAATTTTGCGCCGTTGCGCAACTTGACATAAAGGAAGGTAAACCTTCCGCACTCCCATTAGGACTGTAACCCAGCAGATAGACATAAACATTATTAGATTTCATTGAAGAACAAACTTGCAAGACATTGTTATTTATTTGGTTTATGGCCGTATTCATGTTCGTGGATCCTAATAGACCCTGATTGAGGTACCCGTGGCCGCTATAAATATTGTTATCGATATAATTGCCGCTGCCAAAAACGTAGCCAAAACCCGTCGAATAGCCCTCAACCCAAACGATGGCTTTGTTCCATCCCACCGTATTATAGTTCTTGGGTAAACCTGCGGCTGCGGCTGACCAATAGCCTTGCCACCGGGGTGATAATGTATTCCAGCCCCATTCCATTCCCATATCAGGCGACCAGTCGCCCTGAATGACGGTTACACTATTGATGGTATTCAGAATTGCTTGTTCATTATTTGTTAAAGGAACAAGCGGCGGGGGGCACATAAAATTGGGACCTTGATTCGTTGAGTTTAGAGGCGATGCATATTGCTGCGATCCCGCAACAGATCCTTGCCAAAGATCGACGCCATAATACTGCGCAAAAGCCAATGTACTTATTGAATTCACTTGTTGAACATTATTTAAAGTCTCCCATTCTGACGGCCCTTGATTAAAATCTGTCGTTGCTTGCGCAGCTGTAAGACCCGAATGTCCTGATACAGTGTTCGTTTTGAACGCTAGTGTGGCTGCCGTATCGCTCGCATAATAATATTGGCCGAACAATGTATTGCCTGAAACCGGCGGATCATCGATCGCAGCCTCTGCACCGCTCCGCGACATGACACAACCGGACCAGGCTCCCCCTGGCCCCCATCCGGCAGTGTTATCTGCGGATACCGAGGAAGCGGTAAGCCAGGACGAATTTGCTGTGCCGACATTAACTGTATGGTTGAACGGGATGATTGACACATAAAGATTTCCGCTAACACCCGCGGCGCTGTTAAACAGTGTCTGAATGAAATTTGCCAAACCGGCTTTGAAATTGGATAACCCATCTCCATAACTGACGTCTATAATGACCGCCACTTCCAATCCCGTAATCTGGCGCGATATTTGAGTATTTGCATTTACAGTGATGGTATTGATATTTAACACTTGCATAAAAGTAGTTGGTAGCGTTGCCGTCGCCTTCAGATTTATAGTTGTTGTTGCGGCATTCGGATTAATTCCCACATTCGTAATGGTGGCACCAAGATAGCCATTAAAATTGGCATTTAAATACTTAGTTACCTCCGTATTAAGGTTGGCGGTGTTTGCTGTCGATCCAGCCGCCAGGCCAGCTGCATCAAGAGAAAATTGCAGTTTTGACTGCACAAGCTGCATACGAGCTACATCGACCGACAAACCTACTAATCCGGTTAATGTCACCATCGAAACGGCAAGCAATGGTAACGTCATGCCACTCTCTTGCATTATCAGGTTCATAATGCATTTATGTAGATAGCGAATGAATGCTTTCAATTTCATAGCAGCCTCCATCAAGTCGGTGGAACGATTAGAGGGCTTAATCGCGGTTTATACATCGCTACCCGATAAATTGTATTAGCTTTCAGCGGGCCGACATTTAAAAACATCGGCGTAAAATTATAATAGACTTCAGAAATAATAACATTGTCATTGTCATTCAATACGAGCCCGTTTGGCAATGTCGGCGTGCCGCCCGTTGTCCCTATGGCGCTTGCTTTTGACAATGTCCCTCCCCCGGAATATTGCCACTCGATAACAGCGGGTTGCCCGGTTGGTTTATAAACAGAAGAGACTATGACAACGCCATTATTTCCGAAGGAGAAGGGCTGCATTAACTGCCCGGTTGCTTGAAGAACGTCTTTTAAATTTGCGATCGTAATATTCTGATACTGAGTGACAATATCCGTAACCGAATAGGCAATACGATCTGTTTTTTCATTCACCAATATACAATAAGTGCTATCGACGGTTCCCAAAAGCAGGCTAACCCAAATCGGCAAAGTCAGGGCAAATTCGGTTGCCGCAACGCCGCGGCGCCGGCGTAAGGATGCACGGTGTTTTTTATGCTCTGGATTGAAAATACAGAAGTGCTTATTTCGCCGCTTATAGGGGGCGATTCGATCGAAAAAAACCTTTATTTTTTTAATAAGGTTCATTGCGTACAACAATCTCAGAGGTTAGGTTTATTATCCATTGTCCGTTGGAATTTTGCTGACCGAAGATTTGCCCCATCATTGGCGTTAATAATGGCCATGGATATGTAACGGTATAGACCACAATTTGTTGTTGAGCGCCCAAACCATTCGTTCCTCCCACCCCATTACTTGCATTGGTAAAGGTGTTGTAATCAACAGCAGTCATGACTACTTTTGAAGTATCAAAAAAGGTTCCAAAACTTTGTAATTCATTGGTGAGAATCTGACTGACCGTTTGCGTCTGCGTCTTGCCTGAAGCCGTATAGCCCGTTTTGGCGAGGCGCGAGGTATTGAAAGTTGCGTTTTCTAACAATTGCTGTCCTGCTTCAATTAGACAAATTTCCATAAGACCAATGAGGAGAAGAAAAAAAACCGGAGCGATTAGCGCCATCTCGACGGCAGTCGTGCCTTTTTGCGCCATGACGCGCAAGCCCAGCGTCCGGAAATGAAATAAGCATAAAAATCGCGTCGACATGGATAGCCTGCCGTTAAAAAAACTCTAGAAATTCCGTATGTTGCCGCGTCTGCACCAAGAGACGCAAAGAACACATCCGATCCCAAAAGCATTATCCCATCTGGGCTTTTACGCCTTGTTAAGGTTCTCCGGCATTTAAGCTTTGTTTGGAAAGTTCGAAATTCGATATAGTTTTGCAGTACCCCGGTAAGCCCTTATTTGCCCGCCATTTCTTTCATGGCTATAGTGCGCCCATGCTTCAGCCCCTTATCCGACCCCCCCTGGAATCTCCGGCCGAGATCTGGCCCCAGCTGCGCCGGGAGGCTTTGGCCATGCAAAATAGCGAGCCGAGCCTGGCCAATTATGTAGGCGCAATCATCGTCAGCGCTCCCGATTTCGGCACGGCTTTGTCCAACCTTCTGGCCGAAAAAGTCGCCGGTGCCGAATTGGACGCCACGCAGCTTCGCGCCCTTTTCGCCGAGTTTCGCAAATCGACGGACATTCTGGATAAATCCGCCAGCCGCGATCTTTCCGCCATTGTTTCGCGCGATCCGGCCGCCGGCGAAATTCTCATTCCCTTTCTTTTCTTCAAGGGATTTCACGCATTGCAGACTTACCGGCTCTCGCATTGGCTATGGGCCAATAACCGTAAGCATCTGGCGCTATATCTGCAAAACCGCATCTCGGATTTGTTCGGCGTCGATATTCATCCGGCGGCGCGCATCGGCCGCGGCGTGATGATGGATCATGCGACCGGCGTCGTGATCGGCGAGACGGCCGTCGTCGAGGACAATGTTTCCATGGTGCATACGGTAACCTTGGGCGGCACCGGCAAGCAGACCGGCGACCGGCATCCCAAAATCCGCACTGGTGTGATGATCGGCGCGGGCGCCAAAATTCTCGGCAATATTGAAGTGGGCGCAGGCGCCCGCGTGGCAGCTGGCAGCGTTGTTCTGCAAAACGTCCCGCCCGGCAAAACCGTGGCCGGCGTTCCGGCCAAGGTTGTCGGCGATTCCGGTTCCGCAGAACCGGCGCTTGAGATGGATCAGATGCTAGACGCAGGCGCCTCGATATAAAGCACGCGGTATGTGACACCGAACGGCGCAGGCGCTTCGGCAAGCACCCGCCGCATCGATGCCACATCAAACGCCCTATGGCCCGGCCGCGGCGTAGCAGCCCCAATATGTTTCAGTTGGCGCAGAAAATCCGTGACTGACGGATAATCGACTTTAATTTCTTCCAGCTCGTTATGCGGTGAAATACCAGCGAGATCGGCGGACGGAAACGGCCATAACCCGTCGCGCATCCCCTGCATCGCGCAGTGATCGCGCCATTCGGAAAAACTTCCTTCCACCAGCAAGGCGATAAACATGTGCCCGTCCGGCTTTAAGCCTTTTTGCCATTGCCATAACGCTTTTTGCGGTTCGCGCAGCCAATGAAGGGCCATGCTGGAAAGGATAACATCGTAGCGAGATTCAAGCACAACCTCGGCGATATCGCGTCTTACCGTTTGCAGCCGCGGCAATTTACGCCGCGCTTCATCGAGCATCGCAGGCGCCGCATCCATCGCCGTGATCTCTGCGAACGGCCAATAGCGCGCGGCGGCAATCGAAACGAAACCGGTGCCGCAACCGATATCGAGAATGGATTCCGGCGGCTGCAGCAGACGGCGCAAAGCTTTCTGTACCAGACGCAAGGCTATCTGTGCCTGCACCGATGCGGCCCTGTCATAGCCCTCTGCTGCAAGGTCGAAACTGCCGAAAATCGTTTTTTTCGCGAGATTACTCATTTCATTCAACCAAAATTTGCCGCGGTAAATTCCACAATCATACTCGCGCACCAATCGGGCGCCGATTGCGGCAAGAGATGCCCGCCGCTTTGGTTTAGCATAAATTGTTCTGCATCACGTCCAAGTTTTTCACTAGTCTTTTGCGGCACTAAAGGATCATTGCCGCCAG